>JACCDN011180190.1_pt1 | contig 18783 bp, 13 predicted proteins | sample 7441691 | NCBI WGS metagenome assembly JACCDN01 (sample SAMN15323439, study PRJNA562643) | freshwater metagenome | isolation source: river surface water | place: USA:Blue River Watershed | collected 2017-08-16 | reverse complement strand
TTCTTCACTGAAGACTCTGTTGCATCAGACCATCAAAAAAGTCACCGAGGATATTGAAAGTATGTCTTTCAATACAGCTATTGCAAAAATGATGGAGCTCTCAAATGAAATGAATAAAATAGAAAAACTTTCATATGAGGATTATAGTAGTTTGGTAAAACTTCTTGCACCGTTTGCACCTCATCTGACAGAAGAACTGTGGAGTCATCTTGGTTACCATGAGAGTGTTGCCTTTGCTCCGTGGCCTGAGTATAACGAAGAGTTAACAAAGGAAAGTGTCGTAACTATTGTCGTCCAAGTCAATGGAAAAGTCCGTGATTCATTTGATGCCTCTCCAGACATCGCAGAAGAAGAAGCCAAACAAAGAGCTCTCCAGTCAGAAAACGTGAAAAAACATCTGGAAGGAAAAGAACCCAAGAAAATAATTTATATTAAAGGAAAATTAGTGAATATTGTGGTATAATATATCCACTATGAATTCTCCCCAAAAACAACAGGTACAAAAGCTCCTAAAAGATTTTGATCATCAAATGGATGATTTGCGACGTAGGTTCCATGTTGTGCTTCAAAAATATGAAGCGAGTAGGGTGGAGAATCTCAAAAAAATTATTTCACAAATAAAATCAAGTTAAATATAGACCTGCTTTGTGGCAGGTTTTTGTCTATGCCAATAAGTGATGAAGAAAAATTAAACGTGGAACGAGGGGCTCAATCAGAAGTAATACCTGAAGTTGTTTTATTTGCCGAAGATTCAGAAACTCTTCCTGAAGCAGAATCTTATATCACCGCAGAAGCCGCTGAACTAAGGGTTCTTCTTCAAAGTGCTCTTGATTCACTTCCTAGCATATCTGATGAGCCAGAAAGGCTTCGTGAACTAAACGAAATACAAGCAGAACTCAATCGTTTGGAACAATCTTTTTTGAGTCGATTGGGCAGTTTTTTGTCGTCTCCTGTGGAAGGAATAAAAAAATGGAAAGCAGAGAAAAAAGAAAAACAATTAGGTATAACAGATAACCCAAGGATTATTAATGAGCTAAGATCTGGTTTGAAAAAGATCCAAGCAAATATTGTTCGGTGGAAAAAGGAACATCAGGCCATAGACTCTATCCCTGAAGATGTCTATCGGGATTCTTTTGATCAAATATTTTTTCTCTATGCTCAAGCATCAAAACAGGATTTTACAAAGTGGGAATGTGTCGATGATTTATACCGTCAGGTGTTAAATTTGCGACTTAACCATTTATTAAAAGAAGGTGGTTTTGATGATGATCAAACACCATTAGAGAAAAAAAATAAAGGAATACTGATTCATGTTTTAGATTTGTGGAAAACCTCTCCGGATGGAAATACTGATATGGCTCATAAAATTTATCTAGCAGTTGGTGAATATTTTGAACAGAGAATCAAAAAAGCGTTTGATGAAGAAAAAAATAAATCTTTGGAAGACGGAACACTCGTGAATACTCTTTTATTAGAGCGAGCAGCTTTGTTGAATGATCATCCTGATATTAATGCCTACTTTGTATTGGGAATAGGGAGATATAATACTGGGTCTAAAGTTGGCATGCATAGGTATACAGAACAACTTGATGTGCTAAAAAAACTTAAAAACCTACCACAAAGAAAATCAATTGTAGCGGAGTTTGATGTAGAATCATATCGTACTGCAGGCATTCGCCAAAATCTTATTGAACATGAAACAAAAAGGCAATTATTTGAATCCTATTTAAAATACAATAAAGATAAGATAATTTTTAATATTGATTTTTTCCAAGATGAAGTAAGTGCACTTCATATAAAGGAACAAGATGTACTATGGAAAAGAGCTGGAGAATTTACAAATGACTTAATGATTTTTAAATTTTTGTCGTATATAACTGTCGATCGTAATACATGGCATGAAATTTTTAAAACGTGTATTAATGGTAGATTATCTTACCACGGGGATTTTCCACTCATTGCATTTACCAATCCTCATATAATGAAAGATCTTCTGGGTGTAAACGGTTCGAAGGCTAATTTTGACATTGCGCAAAAAGAAAGAGAAAGGTTATTAGGTAAACCTTGTACTTCTGAAAAGGGAGGGTTAGCTTTAAAAAATAGTAAATTTTTTCGAGATGTTGAAGCACTCTGTCAATTGATAAAAAAAAATGACAAATATCCTGATTTTTCTCAAGATCAGATAAGGGAATCTTTGTTCCTTCTTGCTAAGCAGTGTATTGATATTCATTTTACCGATCCAAGGGATCAACGTGCAGCATTAGATGTATTTGAAGAAATTCAGGAAGCAGGTGTGTTGTTACTTCAACAAACAGAAGAGTTGAAAAATTTATTTTTTCGTAATTTTTCTTCTGCTGATGCATGTGTTGATAGAATACATGATCAATATTTAGGTTTAATGGGTTTATCTAATCATAATCATACTCGTCGGGTCAGTCAATCTATTCTTTTTTTTCGTGATTATTTTGGCGTGGATATGGAACAGGAAACACAACACGATGGAGTATGTGCTGTAGTCGATAAGATACTCAAAGATGGAGGGCCTGCCTTAGTACTTGATATGTTTATAGTGATGCGTACGACTTCAAATCCTCGTGAATTTCCTCAACTAGATGAAACTCAACTTAAAGATATACTAGATAAAATTATCACCGAGGGAGATGGAAAAGTATTGGCTAGATTTGTGAAAGATGTATATAAAAAAGACCGTCTTATCAGGGATAGGAAAGAACAAAGGGTATTATTAAATCATTCCTTGTTATATCGTGGTTTTATTGAAGAGTTAGAAATTGTTCTTTCCTCAATTAATAATAGGTATCATGTTGAAGAGTTGCATAATTTTTCAATTCAAGATATTGAATACTTGAAACAGCGTGTGCTGAATGAAGGAAATGGAAAAATGTTCTTGTATTTATTGAGAGTAGAAAAAAAGAATATTTTTGAAGAAGGAATAACAAAGGAACAAGTAGCAAGTAAGTTTATTACTCAATGTACCGTAGAGGATATTGTAGATGCTTTTTGTGATATATATCCCGAGGGGCTTAGTGAAGAACAGTATAACTCTCTTTACAAAAGAGTTCTTAATGAAGGGTCTCAAGATGATTTCTTGGCATTATCAACAAGTGATCGTATTGATCAAGAAAAAAGGAGGTGCGTGCTTGATAAATTGCTCTTGATTATGGATTCACGTATTTCTATACAAGTTCTCGATGCACCAATGTTACGTGCTCTGCTAACGAGTTCTGATATTGATGTTTGTATTGGTAAAATAACAGAGATAGATCTCTTTTCTAAAACAACAAAACTAACAACGTTAAGTGACTACAGTACGTATAATCTTGGGGTAACACAAATACAAAAAAGAGTAGTTTCTTTTCTTGAAAATCCAGAAAGGATGAGTAATTTCGCATTTTTTCAAAGAATACCTGCAGATTTTGCATATAATGAAAAAGAATCTATCAAAAAACGAGCTGATATAATGCGTGACGAAGGATTTTCAGCTTTTGCTAACGCTTTAGAAAGATGTATTTTATGCGAAGAATTTAGTGATTTTCAAGATGAATGGAAGAAGTTTCTTTCTCTTATTGATGAGGTTGCTGTTATTCGAAAAGAATTAAATGATTTAGCTTTTAATGAAGTGCATCTTGAAGATAAAAATTATACAGCAAGTATGGTTGCGAGTTTTCTAGAAGGAATCGCTAATAAAAATTTAAAAAATCGTCTTCGTACCGTTTTTTTGGAGAAACCTACCATATTTTCAAAAGATATTTTTCTTAACGTACCAAAAGAATCATATCCTACCCTTAATTTACTTAAAGGACAATTTTCTTTAGATGACAGCCAAGTAGGTCAATTTGCAGGAGAATTTTTTACTGGTCAAGTAGTAAAAAAATCTACGGATCGTGATAGATTTAACTATTTTTTGTTAGAAGGGAAAAATTCTTCTGAATTAATGAAAAATTTTTTAGAAGCCAGTATTCCATTGATGCAACGTTGCCCTGATTCAAAAAGAAAATTATTTTCTCTTTCTCAGCTTTTGCGCAGTTATGGATTTCTTGAGGGAGGTTTTGCAAATCGTTTGCAAGAGGTAAATCAACGGATTGGTGGGATAAATCAAGAATATGATAATTTTTTACAGACGAAAAGACAGGACTGGGCAGAACCAGTTCGCCAAGAATTACAAATTCTTCAACAGGAACAATCACTTGATTCTGAATCAAAAAAAATAAAATCAAAAATAATCAAAAAATTGGCACAATTAGAGCGTGGTCCTGATACAAGAGAAGAATCCGTTTGGAAAAGAGAATTTAATATCATAGCTTTACAAAAACTTGATGCATTGGTACACGAGTATGACGCTGGTTTGCCAAGCGTTTTTAGAAAACGTTGTGGTGTCGATCTCACTCCAGAACAAGTAAATAGATTTTTAGAAAAATTTAAAGACATTGGTTTGGTTTTTATATATTTTGGAAAATTATCAGAATATCCCGAACAAGAAAAATTATTTAAAAAATTTATTGAAAGTGTTGCCAAAGGTGAATTATCACAAGTACGATATCAAAATCGCGAACATTTAGATAAAGTTTTTTCGGGGGACCTCAGACTTGAAAAATTATGGAGTATGAATTCACGTCTTGAACGCAATGTAGATGGCATGGAAGAAGGTGAAGGCGTTACCAAAGAAACGATGGCTAAACAACGTATTAAAGAATTTATTACTGAGGCATTGAGGCATAATCACGTGGAAGGAGAATATGCAAAGATTTTGACTCAATATACAGAAGCCGATGATATGGCACGTCAAAAAATGAAAAAAAATTTCGAAAGTAGAGTGAAGGATTTTAGTTCTGGTGAGGAAAAAACGGATGAACAAAAAACATTGATTGCAATTTTCAATACTATGAAATTGCTTTCTGCTCGTGCTTCAGAACTGAAACAAGGATCATTGAAAGAAAAACAAGGCACTGAGACAAAAGAAACAAAAATTGAAGATCTCTTAAAAGAAATTGAAAATGCTTTTACAACAGATTCTCCTTTTCAAGAAGATATCCGTGCAATAAGACAGGTTACATCTGAACTTAAAAATGAAAAGAAACAAACTGCGAATGTTTTAAACTCTCTTCGAGCCGAAGAATCTGAGGATCCTGATATGTTATTGCGTTTAGGAACCGATGTTATTGGCTCTTGTCAAAATGTAAATGGAAGTCCTAGTCTGAATCGAAATCTTATATCCTATATTATGGATGGAAAAGTAAAGACAATTTTTGTGCGTGATGCTTCAGGTGACATTGTGTCACGCGCTATTATGAGAATTTTGTATGATGAAAAGATAAAGAGACCGGTTATTAATTTGGAACATAGTTATCATCGTAGTGATGCTCCGGTAACCACGAGTAATGAATTATTGTTTTCCCTCGCTCAAGAAAAAGCCCACAAAATGGGTGTTGATCTCGTTATTTCAGGAAAATTTCGATCTGGTCAAGAATTACCTACGTATAATGGTGAACTTCGTTCATATGGGGGACCAGGTGATACAGAATATGTGGACACTATTGGTGGAAGTCATAAAGACCAAAAATACACTATCCCTGGGTCTAGTGTCTTCTTAGTACCAAAGGGCAAACCGAGTATTCAACTTGATTCATCTCAGGGTTATCAATGGAGAAGTGTTGCCTAATACTTCAATTTATAAAGTCCTTTTTTTTCTTGCCAAGTCCCCAGAAAATAAATAGTTCTATTTTTCTTATCAACCGTGGCCTTTTGGATTTGCACATCACTGCGGATTTCGCGAGTGACATAGTAGCCTGGATTGAATCCAAGCATTTTATTATTGGTAATAATCAATAATTCTCCTGATTCATCCAGGGCCAATACTTGTCGTATTTCTTCGCTCATACGATTGAGGAGCGCCACTTCTCCATTATCATAAATGGTCCATACTTCCCAGGGAGACCATGCAATATATTCTTTCCGACTGGTGTCATAAAAAAAATTTGGTGTGGGGACTGTGGTGATTTTGTTGGCATCTGTTCGGTTGATCACGACCAGACTTTCTTGTGCTTTGGTTACAATACGTGATTGATTGATGTCAATTATTTTTTCAATAGTATTTCCGAGGTAAATATCTTCATTTTCATTTTTGCTGTTATGCAAAGTTTTTGTTTTTTGATCAAAGTACCAATCAGTGTCATTGCTTTCACGATAAAAAATACTGCTCGTCGGAGTAAGGGTTTCTGGTTTTGATGTACTTTCTTCATCAATTGTATAGAGCTGATCGTCAATACGAACCAAGAGTTTATCTCGATAAAAATTTTCTCTCCATTGAAAAGAGTCGACTCCGCTTTCAAAAGAAAAGGTATTTTTTTTATTTGGTTCTTCGGGGTTGAGAACAAGTATTTCTCTTGAAGAAGGAAATCTTTTCAAAAGAGCCAGCCCATGACTTCGTTCTGACCACAGTGGTTCTATATGGAGTGTCGATGTTGCTTTGAGCAGTTCTCTTGCATGTTCTTCTGCTGTTGTAAATAATGCCAACTGCGTATACTCAGGAGTTTCAAATTTTTCGATCAAATACTTGGCATCATGAGAAGGAAAAATATCAATCAGGTATTCATTGGTTTCTACTGTTTCAGGATCGCTTACCAAAAAAAGACCAAAGTTTTTGATATAGGTGGTTTTGTTTTCTTCAATGGTAATATCCTTTGTCCACGGGAGGTATCCCTCTTTTTCAATTTTGAGGTGATATGTACCAGGAGTGAGATTGGTGAGTTTGAGTGGAAGGTTCTTGGCAACAAGTTTTTGGTTCAAAAAAATAGAGGCATCATTTGGGAGTATATCTACGCTGAGTACGCCAATTCGGCTTATTCCAAAAGAATCGATATTCAATCGATAGCCTGCGGCATAGAGGGCAATACTGGGTGCAAGAACTAAAAAAATGCCTGTAAAGAGCGAAAAAATTAGAGTTCTTGAGCGTTTGGAAAGATGGTAGGGAGGGTAATTCATAGGTTTGATTTTTTTCTCCTTTGACTGTACAATAGGGTAGCTTATTTTGGACAATAATACAATACTTTTTTATGGCATATTACCGTATTGAAGGGGGCAAAAAGCTCCATGGGTCAGTGGAGGCAACCAGTGGCAAAAATTCTCCTCTTGCTCTTATTTATGCTACTTTGCTGATTCGAGGAAAAAGCAGTTTTTCCAACATGTCTCATGTGGATGATGTTATCAAACTTCTGAATCTTTTGGAAACGATTGGCGTCAAAGTCGAATGGAAAAGTGATTCTGTCGTAGAAATCGATGCTACGCTACCACTCAAAATGGAAAAAATCGATCAAAAGCTCTGCCGTGCCATGCGTATTTCATTGCTGTTTTTTGGGGCACTGGCTGCACGAGAAAAACAATATCGCGTCTACAAATCTGGTGGCTGCAAGCTCGGTGCTCGGAGTATCAAGCCGCATACCTTGGCACTCGAACAATTTGGCATTCAAGTAGTGTCAAAAAATGAATATTATGAAGTAAAAAATTCACCGCTCAAATCGGCGTATGTCGTCATGTATGAGTCAGGGGATACCACGAGTGAAAATGCCATTATGGCAGCAGTGCTGGCAACAGGAAAAACCACCCTCAAAATGGCTTCGGCCAATTATCAGATACAGGATCTCTGTCACTTTTTGGTCAAAGCTGGGGCAAAAATCAAAGGGATTGGCACAACAACTCTCGAGATTGAGGGGGTGAAATCGCTCAAACCGGTAAAAAATTATGAAATTATTCCAGATCCAGTTGATGCTATGGCTTGGATTGCTCTCGCTGTTACCACCAAATCTCCGCTTACGGTCAAAAATTGTTCTCTGGAATTTCTTGAGCTCGAACTCGAAAAGCTGCGTGTCATGGGACAAAAATTTCGTCTCATCAATGAGCGTCTCCAAGGCACTGGACGTTTTCGTGTTGCAGACATTGTTCTTGAGCCTTCGTCACTCAAAGCTTTGACTGACAAGATTTATGGTCGCCCTTTTCCTGGACTCAATATTGACTCGCTGCCATTTTTTGTTCCTATTGCAACGCAGGCCAAAGGACAAACTTTGATACATGATTGGGCCTATGAAAATCGCGCTCTCTATAGTCTCGAATTTCAAAAATTTGGTGCCAATGTGATTCTCATGGATCCGCATCGTCTCTTGGTACAAGGTCCAACCAAGCTCCTCGGCAATGAATCTGTCTGTCCACCAGCCATTCGCCCAGGCATGGCCATACTCATTGCTATGATAGCGGCAAAGGGAAAATCCACACTTCGCAGTGTCGGTCCAGTCGAACGAGCCTATGACAATTTGATGGAACGCCTTCAAAGTATTGGTGTTCGAATCGAACGGTTTGATGCATAATTTTTTATTTCTCTTTGTGGAAGTATGAACGAAGAAATTGTAAGACAAAAAGATCATAGTTCAAATAAAAGAAAAAAATTTTTGATTGGTGTTATCGTTGTAAACATTTTTTTGGCATTTTTTGCAGGTTATATTGTTGCCACCAAACGTGGAATTGAAAAAATTCTTGTTGATGCCAATGGGGAAGTCGATATTGCAAAAGTAATAGATTTGTACCAAATAACTCGTGCTGATACCGTGAGTTTTGATCAATTTTGGAGTGTCTGGAATCAGGTAAAAGCAAACTATGTGGATCAGCCTGCCGATGAAGTGAAGATGTTTTATGGAGCCATCCAAGGAATGGTCGCAGGACTCGGTGATCCGTATAGTGTGTATTTGCCTCCACAAGAAGCCAAAGAATTTAGTCAAGAAATTTCTGGAAAATTTGAAGGTATTGGGGCAGAACTTGGCAAAAAAGAAGATGAACTCGTGGTCATCGCTCCACTTCCAAAATCTCCTGCAGAACTCGCTGGTCTCAAAGCTGGAGACAGAATTTTTGCTATTGATGGTGAGCCTACGTTTGGGCTTTCGGTAGATGCTGCTGCGAGCAAAATTCGTGGGACAAAAGGAACTACCGTGACTTTGACTTTGGCACCAGAAAATAAAGACACCCTCTTTGATCTCAAAATTACACGCGATGTTATTGTGGTACCTACGGTCATCTTTGAAATGAAAGAAAAAAATATTGCTTATATTCGTCTTTCTACTTTCAACAAAGATACGTTTCCTGATTTGGATAAAATCATTGATGAAATCATTCCAAAATCTCCAAAGGGTATTGTGCTCGATCTGCGGAGCAATCCAGGTGGTTACCTCGAATCTGCGGTGGAAGTAGCAAGTGAGTGGGTCGAAAGTGGAACCATTGTTCGTGAACGCATGAGTTCTGGTTCAGCCAAAGAACATCCGACGTTTGGAATGCATCGTCTGACGAGTATTCCAACGGTTGTCTTGGTCGATGGTGGAACTGCTTCGGCTTCAGAGATTGTTGCTGGTGCACTCCAAGATTACAAAAAAGCGACTGTGGTAGGAGAAAAAACATTTGGAAAGGGATCTGTACAGTCTTTTGATATTCTCCCAGATGGTTCAGCGCTCAAGGTCACGGTAGCCAAATGGTTTACTCCAAATGATCGTCAAATTCATGAAAAGGGGATTGACCCAGATATTGTGATTGAGGAAACGAAAAATTCTTCATCAACACCAAAGTCCGATGCTGATCCAGCTCTTGAAAAAGCTCTTGATATTTTGAATGGGCGTGATATAAAAAACAAATAAACATTTTTCTATGTTTCAAGGAACGGTCATTGATGGAAAGAAAATAGGGCGTACGCTGGGCTATCCTACGGCAAATTTGGATATTTCTGTAAAAGATACCAAGTGCAATCCTGGCGTGTATGCCGGCAACGCTACTCTCAAAAGAAAAAAATATAACTGTGCGATTGTGCTTCATTGTGTTTTGGACAAAGTGGAAGTCTATCTCTTTGACTATACTGGGCCTGAATTTTATGGAGAAATATTGATGGTTGATCCGATTCAAAAAGTAAGTGAGATTGAATCCCAGGACAATGAAAATGATTTGAAGATGAAGATTGAATCAGATATTGCGCTCGTTCGAAAAGTTTTGAAAATATAAAATATGTTTACAGGAATTGTACAAGCGTATCTTCCGATCAAAAAAATAGAACACCAGACTGGACTGATGAGTTTTGCGGTTGAATTTCCTTCAGATCTTTTGATTGATTTGAAAATAGGGGCGAGCGTGGCTCTGGATGGTGTATGCCTTACGGTTGTTCGGATAGATGGACATGAGGTGTCTTTTGATGCGATGATGGAGACGCTTCGCTTGACGACTTTGCAATATCTCAAAGAAGGCCAAAAAATAAATGTCGAAAGGTCTGCCCGCCTCAGTGATGAAATTGGCGGTCACCGGGTGTCTGGTCATGTGTCTACCATGGCAAAAATTGTTTCTGTACAAGAACCAGAAAACAACAAAGTCGTGACCTTTGAGGTATCTGCAGATGAATTAAAATATATCTTTCAAAAAGGTTTTATTGCCCTGGATGGTTGTAGTTTGACTGTCACAAATGTGGATGCACAAAAAGGAACCTTTGATGTTTGGCTTATTCCAGAGACTTTGTTACGAACAGGATTTGGCAAAAAAATAGTTGGTGATAAGGTGAATGTGGAATTTGATCCCACCACACAGGTGATCGTGGATACGGTCGAGAGAATAATGAAACAGCAAAGTTAATTTTTGAATATTTTCGTATGACTAAAGGAATAAATTTTGAAAAATTGAATGGTTCAAGCTTGAAAATTGGTATTGTTTGCACTCGCTGGAATCCAGAGATCACCGGAGGACTTTTGGAGGGTGCACTCGAGGCCCTCCGAGAATCTGGAGTCAAAAAAAATAATATTACGCTCATTGATGTGGCAGGTTCATATGAACTGCCGTTTGCCTGCAGACATCTCATGGCGAGCAAAAAGTTTGATGCTATACTTGCACTTGGTTGTCTCATAAAAGGAAAAACCGTGCATTTTGAATATGTTGCTGATGCGGTAGCACATGGAATCATGGAGCTGAATGTGGACGAAGATGTGCCTGTTGTATTTGGGGTACTTACTTGCTTGAACGAAAAACAAGCCAAAGAACGATCTCGTGGCAAAAATAACCATGGGTATATGTGGGGTCAAACTGCGGTCGAAATGGGACTGCTCAAAAAATCTAAAGTGTAAATTTAAGTAATTTTTATGTTAGATACAAGACATCAAGAAATAGAACCTATTCGTAACCCAGTTTTAAGCTATGAAGAATTTAAAAAAAGACGTGAAATAACAAATGAAGCGGGAGATATTGTTACTCTTTGGCCAAGATGGGATAATTTTGTTTTTTCTTTTAATCCTGGGTATCGAAAAATGACACAGGATTTTATTAATAAGAGAGCTCTAGATGAAGGTGTGCCAATTGAAGATTTAGATATCAGACTCACAGGAAAAACAATGGCATTTAACAGATTTGAAGCAGAAAATCCAGATTTATATAATACATTAGTTAGCGCTAGTGTTTCTGTAGGTACTGTTAGCAAGTATGATTCTATCGAACTTTTTTTCGAAAAAGTCGAGATTTTTGAAGAATTACTTTTTCAGGCGTATACGATTATGAAAAGTTATGATGATCGTTTGACTGATGATATGTTATTTGCATAAAAAAAAGATTGACTCTTATGTCAATCTTTTTTTTATCATTTCCGTTTTACTTTTTGTCCATCTTTGGTATCTTCAAGATCATATCCTTCAGCCTGAATTTTGTCACGAAGTTCATCACTGCGTTTGAAATCTTTGGCCTCACGGGCCTCGGTTCTCTCATCAACGAGTTTTTGGATAAAATCTGGGATTGGTTCTGGAGTTATGTCTCTTTGATGAAGGTTCAGTCCAAGCACTTTATCAAAATGAATAATCGTTTCAATACTGAGTGTGCCTTCTTTGACTCCATTCCATACCACAGCCAAGGCCTCTGGCATATTGAGATCATCATTGATCGCTGCCAAAAAGGCTTCACTGTGGTGTTGGTCTTTGGCCACATGATCTGGGATTTCAGCAATCTTGCGACGCAAATTATTGAGACCATTTTGCGCAGCTTCGAGCGCTTCAAAAGAAAAAGAAAGTTGTTTGCGGTAGTGTGCAGAGAGTAAAAAATAGCGGTAGGCGAGGGGATCAAAGCCTTTTTCTTTGAGGACTTCGAGGGTCAAAAAATCTCCTTTGGATTTGGACATTTTACCACTCTGATCATTGAGAAACTCTCCATGCATCCATACTTTTACCCAAGGAACAATTCCTGTGGCTGATTCAGTCTGGGCAATTTCATTGGTATGATGAACAGGTTTATGATCAATGCCACCACAGTGGATATCAAACTGCTCACCGAGGTATTTACTCGCCATGGCAGAACATTCAATGTGCCAACCTGGGAATCCCATCCGTCCAAATGCATTCCATTCCATCTGTCGTTTTTCTCCTTCAGGAGTAAATTTCCACAGAGCAAAGTCATGAGGATTTTTTTTCTCTCCCATATCTACTCGGGCTCCGGCTTGGAGTTCTTGGTTTTGGAGATCAACAAGTTTGCCATAATCTGCATTTTTGGTGGTATCAAAATATATTCCATCACTGGTAGTATAGGTGTAGCCTTTTTCGGTCAGAGTTTGTACCATGGCAATCTGCTCAGGGATATGATCTGTTGCCTTGCACCAAATACTGGGTTCCAAAATATTGAGATCTTTGAGATTTTCTTGAAATTTTTGGGTATAAAATTCAGCGATCTCCCAAGCAGTTTTTCCTTCACGTTTTGAACCTTTTTCCATTTTGTCTTCGCCATTGTCAGCGTCATCGGTCAGATGTCCAACATCTGTAATATTCATGACATGGTTGACCTGATAATTGTTGTATTTCAAAACACGCTTGAGAATATCTTCAAAAATATAGGTACGAAGATTGCCTATATGAGCATAGTCATACACAGTCGGGCCACAGGTATACAGACCTACATGACCAGGCGTGAGGGGATGAAATGATTCTTTTTGTTTGCTAAGAGAATTGTAGAGAGAGAGCATAGAGAAAAATTAGACACGCTCCATCCAGTGTGTATCTACTTCGACTTCGAGTTCGAGGAACATTTTTTTGTTGGTAGCCGCTTCGAGTTCACGACGTGCCATTTGTCCAATTTCTTTGACTTTGAGACCGCCTTTTCCAATAATAACTTTTTTGTAGCGATCATCACTGGTCAAAATGCGCGCACTCACGACCGTAATATCTGGCTTTTCTTCTACATTGTCCACCTCTACGGTAATGGTATAGGGAACTTCTTTGTCGAGGACAGAAAAAACTTTTTCACGAATGATTTCTGCAATCCAAAAATAATTATCAATATTGGTGAGCTGTTCTGCATCATACATTGGGTGTCCTTCGGGGAGAAGCTCAATCACTTTTTGACGCAGTGGTTCAATATGACTGGCACGAAGTGCTGAGAGAGTAAATGTCGCATCAAAATATTTGGAAAATTCTTCGTATTCTTTTTCAAATTTTCTCTCTTCGCGAGGAAGATCAGATTTGTTGATCACAAGAATTTTTGGTGTATCAAGGTGGCGAATCATACCAAAGGTAGAACGCTCTTCTGCTCCGATTTCTTTACTTGGATCCACCACATACACAATAACATCGATCGAATCCATGGCTTCATCAATTTTTTTGTTGAGCTTTCCTGAGAGAGGATTTTTTTTGTCTTTGAATACCCCTGGAGTATCCACAAATACGGCTTGGCCTTCTGGAGTATTGAGGGCACCATGAATAATATGACGGGTCATTTGTGGACGAAAAGACACTGCTGAAATTTTTGTTCCAACGAGAGTATTGAGAAGGGTTGATTTTCCAACATTACTTCGTCCGACGAGTACCACAAATCCACTTTTCATAGTCTTTGCAAGTTAAATAGCATCAATATTTCTCTATATTAGCAGTATTTTGAAGAAAAATCAAGGACATCTGTGCAGTAGGAAAACATGTTTTTTTGTGATATAATAGGCTCTATCAATCGTTGATATCGAATAAATTTTTTGTTTTCAAAAAAAACATGCAATATTTGCAAAAAAAACCAGTCTTTGGCTCAAAAACTCAAGGTTCTCTCAAAGAATATGATACCCGAATACAGGTACTTTTTGTTATTATTTCTGTTCTTTTTTTGGTGATTGTGGTTCGACTCTTTTTCTTGATGGTCATCAATGGTACTTTTTATCAAAAACTTGCATCAGGGATTCAAGAAATTTATTCAGAGCTGATTCCTGAGCGAGGCAAGGTGTATGTCCAAGACTCTCGTACGGGGGAGACATTGCCTCTTGCTCTGAACAAAGACACATATCTGATGTATGCAGATACTCGCAAAATAAAAACCAATGATGATGCCGATCGTGTGGTCCTGGCGCTTGCTCCGTTCTTTGGCTATGATGATGCACGCAAACAAATCGTTTCTTCGACTTTGAACAAAAGGACTGATCCCTACGAGCCAATTGAAAAAAAATTGGATCAAGAAAAAATGGAACAGATAAAGGCACTCAAGCTTCCTGGAATTGCTTTTGTAAAAATTCCGACACGATTTTATCCTGAAGGCAATTTGGCGGCGAGTGTGATTGGTTTTGTGAGCCAAAATGATGAAGGCAGAGATATTGGAAAATATGGAATTGAAGGTTTTTGGCAAAAAGAATTGGCAGGAAAAGATGGCGAGCTTACCGGAACTCGAAGTGCTCGGGGTGGATGGATTCCTTTTGATACACGACTTTTTCGATCCAGTGAAGCAAAAAATGGTGATACACTTATACTCACTCTTGATCGTACGGTCCAATACTATGCATGTGAGAGGCTCCGAAAAGGTATGGTAGAGTATGGAGCGACGAGTGCGAGTCTTGTAATTTTGGATCCACAGACAGGTGCGGTGCGTGCGATGTGTTCTTTGCCTGATTTTGATCCCAATAATTATGGATCAGTGGAGTCGATTGAATTTTATAACAACAATACGATTTTTACCCCGTATGAGCCTGGGTCAATTTTTAAACCTATCACCATGGCAGCGGCTATCAATGATGAACTCATCAATCCCAAAACATATTTTTATGATACGGGGGATCGATCTGACCTGTGCAAGACACCGATTCGTAATGCAGAAAGTAAAATTTACAATGACACTGACATGACGAGAATATTGCAGGATTCTATCAATACAGGAATGATTTATATTGCAGAACAACTGGGAACCAATCGTTTTCGAGAATATATTGAAAAATTTGGTTTTGGTATAAAGCAGGGGATTGAACTGGATACAGAATCTGCCGGAAATATTCAGTCCTTGTCTTTGAATAAAAAAAATAACAAAATCGATTGTTATACTGCCACCGCTTCTTTTGGTCAGGGGTTGACCGTGACACCACTTCAGATGGTTGTTTCGTATGCGGCTATTGCCAATAAAGGAATGCTGATGAGTCCGTATATCATTGATAGGATTGTTTCTGCAGATGGAAAAGTTACCAAAGTACAACCCAAAGAAATTCATCGAGTGTTGAGTGAACGAAGTGCCTCTCTCGTATCAGGGATGTTGGTCAATGTAGTAGAAAAAGGTCATGCGACTCAGGCACGCTCTGAAGAGTACTATATTGCAGGAAAAACAGGTACAGCGCAGATTCCTGGCCCTGGAGGGTATACTGATGAAACGATTCATTCGTTTGTTGGATTTGCACCGGTTGAAAATCCAAAGTTTGTGATGATTGTAAAATATGAAAAACCTCAGCGCAAATATGCTGAGTCTACGGCTGTACCAGTGTTTTCAGATATTTCCAAATTTCTTTTGCAGTACTACCAGGTCATGCCTGGAAGAAAATAGTGTGACAGGAGAGAGAATACTTTCTTGAGAAAGATTGTATTGTGCTATGTTAGCACGGTACTTATTGTAGTACTAATTTAACTAGAATAACGAGAGAGATATCGGCTACTGCCAAATCTTCTAAGGGGTGAATTATCTTCTTTAATCTCCAAAGAATCGATTTCTTTTTGTAAAATACTTTTCAATTCTTTTTTATAAAACTCTTGGAATTTACTAGGGGAATAAATCAGTCGGTCTAGCCAACATATAGCATTGTAATAGTAGTGACTTTGGGAATGCATTTTCTTTATAATTTCTTCCTTCTCTTTTTTATTTGTATGAGCATCAATATATGCAACAGTTAGGGCTCGAGTTTGTTCATCTTTGAAATCTAGTAATTCAAAAAGCTTCTTATCATCTATCTTTTTGTTGTTTTTTTGAGCAAAAGCAATTGCAATTTTAATAAAACTTACTTCATCTGATTTCAAAATCTGCTCTAGAATTTTGTATTTACCTTTCGCATCAAGATTCAAGGCGCTAATTACAGTTAGGTCTCTATGCGATGTATACTCTGGTTTGAGTGCTAGATTTAACAAGAATTGTGAATCTTTCTGACTTCCATATTTGTTTAGTATTTGAATACAAATCCTTCTGATTTTATACTCATCCATTTCAATTAATTCTCTAACCTGTGGAAGTATTTTTGCATTTCCTTTTTCAAGTAAAATTTTGTATGCAGAAGTTTTGAACTGACCGATTATAAAATCATCATACTTACTAAAAGCTTCCTCAAGTTTTTTAACGGATATATTTAATCGCTTTGCTCCTCTCTCCATCAAAATACCTTTTCTTTTTGCGAAATTGTCAGCTAAATCCTCGTAGATGGTTTTTTTCCATCGGTCAAAAAACTTTATTCCTAAGATTTCATATATCAAAGTTCCATCACTTGATGACCATTCAAGGAGCTCCTCAAGTTCCTCAAAAGACTTTTTATCGTAGATTTCCGAGATTAAATCTTCGGTCTTTAGTTTATAAAAACCATAACCATAGTTGTCTGTAAAAGTTTTAACATCACCTTCCTCTTTTAGAATTTTCTCTATTATGGAACTACTGTAATCTTTTCCTTTTTTAATCAAGTTTTGAAGCGTAAAATATCTAACCTCCCACTGATTATCTTCAAGAAGTTTTTCAAGACTTGCTTCTGAGAGGTATTTTCGTTTTATTAGTTCTTTGTAAGCAAAGATTCTCACAGCTTTTACTGTAGAAATTGAGAGCTTTAAAAGTTCAGCCTTGGTTTGCTTCTTAATTAAACTTTCCAAATTCTCAAAGTGATAAGTGTCTGACTTTTCCTTTTGTAAAATTGTTTCTAACGCTTTGTGAGGATTACATTTTATTAATGTATTTACTAACAATTCAAAGGCTGATTTCTGAATATCGGAATCAGAATCCTTAACCAGAGTCTGAATGATTTCTAGGTTATCTTTACTGTAGTGATTTTCTAGAGTTTTTAAAACCAAGCGTCTGATACTTTTTGCTTCATTTGTAGCAAGAACTTTTAATTCTGGATGATATTTTTTATTCCAAAATCTATTCAAGAAGCTTATTGCACCGTATTTAACACTCTCAGATTCATCTCTAAGTAAAATATTTTCTATAAATCCCAATGCAACCTTGCTCTTCAAGTGTGAGAGCCAGTACCATCCTGTTTTGAGGTCATCTGAATCACTAACGAGAGTTCTAAAAATGAGCCATAACTCTTCAAGGCTACCCGTTATTTTTTCTTTATAAGAATAAGCTAAGTGTAGTTCGTGGTTTCCGATAATCTCTGTTCTCAGTCTTTTGTAATAAAGGATAGATGATGCAAAAAGAAAAAGTCTTGCTTTCTCAAAATCATCTAGAACAACTTGTTTTGGTAAATCTTTTTGAATTTTGGAAAGAAGATAAGCTATTTCCGTGTTCTTCTTTTCACTTCTTAGTTTCTTGAGGTCATTAACTTTTCTTTTAGGGTATTTAGGCAAAGGTTTTTTGCTAAAGACCATTTTTGCCAAATTACAAAGGTCTAGATTAATTTCACTCAAATTTTTAAGAGCTATCAAAAAAGCTAGCTTTTTTAGTTTATATTCATCTACCAGAACATCAGATTTTGCTTCTTCTCTCGTATGAAAATATTTACCGTTGATGAATGCATCAACAATATCTATCTTAGGGTCTGAGGAAACTGATTTTGCTTTCTTAAGTTCTTCCTCATAACGCTTCTTCAGGTCTTTTATAGTGGGAGCTAACTTTCTGTTTCTTCTGGTAATAACATTTCCTATAGAGTGGAAAAAAGTAGTCTCTCCACTCATATAAGTAAGCCTGAAATCTACCAAGAATGATTTAAGAGTTTCTTCTTGATAGCCTCCTATCTGAGCACCTCCAGCTCTATCAATGCTCATTGTTATTTGTTCTCCAATCAGAAAGAAAAAGAAGCTATGCTTTTCAAGCCTGTCGCATAGTTCAATATAACTTTTTAGCTGTTCTCGCTCTTGAGTGGTAAATGCCATAAACAAGTCAATTTTATAATTTTTCACCAACTTTTGATATAGTTTATCTTCAAACTTATTTTCTTATATAACATCAATTATATTTTTAACAATAATGGATCTATCGAAAAATTGGTGAATCCGTATCCTTTTTTGAGTTAACCAATTTTAATACTCCATTTATCATATAACCTACATACGCGACAGTTTGGCCCTAGTATTTTCGGGAGGGGGGCATAACTATCATTGCACCAACAATATCACCAGTTACAAAGGTTATTTCAAGTGAGAAAAAAGATTGTGGGCGGCAGTGCCGGGCCATAGAGGCTATCTTCCGAGGAAGTAGCGATGTGTGACAGGAGAGAGAATCGAACTCTCGACCTGAGGGTTATGAATCCTCCGCTCTCACCAACTGAGCTACCCTGTCATATATTGTTGTCATTTTTTGACA
>JACCDN010146169.1_pt1 | contig 18786 bp, 14 predicted proteins | sample 7441691 | NCBI WGS metagenome assembly JACCDN01 (sample SAMN15323439, study PRJNA562643) | freshwater metagenome | isolation source: river surface water | place: USA:Blue River Watershed | collected 2017-08-16 | reverse complement strand
GCCAGTGGGTGTTGTTCGGCCAGTGGTAAATTCCATGCTTTGTCATAATGACCATGGCAGCGGGCACAAGTGTTTTCAAAAACAACTTGGCCTTTTTGAGCTTTGGCTAAATCAATATTTTCTGCTGGGAAAAAATCAGTGATTCGTGGTGCTTCAATAGAAAATACTGCCGAGGTCAGTTCACGAATCTTTTGATCGTTTTCGTCTAACCATTTTTCTAAGATTTTTAAATCCACGCCGCGGCCAATTTCGTTCCACAAGATATTAGTAAATATTGGATTGCCACTGACGACAGAACCATCGGACAACCACCGATTTTTGTATTTTAAATTCCACCAAACAGCAGGTTTAGAGTCCGCAGAAAAATTATCCAGCATATCTGGACGCGGAAAGTTTTCGTAATGTTTGGACTTGGTGGCATAGCCATCTGGATTGCGCATGTTCAATGATAAAGATACCTGAGCCAGTGAAGTATCCAACCCTAACTGTAAAGGCTGAATGGCGGCAACAGAACGCAAATTCTTTTTCGCATCGGCAACCATTTCAGATTCGGCCTCAGTAGCTCCGCTGTACATTTGAAAGACCAAGGGGTCTAAGGCTGGTAATCCTTTTTTTACTTTGACGAATGTTTCATTCGCTTTTGGAAAACGATTGGTTAATCCTAAAACAGTTTTGCCAAACAGTCGGCTTGAATGGCATTCGGCACAGGAAATAGTAAATCCCAAGGCATCATGACCGTTAGACATTGTTCGATTGATTAAACTGAATCCAATTAAATAATCGGGGCGTTCATCATTAGGATATGGGACAGAATAAATTCCCGTATCTGTTTCCAAGGGATATTCATTCATGCCGACCCAACGAAGCACGTCGTTGAAATTTTTAACATCCATTACACCTTTTGCAAATCGTTGCATGAAATAACGAAAGGGATCGTTTGGTTTTGAATCGACCAATTTTTTAATTGGTTTGTAGGGAGCCAAGATGCCGGTGACTTCGACGGGATAAATTTGCGTGTGTAATTTTCCGTTTTTAATGTAACTTTGCCACTCATCATTTTTTAAATCATAAATGTTGGCGCGGCCACCCTGGGGTATGATGGTGCCTTCGCTCCAATCAGGGTTGGCTTTGGCTGTGTTAGAAAAGATAGACAGCGGAAAACATACAAGGCCAATAAGAATTGGCTTTGATAATATAATTGAATCTATAAGATTTAGAAAACTTTTTTTATGTGGCCATATGCCTTGTTGTTGGATCATCTTGTGGCTCCGTCATTGGTTCGCCCTTTAAGATGGATAACGAAAGTTTTAAATGATCTGGATGACCAATTAAACTTTGTGCTTCATTCCAAGGTGCTGGGTCAGGGTTTGGGATGTTCTGTTTTTTCATTGCTAATATTTTTGAATAAGTATTGTTTAGATCGGACTCTTTCAACTGGCCATCTTTGAGTGCTTTCAAAATGGATTCAATCGCTCGCGGAGGTGATTCGGGTTCGTTGCAATATAACAATAAATCACAACCTGCCTGCAAGGCGCGTACTGGAATTTGTGTGCGATCATAATGTTTTGCCAGGGCTTTCATGTCCAAATCATCTGTGATGACCAAACCTTCGTAATTCATTTTATCACGCAAAATTTGTTTTAGAAAAATTTCTGACAGGGTAACTGGCCACTCGTTATCAATTTTTGGAAAATGAATATGAGCCGTCATTAACAAATCCATTTTAGATTTAAAAGATTTCACAAAAGGAATCAGCTCAAGGCTTTGCAGTCGTTCCCAATCAGATTGTTCAATGGGCAGATCTTCATGTGAATCGATAACCGTATCACCATGGCCAGGAAAATGTTTGCCGCATGGAATGACTTCGGATTTAAAATATCCACGAATCAAAGCCGTTGCGTGTTTGGCTACCATTTCTGGATCCACGCTGACTGAACGATCGCCAATCACAGTGTTTTTTGGATTGGAAAAAACATCTAAACAAGGTGCAAAATCCAAATTAATTCCCACAGCTTTTAATTCCGCACCCATGGCTTGGGCAAAACTAAAAGATGTTGTTGGTGAATCCAAATCACCTAATTTTTTCAGCGCTGGCCATTGTGTGAATGGTTTTTTTAAACGAGCAACCCGGCCGCCTTCCATGTCAATAGCAACATAGAGAGGTGTTTTTTCAATCATTTGATGTCGTAGCGATTGGATCTCGGCACAGAGATCACGAATTTGTTTGGGTTCGCTGCAATTGCGACCAAAAAGAACGACTCCGCTGATATTATTTTCGACAATAAATTTTTTCTCATCATTGGTTAAGGTGTGTCCAGATACGCCAATAAGAAAATGTTGGCCGACAATTGTTTTCATTATTTTCCGCTCCCGTTATTCTTGTCACTGTCTTCAGAATGTTGTGTGTTTTCTTCTGTGTTTTGTTGAGTTTTAATTTGAATGCCTCTTCCCGCAGGCACACCCTCTTGTTTGTTTGGCGATCCAGCAGGGGTTAGGGCTTTGCGTGAGACTTCATTTTTTTGTCCTGTCGGAACTTCACCAAATAATGACGTCAGCACTGCATTCGGAATTTGAAAATTAGCAGTAGCCTCTGAGGGTTTTGAAACCAGCTCGGTGCCAATACCAAGCACGGGTGATTTTGTAGATAAAATTTCGCCTTTGCTGGTGATGATGCAATTGAATTTTGCGCCTTTAAAATCATTTTGTACTTTAAGGCCTTTGATGCCATTAAAGCTGTCTTCACCCTTTACGATTGCAGAACCTTTAGAGATCGTTGCATCTTCTTCGGCGATGGCTTCAAAGTTATAGGTGCTGTCGTCTTGCAAACCTTTTGGACTTTTTAGCATGATGTAAACAAGGAAGGTGCTCAGAAAAATTCCTTTTTCTTTTGGCACGCTGACTGTGGTTTTTTTAATTTTTCCATTTTCACGAATGGTTGCGGTCATTTTGCCTTTTTTAAAAGAGGCATCGATCATTTTGGCTTGTTTGCCGACCAAGGTTGTATAGTTGTATGAAATGGGTTGCAGATTTTCATCGGCATAAGCCTTTAATGATTCGGTAAGGTCTCCGCCCAATTGATTTGTTTTCAAAAATGTGGTTGCGATAAATTGTTTTTTCTTTTGATCATACTCGTAACGTGAGATCGAATAACCGATTGGAACAGATCCAGAAAGAACTTTCGAGTAACCTTCAAATAAAATCTCACCATGTGCAAAGCGACTGATGCAGGCAATGACCACGCCGACAAAAAATGAAATGACCAGCATTCCGTTACCAAGCTTTTGAAAATGAAAACGAGATTTTATTTGTCGCAAAGTCATCCTTGACCTCAATTCGATGGTTACGTTTATTTAAACTTGGCCGGTTGATAAAATAATATTTTATAAATTGCCAAAGCATTTAATTTTTTAAATAGCTTTCATCAATCTGCTGATAATAAGTTTGACCAGTTCTGGAAAGGCTGTCAAAGAAAGAAAAAAATCTGCTGCGATCGGATTAGTAAAAAATCGTTCTAGAAAACTAGATAAATGTCGAGTTCTCTGAATTGCTTTCGCTACATATTTTTTAATCATGGCCATAGCTTGAGATCAGTTTTATAATTTCAAAATGTCATCAGTGCGACCAAAATTTTCATATCTATCGTTGTTAACAAATCGACGTGGTCAGGTCGCGCTTTTTGTTGCCTTGATTTTTCAAGTGCTATTTGTTTTTTTTGCGATGATCGTTAATGTTGGTTTGTTAGTTCATCATAAAATAAATCTGCAAAATTCTGTGGATCTGGCAGCTTATTATGGCGCCAGCAAACAAGCAGAGATGTTGAATGCCATTGCGCATGTGAATTATCAAATTAGGCAATCGTATAAATTGCTGACATTTCGTTATGGGGTTTTGGGGACGGCTGGGGCTTCAGCCGCAATGGTTGGTGTGACTGATGGTACGCCTTATATACCGGCCAGTGGTGCGATGCCTGCGGTGATGGACGACAGTCAGGATGTTCCTTTTACCAAAGCACCTTCGTTTTGTACGACGTATTCTCCGTTTGAAGATCATGGTGGAGTTTCATATTGTAAAGATGCGGTCGCGTTGGTTGTTCCTAAGCCGGTTGCACCCAGCCTGACCAGTGATCCTTTCAATTTCTTTTCATTTCAAGCATCGATTGCTGCCGCAATTAATGCAGCCAATGCTAACATTTCAAAAATATGTGAAAACGCAGTTGCGCAGAATTGGCTAAATCTTGTGAAGTATATTGCGATTTACAAAACAGATGTGGCCAATCGAAAAAAGTTTTTATTAGCTCTGGCTAATCAAATGAGTTCCGGAAATCCCTTAGATATTGATGGCGAATCGGTTCGTATGGGTGTTTACAAAACACTGATAAAAAATTTAAGTTACCCAAATCGTGAAAGTATTTCTAGCAAATACGGAGCAGAGGGAGTTGGCTCTGAAAACAACGAGGCTGGATTTTCATTTTTAAATTCATTGTCATTAGATAGTTGTAATGCGGTTGGTCCTGATGCTCCTCCAAAATGGTTGAGCGAAGTTTTTATTTTACCGCTTTATTATTATATCGATGGTATTTGCGGAGCAAATAACAGCGTAACATTTGAGGCAACGCAACTTGATCGTTCAGTGGTTCCAGCAAATGCTTCCTCTGTTTTTGGTGCTGCCAATGTTAGACAATTATTGGATTTTGCATCTGAACCAGCAACGGCCTCACCAACTGCGTTGCTTTATCGCAGCTCTTTGGGTTTTGAGAAAAATCCGTGGTGCGTGGCTTATGTCGGCGTGTCGGCAAAGGCCACTCCGAAAATTCCATTTTCTCCATTAGGTTCAGTCACCTTGCGCGCAGTTGCTTACGCCAAACCGTTTGGTGGTCGCATTGGTCCTTGGTATGGCTCGACATGGAGTCCTGGGCAAACTCAGTCAAATGGTGCCTGGGGTGGTGCTGATTTATCAGATAAACTTTTACCACCAAGAGTTTCTGCCAGCAATGCTGTCGGCGTGATTACGCCTTCGATTGTCAGTGGCGGCATTCAACGATTGGTACCAAATTTCAGCCGTTACAGCGGTGACCAAGCTGGTGTGTATAGCAAAATGACTGCAGCACAGTTTGAAAAAGTCATTCATACAAACGGTATGATCAGTAATAAATGGTATGATCATTTTTATGGAGTTGAAGATATCAATGCAAACAAAAGCGGAAATGGTGATCCGTTGGCGTGGAATGATCAACTAAGAACAGCTCCGTTTTTACGAAATTTAGAAATCGCGGCCATTGCGCCTGATCAGTTTGACAGTACTTATTATTCAATTGATCCAGATTTTTATAATAATTATTTACTGCGAATTCAAAAAGGTTATGACTCTAAATTTCAATTTATGTTGCGCGGAGATTTGGGTTCAAGAGCGATGGGTGATGCCAACGAAAAAAAATTCAGCATTCGTTCGCAAATTGAAACCGTGACCACAACTCAGAAAACAGTAGAGGTTAATAAACTATCTTACATGCTCAATAGCTTTGGTCAGTTGTTGACCTCTTGGCAACAGGTCAGTCCTGACAGTTATGCTTTGGATACTTCAAGATTTGGTAAATGTTTGACAGAGGTAAGATCCGATGAAGCATTGGAAAATTTCACTCCGGGTTCATGTAAGGCCGGCGGAAGAACTGGTTATTCAGTCAAATTGGTAGATGGTAAATTTTTAAAAAATGAAGTCAATGGATCCGCTCGTGATTATGAGCTCGGTGGTCCGGGTGTTACCGGCAAAATTTTAAATCCTCCGCCTGATCGGTTTTAGGTGTATAGCCCGGTTGTGGGTCGAATTCCTGGATTTTGACCCACGGTGTGGGTCATTTTCCTGGATTTTGACCCATATCGTGGGTCGTTTTCTTGACTTGGACTCTGTACTCATAGAGTATGAGATATGATTAAGAGATTGTTGCAAAAAACTATTGAAGAATCCGTACGGTCCAGTTCGAAAAGCATTTTGATATTGGGTCCAAGGCAAACTGGAAAAAGCACGCTGAGCCAGTCTCTCAAACCTGCTTTGGAAATAAATTTAGCTCGCGAGAGTGAATTTAGAAATCACAGCAATGATCCAGAGTTGATCGAAAGACTTGTGGCACCATTGAAAAAAAACAGTCTTATCAGTATTGACGAAATTCAACGAGTCCCTGATATGCTTAATACCATTCAAGCATTGATCGATCAAAAAAAAGATCGTTTGTTTGTTTTGACAGGATCCAGCGCGCGAAAGCTTAAAAGAGCTTCGGTAAATATGTTACCTGGCAGAATTTTTCGCCACAACTTATTTCCATTAACAATAGCAGAGCTAGGAAAAAAGTTTTCATTGGAAACAGCGCTTGCCAAAGGTTTGCTGCCAGAAATTTATCTTAGCGACAGCGGTTTTGAGATTCTTGAGAATTATACAAATATTTATTTGAAAGAAGAAATTTTAGCAGAGGCTTTGGTTCGCAATTATGCCAGTTTTGGGCATTTTCTAGAGCTGGCGGCGCATATGAGCTGGAAAGAATTAAATTACAGTCAGCTGGCGTCAGATTCTGAAATACCCAAAGAAACAATTCGTCGTTATGTGGAAATTTTAGAGGATACGCTGTTGATACATCGTATTCCTGGATTTACAAATGTATCAAGCAATCGTAAAGCTATTCAGAAGGAAAAGATTTTATTTTTTGATATCGGTGTTCGTAATGCTATTATTGGAACACATAAAAATAAACACTCGCCAGCGGAGTGGGGTCATCTTTTTGAGCATTTAATTGTTTTGGAATTAATCGCCTTAAATAGTTATCGAAAAAAACAATGGAAACTTTCATATTATCGCGATTCAAAACAGCTAGAGGTAGATTTGTTGATTGAGGCGGATGATTGTCTTTATGCCATTGAAATCAAATCAGGCAGTGTTTACAAAAAAGAATGGAAAAAAAATCTAGATACATTTCAAGAGGTTTATCTAGAAGAAAAGCGTAGCAAGAAAGAAAAAATAAAAAAAATTATTGTTTATACTGGTGAGTACGAACAGCTAGATAAAGATGTCAGAATTGTTCCTTTTTCCAAGATGTATTCTGCCCTGTCCACGTTGAAATAATTTAAGACTTTGCCTTTTGAATCTGTATGCAATTCGATTCTGTCTCAAAATAAGACAATCATTTTGAGATATCTGTTCATGTTTTTAGCTCAATTCGTTTTTAGAGTGGCGTGGCATCTGTCTCATTTTATTTCTTCGGCAGATTATATATTTTCAAGCGAACCAGTCTTTAGACCGATATAATAATAGAAGTGCGAGGGGGCTCTGCATGAAATCGTCTATTTCATTTCAATTTTTAATATTTAAAAAAATTAAGTTTTTTACTTTGTCTTTTTTTGCATCAATGAACTTTTTGATTGTTTTGTGTTTAGGAATTGTTTTTTTGAATGTAAATGCGTTGGGAATAACTGATGTAGATACAAATGCGACGGCTTCAGTAGTTTTAGCTAAATTAACTGCAGATGAGGCTGTCACAAAAACTCTTAATGCGATACCAGCATGTGCGCCAGTAACGGCTTCATTAAGACTTTGCCATGCTGCTGCGATATCGACTCGGGTTGGATGCATTGGAATGAACAGTCCGTGGATGATCAAGGGAATTGCAATTGCAAGTGGCCTTGGTGCAATAATTGGTCAATCTACAAGCGCTAATGATGCTTGCGATAAAATCAGCAGCACTACTGATAAATTACAAAAAATTGGAACTGCTTTTAATCTTGCTTGTGGTGGTGCTTTGGCTGCGTGTGATAATACATGCGGGAAATTACAATTAGCGATTCCAAAATGTATGGACGCTGCCCTGGTTGCGACAAAAGTGGGGCCAGGAGCGGTAGCGGGTGCGGCCGATGCGGCGGTCGCGTTAGAAGATATGCAAACCACAGTAATAGCGCAAAATAAACTTTGTACTATAGATTATAAAATGAGTTTGATGTCTGGATTTGCTAGTCTTGCGACCTTGGTTGCAGCAAAAAAATCTGCATCAGGCTGTCAAGAAGCAACCAAAGCTGAGAACAATCAAAACATCGTCGATTGCAGTGATGCTAAAAATAAAAACAACACAACTTGTATTTGTATGCGCAGTCCTGGAGCTGCGGGTTGTGGTAATGCAAATCTTTTTGCTGGTACTCCGACTGTTGGTGGTTCTGGAAATTCTGGAACTGGTGATCCGAGCCTGACTGTGCCTACTGGTGGTGATGGCGGCGGTGATGGTGCGGCTAATCCATTAGCAGGGTTAGGTCATGGTTCTGGTAGCGGCGGAGGCGGAAGCTCTCTTGCCCCTGGCAGTGGCGGTGGAGCTGGTGGTGGTGCCGGCGGCAGTGGCTCTGGTACAGATGGAAAAGAAAAAACTGGTGGAGCAAAAGGTTTAAACACAAATATTTTATCTGGCACCGACAGTGGTGGCGGTGGCGGCTCTCGCGGTTCTTCTGGTGGTGGTTCATATCAAGCCTATTTACCTGGTGGAGCTAAAGATCCAAATCGTAACTTGGCTTCACAAACGCCTGCGTCTGCTTTGGCTGCGCAAGTTTCTGCTGCGGGTTCGAAATCAAATTGGGAAAAAGTAAATGATCGTTATCGTGAGGCGAAAACCAGTTTGGTTCCTGGACAGTAATGGCGCAATAAACAGTGAATTGATTTTTTGAAAATGATTTTTAATTTGGGGGAACAATGAAATCCAAGTCATCAAATATTAAAAAGCGATCAGTCGTCTTTTCATTCATTGTTTCGTCAAGCATGATGATGTCATCGCAAGCCTTTGCGGATCGAGCTGCATACGGAACAGCTACGCTGACACCAACACAAGTTGTCGTGCCCACGGCAGCTGGTGCAAATTCAGCGGCGGCTCCACATGCAGAGACAATTAAAACAGAAGCTTCAAAAAATGTTCAAAAAACCAAATATGCTGGATATCTTGCAATGGGTGTTGGGGTCGCTTGTGGATACCAAGCTTACAATTATTGTTTAAGTACAATTACTAATCCCAGTGCTGCTTATTGGTGTGCAGCATATGTTGCCTGCGTTGGCGGTTCAATTAAAGTAAAAAATGATTTATCAAAAGTAGCAGACACCGGAGGTATGACTGTCGGGGCCGTTAATTTTGACGATTCAAATCCAGGTCCAGCTGCGGATTCAACCGTGCCAAATCCAAATGCGAACAACAATTCTAATCTTGGGCCACAAGCAGATATTAATTTCGCAAAACTTAAAAAGGTGCAAAAAGATTTAGAAAAAAAGGGTTGGAAATTTAATGAAAAAACAGGAGCCGTAACCTCACCAGAAGGAAAAACATTTACTGGCGACATGATGACAATACCGCCAGGACAAAGCACTAATGGCTTAGGTATGTCGCACGCTGATTTAAATAAATTTAATAACGAAATGAAAGATCTAAAAGCTAAAGTAGAAGAGCAAGCCAAAGGCGCAGACGCAGCCGGCGATTCTTTCGCTGATACTCCTGCGGGTGGCTCTAGCTCTTCAATGCCAACAACAATGACAAACCCAATGGACATGCCCGGATCACATTCTCTTGCGCCGAATGGTCTAGGCTTAGATCGTAATCCTGCTCAAGTCGCAGGGATGTCAAAAAGCTTTAATGGTGAAGCTATCGGGGTCGCTAAAGACTCATTGTTTGATATGGTTGATCGTCGTTATGAGCTTTTGAAAAATGATAATAAATTTTTAGCGCCATAGTTTTTTAAAAAATCAAAAATTTAAGCGTTCCACTCAAAGCCAACTTATATCCTTGTTTCAAGCCCAAGCTTCGGGCAAGCTTAAAGCATGCGATTGAATGAGCTTTCACGGAAGAAGGTATTACGAATCGTTGGTATTATGAATGGTACCAGCATCGACGGCATAGACTTTGTCTTATGCGATGTTATTCGTAAAAATAAAGATGTTTCCATCCGTTTTGTCGATCAAGCCGCAGTCAGCTTTGATGCAGAAATTCAAAAAAATTTACGTTTGGCTTGTCAGAATAATTTAGCAGTTGAAGATTTAGCTACATTACATCATGACCTTGGTCGAGTTTACCGCGATCAATTAAAGAAAATATCTAAACAAAAAAAATGGTCTTTTGAAGCCATTGGTTTGCATGGTCAAACTGTGTTTCATGCGCCACCCAAGGCCACTCTGCAAATCGGCGAGGCCTCGTATTTATCAGAAACATTTCAAGTTCCAGTGATTTCAGATTTTCGTGTTGCGGATTTAGCTCTCAAGGGCCAAGGCGCTCCGATCGCTTCCTTGTTTCATCAAATTGTTTATCATCGGTTGATGGATCATAAACGTATCAGTTTGCACAACCTGGGTGGGATCAGTAATTTATCTTTGATTAACTCTAAAGGTGTTGTTGAAAAAGCTTTTGATACAGGTCCAGCAAATATGTTGATAGATTTGTTGATTCAAAAAAATACCAGCGGTGAATTCAAGTACGATAAAAACGGACAATGGGCATCACGAGGAATTCCAGCGCAAACTGTTGTCGATCATTTTTTAGAAAGTGATCAGTATTTTACCAAGGCTCCGCCGAAAAGCTGTGGACGCGAACAGTTTGGTGAAGGTTTTTTATCCTTGATGTTAAAACAAATGAAAAATCTTAATGACGAAGATCGGCTGGCGACAGTGACAGAACTGACGGCACGTAGCGTGGCCAGCGCTTATCAAAAGTTTTCTGCAAAATTACCAAGTTGTGTAATTCTTTGTGGTGGTGGCGCTAAAAATATTTATTTAAAAAAACGAATCCAGTACCATTTGCCCAAAGTAGATGTTGTAACAACAGAAAACTTTGGCTGGCCAGTCAGCGCTGTTGAGGGCGCGGCCTTTGCGTTGCTGGCGGCTTATAAAATTTGGGGATTACCATCAAATTTACCCAAAACAACTGGAGCAAAAAAGTCTGTTCCATTAGGAAAAGTCGTCGAAGTATTTTAGTTAGCTAAAAAAAGTAATAATCAAAAATCATAGCAAAAATACGCTAGCTACGAAGAGCAAAAATATATTAGCAACGAAGTGCGGAATCAATTTTATTAATGGCAGAAAGATGCATTTTTGAGATGAATTCTTATTACCGCGAAGACTGAATCAAAATCTTTTTTAGTTCCGCCATATCATTTTCAGATTCCAACAAACGCTCTCGTGTGGAATACAATCTGATGGTCTGCAAAAGAAATTCTTTCCAGTATTCAGAATTATTTTGTTGCAGTTGGTTTAAACAAAATTGCGAAGCAGAAAGAAAATCCGTGGGATTTCCTGTTTCAAACCATTGTACATCGGCGTGATAAGCAAAAACCTGTTCTTTGTTTTGCATGGCCGTGGTCAGGGTGTCATACAGAATGTTTTCTTTCGGGACCTCGTGGTCAGTACGTGGTTTAAAATATTTTTCTATTCTGTCGGATAACAACATGACGCCGACAAAATGTTTTCCTTGCCACTCTGGGCCTGGTAATTTTTTGGAAAACATATCTATCACGCCACAGCCATTGGCATCCTTGTCTTTGAGCCAAGCGCCACCAAATTTTAGTCCAACCTGTGGGTGATCCATGGTCATCAGTGTGGCAATGCCATTGTGATGTTGATGAAAGCGCAACATGTCTCGCATCAGATAAGTTAGATTTGGTAAAATAATCTCATCCGCATTCATCACCCAAAAGTTTTTTTTCCCGGTCAGTTGTGGCAGGGCCTTGTGTATGCCGCCACCGCTGTCTAACAAACCATCTTTTTCATGTGAAAAAGAAAGATTCTTCCATTGTTTTGGAATTTTAAAAAATAAATTTTGAACTTGGTCAGGCAAATGAAAAACATTTGTAACAAGATTGTGTACATTGATTTCGCTGAGCAAGGATAGACTGTAAAACGCCAAGGGCACGCTTAGAAATGGAATACACGGTTTTGGTTTTTCTAAGGTGTAGGGGCGAAGACGGGTGCCCTCGCCGGCGGCTAAAAGCATGACGTTCATAGCTTCAGTCGACATTACAGATTCTCATATTGTTTTTCAAGCGAACCAGAATCAATCAACACATCAACGAAAATTTTGTATTCTGGAAACATGGTTAAACTTTTAAGCACTCGCCGTAAGGTGTGAGAAATGTATTTTAAATAACGAGTGTCATTGCGTTGCTGATAAAAACTGGCAAAACTGCCGCAAGCTTTAAAACAACGTTGAATTGTTTGTAGCTCATAGATTTCATCAAATTGAGTGCGCGAAAAATCTTTTGGTAAATAGGGTTTGGCTTTTTCAAGGTAATCATTAATTAAAAGTGAAGAAATCTCATCATTCAAATTAACATAAGAATCTCTGAACAAGCTAACCAAGTCATATTGAATCGGGCCAAGCCTTGCATCTTGAAAATCTATCACACGCATGTCATCCAGTTTGATCATCAAATTGCGCGAGTGATAATCGCGATGAGCGATGTATTTTGGTTCGTTATGCAGTTTTTGACAGATGTCTGTAAAAACAGAGGTTATTTCAGATTGGCCCTTTTCACTGAATGAAAATTTGCAAATGCCAGATAATAAATTGTCTTTGCCATAATTCATTTCCCAAAGAAATTTTTCTACATCAAATTGAATTTGAAAAGCTGTGCAAGGGCTTTTGTCGGATGAAGCTTTGAAATGAATTTTAATGAGCTCGTCGATGGCTTGTTTGTAAAAAGCAATCGAGCTTTCTTGGCTTTGGCTTTCCCAAAATTTTCTTTCCAAAGTTAAATCACCAAGGTCTTCTAATAAAACCAAACCAAGATTTGAATCCATACCAACAACAGTTGGAACATGAACCTTGTTTTTCGCAAAATGATTTAGAACTGACAAAAACGGATAATTGTTTGGATCGAAAGGTTCCCAGCGCATTAAAACCCAAGATTGATTGCTGAAAACAACACGATAATATCTACGATTGGAAGCATCACCAGCAAGCTGATAAACATGGAATTCATCAGCTTTAAGATCTGCTTTGATTGGATTCAAAGCAGGATTTTTCTGAAAAGTAGCCAGTAAAAAATTATTTAAAAACTCGTCATACGTTGCTTGCATGACATAATGGTCTCAGATTTACAGCATGAACTCAAGAGTCTCTTGCAGAAGATCCATATCCAAGGACACTCGATCAACGTTCAGACAGTTTTTGCTGAGCTCTGCAGCAAGTTCTGCGCTGATTGTTTTTTTCTCTACCAATGAACTTAATGATTCATTGCCAGTTATTATCATTAATGGATGTTCTGAGTAATTTGCTGTTTGCAAAAACGAGAGTATTTTTTCCTGGTCTTTAGTATTAAGACTGTGAATCGACCCCATTTGTAAAGTCAATGAACCCAAAGATTTAATATCATCAGAATTTCGTAATTGTTCAGCCAATTCTCCGTATTGTAAATAAGCCCAACGGTCAGAAAGATTGTGCAGCTCATGCGATACTTGCAACAATCTTTTGCTATCTGTTGAGTGTAAATAAACAGAGCTAATTGGTGGCGTTATTGATTTGATATCGTTTTGATTGAACATTGAAACTACTGTTGAGTTGTTCTCAACCTGATGAGCATGAATTGCATTTTCAGTTAATTGATTTAAATACCAATTGTAAAATTCAGGCTCAAGAACTGCTTGTACCAGGTCATTGATATTTTTTTGATCTTTTGCGGCCAAGCGTTCGCCACCAACGATTTGCGCTGTTGCAAAATAATGATCATTAGAAGAGATTGGGATATGCAGGTCCCCCCGAAGGACCTGCATACCCTGATCTAACAGGTTACCAGAGCTCACAGCTTGCATACTGCGAATGCGCAGTTCCAACCCATAGCGACTTTTTAACAACCCCACCAATCTATTTACTGCTGCTGAACCCTGAATAACCTGTAACATGACACACCCCAATTTGCGTTTACACAAACCTATAAGGCAAGGGTCGTGCCGAGCAAAAAAGTGCACGAGCTATTGATAAAATGGATTTGGGATTTTTTTGTTAAAATTGAAAGCTGTCAGTTTTTGATCAACAAGGAAAAGTTTTCAGATGAGCAGACACAAAAGGTCACTTTGAGACTGTGACTGTTAGAATTAGAACAATTAAGAAAATTTAAAATGAACTAACATGTTTGAAAAAAAAATATGTCAATAATATTGACTGTGATAGCGCCCAAAATAATTGCAGGGGGTGTTCCACAGCAACATTTTGCTGCGTTGTCGCAACGGTCTTTTCTGATTTAAGAGTAGTGATCTCTATGGCTATTAAAAAATATAACAGGGGTTTGTGATGAAAAATTTGGTTTTGGTTTCAATTATTTTAATCGTTTCTTTGTTGGCTAATGCGAATCTTGTAGAGTTGAAATCTCCTCTGTGGACTGGAAAACTTTATATCAATGATCATGCAACTGGTTCTGCATGTTATTTACAAATTAATCGCGTGGTTGCCGCCCCAGAAAAGGGTAAACACTGTCAAAGACTAGTTACTCAATGGATGTTTAACTTAGACAGCGTTCAAGATCGTGGTGATGAAATTTTGGTAACCAGCCGTAAAACAAATAACGAAGCTGATTTCCACAAACCAACAACTTGTGCAGAGGTTGTTGTGGGCGTTCCGCAGCCATGGACAGTAAATAAATGGGGCGATGATGATAAACTATTGTACAATGAATTGTTCAATGCAGAATTGCCGGCAGTAAATGGTGGAACAAATCATTACACTGTAATTTTCAGTGGAACTGATAAGGCGCCAACTCGTGCGATGATTTACAATGTGACTCTGACAACTGAAAATTCATATGAATGTGTTGGTTTAAAATAAATATTAATTTCTCTCATGGCCCGCAGATCTCGTCAGTCTAGCGGGCTTTTTCTAAAAAAAAACCAGATCATTTTTCCCAGTTGGGTTGATGATCTGGTTTTTAATTTTAATAATTTCAGTTAAAAACTATCTAGCCATTTTTCGTTTGTCTAGACCGTATTTTTCTACTTTCATAATCAGACCTGCACGAGAGATTCCAAGCTCTTTTGCCAGTTTTGATTTATTCCAACCCGTGCGGCGCAAACCTTCGCGGATCATTTCTCGTTCAAGTTCTTCCAAAGAATCTTTTAATTTTCCTTGTAAACGAGCGCCTTGAATTTTTGATTTTTCAGTGGATTCGGCAATTTTAGCTGACAAAACCTCTGGTACGATTTTGGTTTCTTCACCTGCTAAAACCACAACACGTTCCATTTCATTTTGTAATTCTCGAACGTTACCTGGCCAAGCATAATCATATAATTTTTCAAGAGCACGTTTGGTGATGCTGTGTTTTGCTCCACCAGCAGTCTCAGAAGCGCGTTGCAAGAAAAATTCTGCAAGCAATGGAATGTCTTCTTTGCGTTCGCGCAATGGCGGAACACGCAAATTAATTACATTCAAACGATAATACAAATCTTCGCGGAATGTACCGGCTTCAACCATCTCTTTTAAATTTCTATTTGTCGCTGCGATGATGCGAACATCAACCTTACGAGTTTCAGTTGCACCCACCGGAGTGAATGTGCCTTCTTGTAAAACGCGAAGCAATTTAACTTGCATTTGCGGAGACGTATCACCGATCTCATCCAAAAAGAATGTTCCTTTATCGGCAATTTCAAACAAACCCTTTTTGTCTTTCAAGGCACCAGTAAAAGAACCCTTTACGTGACCGAACAATTCAGATTCTAACAAGTTGTCATTAAATGCTGAACAGTTTTGGATCACGAAAGTTTTATCTTTGCGATGAGAATTATAATGAATAGCCTTAGCAATCAATTCTTTACCAGTACCATTTTCACCCTGAATAAGAACTGTAGAGTCTGCTGTTTTGATCTTATCAAGCAAAGCATACAATGATTGCATCGGTTTAGATTTACCAATCATGTTGTCATATTTATAACGACTACCAAGCTCTTTATTTAATTCTTTAATACGATCTTCGCGACGAGAAATCTCTAAATGTAAAGTAACAACCTCTTGTGCTACAAGGTCGCAAACTTCACAGAAATGTCCACGTTCAGAATCATCAAGATATTTAAAACGTCCCAATGATTTTTCGATCATGTCAGCGCCAGCGCCAAATGCTGCCAGTCTTTCGCGGACCTCTTGCAATCTATTTTGAAAATTTTCATCTTTAAAAAATCCCATGGCAATAACAGTGCCCATAAAATCATTTTCAATAGTGATTGGGAATATAGCGACATCAAAGCCACCTGGTTCCCATTTGCGAAATGAAAATTTATTGTCACTTGTTCTTAAATCATCAATAGTTTTAGTAACCATTTCTGAAATTGAATTTTGTGCGGATTCTTTTGATGCTAGAAATTCAATAGCAGGATTTGCCCATTGAGATTTGCTGCTGTCTAAGCCTTTGATGTGTCCACGTTCATCAGTGAAGATAACATCGACATTCCACCAAGAACCTAAAATATGACGTAGACGTTTGATGACATGTATGTGTTCAAATTCATCCCAATTAATCATAGCACTCTCCATTTAACTTAATATTTGTTGAAATCTCTGACATCACTGTCTAGATTCTTGTCGTCAAAAATATCGACAAACTTAATGGGGTAGAATAGAACTTTGACACTTTCTCAAAATGAAACGGTAATGGCGATTCCAGGCTGTTCCGAATTTTTAAAGTTGAATCTGTAGATCTGTATTTTGTTACTGTGCGCTATCAATGAACTGTACATTGGTCCACACAATGGTGGTTCGGAGATTATAAGGATCTATTTTTATGCCATAAGTTCAATGACGTTCTCAACGTATGGCACAACTTTATATAGATATGTTTATAGCAAGACTTACATTTTTTGTAATTCGTGTAGGCTTTGATATTCACCATTCATGGTAAGCAACGATTGGTGAGTGCCAACTTCGACAATTTCCCCGGCTCTCATGACGATAATTTTATCAGCCTTCATCACTGTTGATAATCTATGGGCAATAACAAGGGCGGTGCGACCTTGCATTAACTGATCAAGACCTTTTTGGACTTCGACTTCGCTGGCTGAATCTAATGCGCTTGTTGCTTCGTCTAAAATCAATAATGGTGCATCTTTAAAAATTGCACGCGCAATACTGACTCGTTGTTTTTCTCCACCAGACAGCAGGTTGCCTCTGTCGCCAACTCGGTTTTGATAACCCAGTGGAGTTTTCATAATGAATGAATGAGCATTTGCTGATTTGGCTGCATCGACGACGCTGTCAGAACTTTTTGAAAAGTCACCGGCCCAAATATTTCTTTCCAAAGTATCACTGAATAAAAACACATCTTGAGTCACCAGAGCAACATGGGCCCTAAGGTCTTCTAAACGAATGTCTTGAATGTTCACGCCATCAATTAATATGCGCCCACTGCTGGCATCAAAAAATCTTTCAAGAAGATTTACGATTGTTGATTTTCCGCTGCCGCTGGCGCCAACAAAGGCGATCATTTCGCCGCGTTGAATGGTCAAATTGATATTTTTCAAAATCATGGTGTTGCCATAAGAAAAAGAAACATCTTCATAAACGATTGTTTGCCAGTTGTGAGGAAATGGTTTGGTCGAAGTGCTTTGTGGAACCTCGCTTTTGTCTTCAAGCAAAGAAAAACATCTTTGTGAGGCAACAATAGTTTCTTGGATGCGCACATAACTTTCTTGTAATTTTTTAATCGGTGCGTTCAAACCAAGAAGAGCCGCAATATAACTACCAAAATCACCAAATGTAGCTTTGCCAGCGGCAATTTCAAGGCCCATATATGTTATTATGGTCAATGTCGTTGCGGTTGCGATAAACTCGGTGACAGGGCCCGCAAGCTCTACGCGTTGGTGAATTTTCTTGCGTGACTGCAAAAACTCGCCTGATTCGCGATTGAACTTGTTGGACATTTCTTTTTCTAAATTGAAGGATTGGATAATTCGAACTCCATCAAGACTTTCTTTGATGGTTGAGGTTATTTTTTCAAGGTCTTCCTGTCCTTTGATAGAATGGACTTTGATTGTTTTGGAGATAGCTTTTAGAAAAACTAAAATAACTGGCAACACCAAAAATATAGAAGCCGTTAATTTCCAGTTTAAATAAAACATCCATCCCAACAAGGATACAAGCAACACGGGCTCGCGAAAAAAATCAGCAAACATACGCAAACCATTTTGAATAACGACGATATCATTTAAAACACGAGAAATCAGCCCGCCAGATCCAGCTTGAAAACTGTTGTGAAAAGACAAACTTAAACGCATAAATTTAATTTGTAAACGATGGCGCAGACCTTGCGTGACTTGTTCGCCGACGAAATTCATCAAATAAATATGAAAATATCGGGCAACGCCGCCAATCAAGCTATAAAATAATGTCCAGCCAGCCGCTTCGAACAACATGTGTTGATCACGAAACTGCAATGAATCTAATAAAGGTTTTGCCATCATTGCTATTTTGGCTTGAGCGCCAGCCATGACGATGCCAGCAATTGCGACGACAATAAGATTTTTTTTATGAGGTTTCAGTTCGCGTAGAATTTTTTTAATTTCAGGTGCTATCATGTATTCATACTTTCGATATAACGTTTGAGATATTGCCCGGTAAGACTTTTATTATTTTTAATTAATTCTTCTGGTGATCCTTGGCCGACGATACCGCCACCTTTGTGGCCGGCCTCGGGGCCCAGGTCAATCACGTAATCAGAATTGCGTATGACATCTTGGTTATGTTCTACAACAATGACGCTGCCACCAGCATCGACTAATTTATTCAAAACTTTCAACAGTAGATCGACCTCTTTGAAATGC
>JACCDN010166594.1_pt1 | contig 18790 bp, 20 predicted proteins | sample 7441691 | NCBI WGS metagenome assembly JACCDN01 (sample SAMN15323439, study PRJNA562643) | freshwater metagenome | isolation source: river surface water | place: USA:Blue River Watershed | collected 2017-08-16 | reverse complement strand
TCGTATAATCGCCATATCTGAGTGGTCCGAGGAGTGGTGTAATAAGTGTGACGACGAAAAATCCCGAGAAGGCACTAATCATTCTTCCGAGTATTTGCCAGAATGCGTCTTTGATTACTGTGGTGTAATGCATAGCTAAGAGTTTAGAGTTAAAATTTAAGAATAATCGAGAATTTTCGGTCTGTATTTTAGCTGTTTTTCAATTCCTTATAATCTTTTAGTTGTGTGACAATTTTTTCATAGACTACTTTTTTCGATTCATCGATCATGAGATGGAGAAGTGACGCTTTGCTACTGATGAGTTTGTCTGTCGTATCTATCGTATATTCTTTGCCGAGGGGGAACTTATATGCCGAGATCAGGACTTTCGCTTTGGTCAGAGCATTCAGGACTTTCTTGATATCTCTGGGGGAGGAAGAGGTGGTTATAAAGTGCATAAGGTTTATAAGGTTGTAAAGGAGAGGGTTGCTAGTTCGGAGATGCTAGGATTTGTTTTGAGGTTTATATCTCCAGAGAGGCAGACTAGGAACTCACATCTAGGAACTATGAACTTATTTCGTCTTGCAAAGAATAGTCTGTCTCGTTATAGATGAGGTTATTCTATTTTATCTTTTCATCGTCTTTTTGCAATGCTAAAAAAATCTTTTTTCTGACTTATAGCTACGATGTCGTTCTCTCTCATCGTCTTCGCATGATGTAGTATCAATAATGATAGTCCTGAGACACTCGCTCTCGCTCAATGTCTCAGCGAGAAAGGAGCGAAGATGTATGGCACGACACGATGCTCGCACTGTAACGCTCAAAAAGAAATGTTTGGCTATAATGCATTCCAAAAAGTAGCTTTCGTCGATTGCGACAAAAACAAAAATGCCTGCTGACTGGCAGGCGTGACGGGATATCCGACGTGGGTATTCAGTGATGGGACGAGACTGGAGGGTGAACAACCTCTCGCGACACTTGCTCAGACTGCTGGATGTGTGTGGAGTGGGAGTTAGTCCCGAAAGCGTTCGGGATGGATTTTGGTACCTTAGCTTATTTATCCATAGAGTTGGCTATGTGTGCCGATATCGATGAGTTCTACTATTTCGTAGCTATTGTTGCTGAGTTCTCTGAAGATGATTCTATAGTCTCCAGTGACATTGAGTGAGCGAAATCATGCGAGTTTTCACTTGAGAGCATGATTATGGAGTTGTGGATCTAATGGATTTTTCTGAAACACTTCTAAACTATCTATCACCTTCATGATAATCTTTTTGTTTAGTTTAGCTATGGATTTGTCAAATGACTTACGTCTGATAATATGCATTTAGAGATATTTTTGACGTAAATCATCGATATTCTCTTGAGCACTGCCTTCAAATACTCTAGGATTGAGTATATCATCAGTGTAGAGGGAGTAGTTTTTGTTTTCAGCATATTGTCACTGTATATAGCGACGCACGATGTCATACACCGATATATGATCAGTGTCAAATTTTCGCATAGCTTCTGATGGTGCTTCTATAGTCAGTTGATGCATGAGATATAGCGATGATATAAAATGATATTCTTTGTATAACTATTTGTTGGGATTATTGCAAGATTACTTTGTGGCAGTAGCTTCGCAGCTTCCTAGCACAATATCCATGACAAAAACAAAAATGCCTGCTGACTGGCAGGCGTGACGGGATATCCGACGTGGGTATTCAGTGATGGGACGAGACTGGAGGGTGAACAACCTCTCGCGACACTTGCTCAGGCTGCGGTGTGTGTGTGGAGTGGGAGTTAGTCTTCTTGTCTATTTGGGCCCAGAAGAGTATTGGTTTTAGTAGTCAATAGTCTGATAATTTCTCATAGACCATTGTGTGCATATCCATGAAATTTAGCGTGGGTATGATCGATCTGTCATCCTCCCGTTTCTCATGTCTTCATCTTTCAGCTGAGTGCTCATATAAGTGCTCATAGACCAATATTAGGTCTCCTGAACTTTCCTGACGAATGATACTTTTTGTCGATCGACATTGTTCGAATGCATATGGTAAAATATAATCGACTATTTTTGAGTATTTTCTATATCACTTGATTGTAGAGTATGTAGTATTCATTGCTCTTTGAGACTATCTATATTTCCTTTTGTTAGACCGTCGCTTATTATGTCGGAATTTTCTCAAGAAGTATTTGGATTGCTATCTTTCTCTCATGATGATATTTCTTTCTTGGGTGAATATTCTGTACTATCAATTCCTATTCATTGTTTAATGTCTCCACCAAACATAAGTCCTAGTGTGAAAAGGATTGTTGGTAAAGCGTATTTTGACATCTTGAGTGATGTGGCAAGGTCTCATTCAGATTCAAGATACTTGAAGTGAGCGAGATTGCCAAACAAAGTAAGCATACCACCCACATCGGCGAGAGCTAATGCCTGAGAACCCAATCCTGATCGCGTGAGCGATGTGGCTACGATATTGTCAGCGAGTGCTGTCGTTCCAGTATCGATTGCTCATGATAATGACTGTATACCTAATTCATTGATGGCATTGAGTACAGGTAAGAGCAGTCCTACAGCAAGGAGTTGGAATGATCCTACTTTGACTATATCCATTTCTACATGATCTGCCTTTAGTTTACTCAATCATTTTTCGAGCATTTTTTCACCTTTATTATCTATTTGATGAAGCATCTTGTCGAATAGGAGATCGAGAACTCCTTGTGCTTTGGCGATGAAGTTATTAAATGCCTTAGAAAATCACGATCTTTTGTTCTCTATTTCTTTCAGATCACCTGTTCTAAAGAGTATAGAAAGTGTTTCTAGTTCTTCTGTCGATATGTGGCCATCTTTGAGGATTTCTACGAGCTCGTACATAAGAGCCTCTTGATCACCGTTTTCTCTAAATTCGCCAAACAATGTGGTCATCTTTTGATCTAGATCATTATGGGTTATTTGATTTTTTGTGGCATCAGCATTATCATGAGAGTGATCTTGTTCTTCCATTGTGTCAAATTCTTTTTTACTGGATTGAATACCTGCGATAAGTCTTTCTTTGCTTTCGGCATCGATTTCTTTGTCTTCTACTACTTTTTGAATCAGCTTATCTAACCAGCTTATCATGTTTTCATGTGTATGTTCGGGTTCTTTAAACATTGCTTTGAAGTCGAAGTCTCGATTTTTTGGTCAGAGATATTTGACCATAGTACTTGCATGTTTGAGGGGATTGATATTGTATATGAAGAGTTGGTAGATCTTGTGAAAGATATAAGGCAAGATCATCGTTTTTGCTTGAATACTTAGACCTTCTAATCCAAAATTTTGTATCAGATAAATTGTTGGGAAACTCATTCCTATTGCCGCCGTATCCATATTTGCTAGACTCTGTGCATTGAAGTAGATATTGTCTTTATATTTCATTGGATCTTGCTTGAGTCATTCTTTGAGAGGGGCGGCAAGAGTGGTAGAAAATGCTCATCACAATGCAGATGGGTTGAGCATGAGTCAAGAGAGAGGCCCCATTCCTCGGTGAATTGCGTTGATTTGATCAGGAGAGAGATTTTTGATCTCTTCTATGATCTCGGGTTTGATCTTAAACATTCTACTTGCTCTCAACATAGCGAGGATACCTCATAGAGTAAGTAATGACATGCCAAACTCTTTGTAAAGTTCTGGATGTGCAATACCTGCAAGCATCGTGGTAGCAAGCATCACACCATGGAAGGTTGCTAATCCTATACGCTTTCCTTGGATACCTCTCATAATACCTATAGCGAAGAGGCACAAGAATACCTTACTCAACATCATAAGCCATCCAGGTACTTGATGTCATCATTCGAGTTGTGACTGAAGTGTGTGACTCAGTTCTTCATATTTACTGCCATCTTGACTAGCAAGAGCTTCTGCAAAATCTTTTTGCATTTCGGGAGTCATAAATTCTGGGAAATCCTTCGCAAGATCGTCGATCGTCGTTTGTACAGTATGCTGAAGAGAGTCGAGATGTTGATCTTTCATGGCATTGAGTTCGGTAATAGTCTCTTGGTCACTTTCTCCTTTTTCAAAATATTCTCACAATTTGGCAGTATTATCTTCGAGTCATGTTATCTCATCGCGATTATCATGAGACTTATCTTCGAATACTTCTTTAGCATCAGCTTGTTGTTGATCTCGTGATTTGATGGGATTGTATTTTTCTGTTCCTACTCAGACAAAAAGAGCAATAAGGCTAGCAATGCCAGCTTGTTTTCGTGATAGTTTTCTGAATGAACTTTTTTCACTGTTAGATAGATTTACATTTGGGTTGTTTTTTTGATTCATGTTTTTCGAAATAAATTAGATAAAAATATGACTTATATAATAAATAAAAATATATTTATTGCAAATAATAATGACATTATTATAAATTAACATCGCTATATATATTATTTATCGCGATATTTATCTTTTTTACTGGTAAAATATACGCTTTACCCATTTCTTGCCACACAGAGTCACCAGACCTGGCAGTCGGGTTGCGATCTCTTGATCGTCTTCGCCATCTCGATCAGTGTCGAGCCAGTCGTCAGGACATCATCGACGATGATGACCGTCGATCAGGGAGGGGGTGGAGCGATACAGACGAAGGCGTCTGCATTGTTTGTCTTTCTTTGTTCTCTCGTCATGCCGACTTGGGAGTGGGTGTTTTTGGTTTTGCGACAGAGAGATTGTACCAAACTCCCCCAAATCCCTCCCAACCTCCCTTTGACAAGGGAGGAGAATCAATGGAGATGGGATGCGAGGGCTTGAGCGAGGAGTTTGGATTGATTATAGCCTTTGGTGATATAGTGGCGATATCGATGTGAGGGGACGTAAGAGATGATAAATGTATTTTTACTATGACCCTCCTTGGCTTCGCCGTATCCTCCCTTAGAGGGAGGAACCCACAGGGGATGTGTTGCTAATGCGAGAGCGAGTCTCTCGCCGAGGAAGTCGCTGATATGGGAGCGGTGATGATATTTGAGATGAGCGATGAGCTTGCGGATCAGTGGATCGAAGCGAAACAAGACGATACAACCATCCAGAGGACAATAGTCGGACAAGAGTTCATGTCTGGTTGCATAGCCAGGACTCTCCCTATGTGTGATAGGACAGATCTCGAGATGGGGATGGAGATGCTTTTTGCATTGCGAGCAGAGATAGCTTCCTTTACTCTTGCAGCCGATACAGATGGGAGGGAAAAGGATATCTCGTAGCATAAAGAGTTGAGAATTAAAAGTGCAGAATGCAGAGTCGTTCTACTATTCTTTATTTGTCTTGTTTGTCTTTCAGTGAGTATTAGGCGAATACTCTACTGATCATAAAGTGTGGGATAACGATATATTCTTTTCACCCGAAATCGCCTTGTTCTCTCTGGAGTGGCGTGGTCTTGATATATCTCCTGATGCGATGCTGATAGTTCTCATGGAAGCTATGATATATCTTCGGGATGCTAGCAGTATTGTGTTGTGAGATGACGATAGGAGTGATGCTCTCGTCGCTATGGAGGATGACGAAGTCGATGTCAGAATTGTTTATCTTCTTGTATGTCATGATGCGGTCATCAGGGGCGATATATTTGCTCAGTTCGGTATAGATGAAGTTTTTGATCGTGATCATATCGTAGAGTTTGGAGCCATAGTTGTCCATCATATAACTGACGATACCCATATCGGTGATGACGATATATTCTTGATGCGATAATTCTCTCTCTTTGTCACTAAAAAAATACGGTATCGTGGCGATGAGGTTATTATTGATGAGAAATTGTGTATATTTCTTCAGCAATGACGCAGTGATCGAAAGCTCTTTGCAGATCCTCTTGATCTTGTAGCCTTGCATGATATGGCGACAGCAGAGTGTCATGATGTCTTGGAAGAGGAGAATCTCGTCCCCATAGAAACAGAAACCGATATCTTTGTCATAGACTTTCTGGATGATGGCTTTGATGGCTTGTTGTTTTTGTTGGGCGGTCGTGCTCGTGATGACTGCGGGATATCATCATCGGGTGAGATACTCATCGAAGCTACGCTGTACTTCTTTGAAGACGATGGTGCTACTATGGTCGAGCTGGAGATAGTGGGTATGGATACCTTTGCTATCGAGGAGATCAAAGAAAGCAAGTGGTCTGACCGTGATGGTCGATACGTGTGGCTCTCTGACGAGAGACTGATACTCATCGGACTGGATATAGGCGATACCGGTAGCGACGATAGTGGTTTTATAGGATGGATGTTGGATGTATTCTCTGAGGATGGGGAAGATATTTTTGCTATATTGGATCTCATTGAGGAGGAGGAGTGCATCATCGTGGAAATCTATCCCATACTTGATCTGCATATAGCTGATAAAGTCATCGAGATTGCTGAATTTCTTCGCTACGATATCGTCATCGAAGGAGAAGTAAAATCACTGTCTTTGTTTGTTGCTATCGTCAAGAAGACCTTGGAGTAGTGTGGTCTTGCCACTTCATCTGCTCCCATTGATGAGGATGAGACGAATGGCTGTATTGTGGAGTGATTGTTCTATCTGTGTCTCATAGATGCTTCTTGTTATATGGTGCATGGATAGGGTGATGGAGATAAAATATAGCCCTTTGTATACAATTACCCTCCCTATAGCAAGATAATACTACTATATAGTATTCGATAGCATTACGTTTTACTGGTAAAAAGTATATGGTATTTGTATAAATATCAGATCATATATGTAAAATGTCGTAAATGCTTTGCTTTCGTGTTATTGTATCATTACCACTATGGGCGTATTCTATCTTATTTTTTGTTTTTCTATCTTCGACATGCATCTTCGTATTGTTGGTCCTGAGTGAGTATTGTATCAGTGAGATGTGACGAAAGTCGTCGTTCCGACAGATGCTGGTGAGTATGCTTTCTTGCCTGATCATGAGGCTTTGGTGACGCCACTTATAGCTGGTACGATATGATTTAGTCCTGTTCATGTGTTAGAGTCTACTCTGGATGCGTTTAGAGATCATGATTCGTCGATAGATATACAGTGATGATTATGTACTGTGGATGATAATATGATCACTATTGTATTGCAATAATAAACTTATAGATGTAGTTTTATTAGATATCATAGCGTATTCTGTTTTATACGAATTATTACATCAATGGCAGATATAAAGCAACTTAAGATCAAAATTCATTCCACGAAGAATATCAAAAAAATTACCAATGCGATGGAGATTATTTCTACCATTAAATTACAGAAGATCAAGAAAAAAGCAGAGTCTCTGAGGGAATATATGATCACATTTCTCGGTATGATAGCAGCTATCGATGCATATAAATCACTCTTTCCCAAAGCAAAAAAAATATCTCAACAGAGAGAGTTGGTTATCGTTGTCTCGTCAGAGAAGTGACTCTGTGGTTCGCTCAATACTATTCTGTTTAAACAATTTCATGCTCAATGCGAATCAAAAAAAGACAGCATCGATGTCTATGCGATAGGTAAGAAAGCAAAAGACTATATGCAGAGGCGTGGTTATACTCTTGTTGGTTCATTATCGTTAGCAGATAATTTTCAATCATCAGATATGCTTGATCTCTATGAGACTATTAATAACTGACGAAAAAATGGAAAATACAATACTATCACACTCCGGTACAATTACTTTAAAAATACGATGAAACAAATACCAGTATGATTTCAGCTTTTCCCTCTTTCATTGGATAAATTTGATGAGTTTATAAAAACACTAGACATAGTATTGCCAGCGGTTAATGCACAAAAACAAAAAGTACATATTGCGTTGGAGCCGAATAGAGCAACCATCGTCCGTAAAGCCTATGATATATTGATGAATGTGATTGTATACGGTGCTATATTGCACAACAAGACAGGTGAATTTGCGTCTCGTATGTTGGCTATGAAAGGTGCTAAAGATAATGCTAGTACTATCATCGGTGATCTTACCTTGGCATATAACAAAGCTCGTCAGGATGCGATTACGAAAGAAGTATTGGAGATTGTGAGTGCGAAAGCAGTTATTGAGAGTTAATTATCTTTATTATGTTTGTCTTTTATAAGAATGTTTTTCACTGGCTCTATTCTCTTCTCTTTGGTTTCTGGATTCTATCTTGCACAAGATCCTTATTTTCAGATGAACTCTGCGAATTTGAATACGATGAATTCGTATATTACTCCTATCGAAGTTAATATTGATCCTACCGACTATCAGGATCATCAGTATAGATTGCAGAAGGATGATCAATGATATCGAAATCTTGTTAATAATTTTGACAAGAGATTTGATGGCTGACTGGAGCAAGGTATTAGATTGCACTGGATGTCGAGTTACAATGGTATGATTATTATGTTTCTATGATTCTTTGTGATTGCGTATCGAGTGAGATATAGAAAAAAGAGTGCCTTCTCTCTATTGTTTATAAGTATCTTTGAATGAATTCGAGATCTGTTTGAAGACTTGTTAGGTAAAGAAAAACCTATGTGGATGAAGCAGTATGTTGTGTATACATTTTTCATCATACTCTTGTCTAATCTGATGGGTACGGTTAATGATATTATCAGGTTTGCTGTCCCCCGATGGTTGAGAAATGTTACTAATCCTACGGGTGAATTTGAATTTGCTATAGCTCTTGCTCTTATCGCTACTATCATACCTCTTGTCTTACAAATCAAAAAACTTTGACCGATTCATTTTGTTCATGAATATGTTCCTATTACAGGTAAGTGATTGATCGAATGAAAGTGATTTTGACCCAAATTATGAGATATTATTATTTCTTTGTTTACATGATTTCTTGATATTGTTGGTATATTTTCCAAAGTTGTTTCCTTATCGATGAGGTTGTTTGGTAATATGTCGTCAGGATCTATATTATTAAATGTTATGTTTTTGTGAATAGGATGATTGACCGCATGATTGACTGCAATGAATCTCGTCGTATGAATACCGATTATTGTCTATATTCAATGACTCCTTGCTGCTGTGGTGCAGGCATTTGTGTTTGCTATGCTGACATCCATTGGTATTAAACTTGCTGTAGAATAGTGTACTGCTCATATATATAAGTTACTCTTTATTTTATTATATTTTACTATTCTGATGGATTCTACATTAATGCTTATCGGAGCCGGTCTTGCTATCGGTATAGCCGGTTTATGAGTTACAATTTGAGAGGGTATGGTTGCCTCTGCTTCTCTTGAAGCAATGGGTAAAAACCCTGATTTAGAAGCTACGCTCAAAAGAATTACTATTATTGGTATCGCTTTGGTGGAGTCTGCTGCCATTTACGGATTGTTGATTGCTATCTTGATACTCTATACGGAGTGATTAAGTGGTTATCAAGCAATAGCGGCTGGTTTGGCTGTTGGTTTGCCTGGATTTGCTGCATGAGTTGGTGAATGACTTGTAGCACAAAATGCTATCAAGGCTATCTTAAGAAATCCTAGTTTCGAGAAGCAGATATTTAATAACATGATCCTCTTTATTGCGTTGGTGGAGTCTGCTGCCATTTACGGATTGTTGATTGCTATACTTACTATTTATAGATAAGATCTCTTTATTTCTCTTAGTCTTTTTACATGAATATCCCATTAGGTCCATTAACAATCAAAATTGATGTCTTGATTGTCCAGATTATAAATATAGCCATACTTATTTTCTTGTTTAAGAAGCTTTTTGGCGATGCTATAATAGCAGAAATAAAAACTAGAAAAGAGCTTATGCATAAGCTTTCTAACGCTGATGGTGAGTATAAGGCTATCATAGAAGAGGGGAATAAAGAAAAGGCGAAGCTTATCGAGGAGGGTAAAACCCATAAGTCACATCTTATGCAGGAGGCTACTGTTGCTGCCAAGAAAACCGAAGAGGCTCTTGTTGCTAAAGCACAAGAACAAGCACAAACTATTGTTACCAATGCTGAATCTAAACTTCAGGTGATGGAAAAAAATCTTATGAATGACTTTGAGTCTTCAGTCAAACAGACTGCAAAGATGGTCGTTAAGAAGCTTATTAAGTCAGACAAAGATATACAGTCTGCTTATTTGGATACATTAGTGAAGGAAGTTAAGTCTTCGTCGTAGTTTTATTAGCTCTTTATGTATTATGAATACTAAAAAAGTTATCCACTCTCTCCTGTCTCAGTTATCTATCTCTGAGCTTACTAATGCTCTCGCAGTAGTGAAGATTTTATCGCAGCATAAATTATTGCAACCCAAACATATCGATGCATTAGTACGTGTGGCGAATGAACTCAATATCGCATCTCCTGATTTTGTAGAAACTATAACAGTGACGACAAGTAATAATATTGATGATACCATTCTCACAAGTGCCTTCGAAAACAAAGAAAAGGCAAAATTACATACAGAAAAGAGAGAGTCCGATGATATATTCGTCGATATTCGTGGCAAATCTATGGGTTATAAGAGGTCGCTTTCTCATGATATCGATAAGCTTCTTTCATAGATACGCTCATTAAGTATATACACAATATGTTTTAAATTTTATATTCCTATACCATATGTCTTCTCCTATTCAAGATATGCTTAAGAAGATAGAACAATCTCTTGATGCTGTTGATCTACAACAATCCTTTAGTGATAAAGGTACTATTGTTGAAATAAAGGACTGAGTATGTACGGTCGTTGGCTTACCTGATGCAAAGTATTCGGAGATAGTTATATTTGAGAATGGTATCAAAGGTCTCGTCCTCGATCTATTGCAAGACTATGTCGGTGTCCTCGTCCTTGGTGATTATATGGGATTGGCTCAATGACAGACTGTCGAGACGACTGGGAAGCTATTCTCTGTCGGTGTCGGTGATCAGTATATCGGTCGTGTCCTCAATGCGATCGGTGATCCTATCGATCAAGGCAAAGACATCAAAGCAACAACATTTCTCCCTGTGGAGAAAGTAGCTCCTGGTGTGATCACGAGACAGTCAGTCGATCAACCGCTCCAGACAGGTATCAAAGCGATCGATGCGATGATCCCTATCGGTCGTGGACAGAGAGAGCTGATCATCGGTGATAGACAGACAGGTAAGACCACGGTCGCCATCGATACTATCCTCAACCAAAAAGACACTGGTGTCATCTGTATCTATGTCGCTATCGGACAAAAAGAATCCAAAGTCGCTCGTATCGTCGAATGACTGAGACAAAAAGGTGCGATGGACTATACTATCGTCATCAATGCTCCGATCAATAATCCTGCGGTGATGCAATATATCGCTCCATACGTGGGTGCTACCTTCGGTGAGTATATCATGAGCCAAGGCAAAGATGCTCTCATCATCTATGATGATCTGACGAAGCATGCCGCTGCCTATAGAGAGATGTCATTGCTTCTCAGAAGACCTCCAGGTCGTGAAGCGTATCCTGGTGATGTCTTCTATCTCCATTCGAGACTACTCGAGAGAGCTGCGAGATTGAACAAAGACTACGGATGAGGATCACTCACTGCTTTGCCTATCATCGAGACGCAAGCAGGTGATGTCTCTGCCTATATCCCTACCAATGTGATCTCGATCACGGATGGACAGATATTCTTGGAGTCAAATCTCTTCAACGCAGGTATCAAGCCAGCGATCAATGTCGGATTGTCCGTCTCTCGTGTCTGAGGATCTGCACAGACAGGTATCATGAAGAAAGTATCAGGAAAGTTGAAGCTCGAGTTAGCAGCATTTAGAGAGTTGGAGACATTTGCAAAGTTCTGATCTGATCTCGATAAATCCACGCAAGAAAAACTCGCAAGAGGTGAGCGTATGGTCGAGATGCTCAAACAAAAAGAAAATAATCCGGTCTCATTTCACAAACAAGCAGTGATGATCTATGCAGGTATCAATGGCTACCTCGATACTATTCCTGTCAAATCAGTCGCTCTCTATGAACAATCCCTCTACGAAAAACTCGATACGACATACGTATCATTGTCAGAAAAAATCCTTTCTGAAAAGAAATTGACTGAGGAGATAGAAGCACAGATACAGACCCTCGTGAAAGAAGTCAAAGAAGAGGTGGTCGCATAAGTTAGATGATAGGGTAGATATTTTACATTATACAAACTTCTCTTATGAAAGGTACAATTATAGCCATTAGAGGTATCGTCGTGGATATGCAATTTGATGTCCAATCTATGCCTGCCATCAGTAATGCGGTGATCACCACGAATACCAATGGTGCAGGTGAGCATGTCGTGATCGAAGTCCTCCAACATCTCGACGATAGTGTCGTGAGAGGTATCGCTATGCATACGACGGATGGTCTGATGAGAGGTGAAGAGGTGACTGATACAGGTGCTCCTATCTCTGTCCCTGTCGGTCCTGCAGTCCTGGGTCGTATCCTCAATGTCCTCGGTGAGCCGATCGACAATGCTGGTGAGGTGAAGTCTGATGAAAAACGATCTATCTATCGTCAACCACCTGCGTTTCATGAATTATCAGGAACAGTAGCGGTCTTGGAGACAGGTATCAAAGTCATCGACTTGATGGCACCGATCTTGAAGTGAGGAAAAGTAGGATTGTTCTGATGAGCATGAGTCGGTAAGACTGTCATCATCCAAGAACTTATCCACAATATCGCCAAGCACCATAGTGGCGTATCAGTCTTCTGTGGAGTCGGTGAGCGTACTCGTGAAGGTAACGATCTCTATCATGAGATGAAAGACTCAGGAGTCATGGGATCGACTGCGATGGTCTTCGGACAGATGAACGAAACTCCCTGACCGAGAGCGAGAGTTGCGATGACAGGTCTCACGATGGCAGAGTATTTTAGAGACAAAGAAAACAAAGACGTCCTTGTGTTTATCGATAATATATTCCGTTTTACCCAAGCGGGTGCTGAGATCTCAGCGTTGCTAGGGAGAGTCCCATCACAAGCAGGATACCAGCCTACACTCGCTACCGAGATGGGTACACTCCAAGAGCGTATCACCTCGACGAAGAATGGTTCGATCACATCATTCCAAGCTGTCTATGTGCCAGCGGATGATCTGACTGATCCTGCTCCAGCGAATACCTTCGCTCACTTGGATGGTACAGTAGTATTGAACAGATCAATCGCAGAGAAGGGTATCTATCCAGCGGTCGATCCTCTCGATAGTACATCACTTATCCTCAATGCGGAATCAGTCGGTGAACTCCATGTCATGACAGCGGAGAAAGTACAGAAGATCCTTCAGAGACACAAAGAACTTATCGATATCATTGCGATCCTTGGTATGGAAGAGTTGTCGGAGGACGATAAGTTGACTGTCTATAGAGCTCGTAAAGTCGAGAGATTCTTCTCCCAAGCCTTCCATGTCGCAGAGCAGTTTACTGGATTTCCTGGTACCTATGTCCCAGTGGCTGAGACGATCAAGGCTATCAACATGATCATCGATGGTGAATGTGATCATATCCCTGAGTCGCACTTTATGTACAAAGGTACTATCGACGATGTCGTCGCGAGTTTTGAGAAGGAGGCTAAATAATATACCTATATTCATTATTAAATAAAAAAAGAGTCTGCCGTTGGGCAGGCTCTTTTTGTGGTTTTAACACCTATTGTGTGGTTTATTGGTTTTTGTGTCTACTTGAACCTATTGCAAAAGATGCAGTTATTCTTCACTGTCATTCTATTGTTTGATTCTGTGCTTTTATGCCCAAATCGCCTCTTATACTTATGCCATTTGTAGTGGTAAGTTTTGCATAAGCTTCTCCATATCAACTATGTCATGAACCAGTATTAGTGTCTTTATATTCAACGCTAGTACTGACTCAGAGTAGAATGTCTCATATATTAGTAGGAATGTTGCCTTCAAAAAATGCAGCAGGTGCAAATAGTAATAAACTACCATCAAAGTTTTTTATTAGTGTGACATGAGTTACGAACTTTTTTCATTTAGAGTCTAATGATATCCAAGGACAAACAATTGCAGATCATTGATTTAAAGATACTCCTATATGGGTTTCTAAAGTGGTAGTATCATTTGTTCCTAAAAATCATAAATCGATTATTCATGTAGTATTTTCTAATGATTGTGTGTTTATTCATTGGTGATCAGATAGTGCTCATACCGTGAGAGTTATACTTTTGTCTCGTTGTGTTGATGGAAGTGCTATATTTTGTACATATTTTATTCATCATTGATTAAAAGGACTATTATACATAGCATCATTATAGATCGGACTATTACTATTATTATATGCTCATCCATAGCCTACTGAAGATGGCATTTGTCATACTTGTATCGTGAACGCCCTTTGAGTATTGTCATATTCTGCATAGCACTTTTCTAACCACTGTTGATATCATGTGTATGTTTGTGATGGCATAGATCAAAATTGTACTCATGTGTGAATAGAAAACTGCTCATTTTTTCATATATAACCATGATATCCCAAAGCAAGAACATCTAACATATCCGGTAATGTCGTTATGCTTTTCAGGTAGTTATTGAAGGGATTGCCATATCATAGTTGTGCATACACACTTATAGAATCTGCTATATGTCTTTGAGTGTTTTGCGTAATAGAGGATGTGTTTGTACTTATGCTGTCTGGTGTAGCATTTTGTTGAGCAATGGCTGTATTACCGAGACCGCTAGCAAGAACAAGAGTAGCAAGTAATTTTTTCATGATCGTCTACTATGATATAAAAATAGTCACAAAAATAGCTATAATCCGATATGGCATTAAAGTCAATAGAGATATATATTATTTCTAATTATGCATTTCGCTCTATATCCATCGCATCGGCGAGTATTCTCTTCAGATCTCTACGAGTCATCACAGCAATGATGGCATCATCACGCTGTACACAGAGAAAATGACTATCATGTTTGACAAAAAGGGCAAAGACAGCCATAAGATTTTCATCATAATCGACGATAACGAGATCTGTCCTCATAATAGATGATATTGGCTGTCATGCCATTTGTCATGCCAAATCATGAAGGAAGCTCTCTTCATACATGGCTTTGGCAATAGCAGGGTTGCTCACAAACTCTGGCGGAATAATGGCCGCTGCTATGTCTTGTACAGTGATATAACCTAGGGGACTCTTAGATTCATTGACGACGAGAAAAGAGTTGTGATTGTGCTGTATCATATCGGTAATGACTTCTTTGATGGTCATGGTATGGGCTATAGTTCGTGGTGTATGGTCATGTGCGATGATATCCGAGAGAAGCATACGAGTGATGTTAAGGATAAATGATTATGATAGTTAGACCATAAATTTCCGATATAATAGAGCAAATGTAATAATACCGTTGATAATTACAAGAGGGAATGCATATCTCATATAGGTCAAGAAGTTGAAGTGAATATGATCTTTGTCTGCTTCACCCAATGATACGACACTACACGCAGCACCGATAGGACTACCAGCACCACCAAATGATGTTCCGAGATTTAATGCCCGTCGCAGAGGATAGACAGCAATTCCTGATGCTGCCATTGCTTTGATAGCACTGACCATGGTAATATTATACGGCACATTATCAATAAAAGTAGAAAGAAAGCCTGATCCCATCGTTACCAACCCCAACAGAATAGTAATGTCTCCATGTGCTAGAACGACAAGCTGCTCCCCTAACCATGCAATCACGCCAGTATGTTCTAGTCATCCAATAACAATGAATAATCACATAAAAAAGAATATGGTATCCCAATCAATCAATGTGGTCAGCACTTTGGTCATTGATTGTCTAGAATATGCGACGAGACAGAGAGCAATAGACAATGCGATGACGGCATTATCATAATATATGTGCCAGTGTGTCGCTACCCGATCTTTAATAACAAAAGAGAAAATTGTTATCGCTAACAAAGGTATACCTATCCACATTAGTTTCTTATCCACAATGGCATCTTTGGGCGTTAGTTTCTCTATATATGTAGTATTACACTCAGCAGTACGACATTGTTTGTGAAATAATGCCATGACATATAAGACTGTCACGACACAGAGTACCATAGCGATCAGTCATGAGTTGCTTATCACTTCCATAAATCATAAACCGACTTGCTGTGACTGATAATAAGTCGTAGGATCGGAGATGGGGGTCGTCGCACCAGCAATATTTGCGATAGTGAGCATGAGTAGAAAGTATGGGAAAGCAGGGAGTCTGAGCTGTCTGATAAGAATAATCAAAATAGGCGTCAAGATAAGGACAGTCGGTATATTGGATAAGAATATAGTGAGTAACCGAGTCAGTAAGGCTATAGCACCCATCAATCATAGCCGATGTCACTGTACACGTTTGATAATAGATAGGGCAAGATATTCAAACACTCCTGATTGTTTGACAATGCCGATAATGATCGTCATGCCGATAATGAATCCTAAGACTCATAAGTTATTGCCGATATAGGCAAATGCTTGGTCTTGTTGTAGTACTTGCGACAAGACAACCAACATTGCGGCAAATCAGACGACAACAACTCTCTGAAACTTCTCAGTAATGAGAAAACCGTACATGATGACCATAATAACAATAGCTATGCTTGCGAACATACTAAGATGATGTGACATGATATATATAGTTAAGAAAAAAAGCAATGAGGTTTCTATACCCCACTGCCACTCTCTTGTCAAGAGATTTTTGTTTTCAATTTTCCTTAGTAATAGAAGGAGTAGTTTTTTATGAAAAGATATTTTTTATAATTATGTTCTCAAGTGAATAACTTCGTTTGGATTCTTTTCTTCATACTCCACAGTTTCGATCTTGTGTCAGATTTTTTGTTGTGCTTTATAATCCATAAACAACATAAGAAGAGACAACACACCCACACGCCCCAAAAGCATAAGTATTGAAAGCACTATTTTGGCAGCTGTGTTAAGAGGAGCATAGTTACCTGCAGGACCAAGATTGACACCATCGACTGTAGGAGTAGGGCCGATGTTGCCGAGATTAGCAATAGAAGCGGCAAAAGATGTTGTGAAGTTATTAGGAGTTGTTGTGCCATCTAAGAGAGTAATGATAGGATTGACTTGCATTAAGACAATTCCTCCCAATAAAAATAAGAAAAAGTAAATAATAATATTCAATAAAATGATAGACGCTGCTTCAACCGAATACTCTACACCATCTACTTTGATCTTATGAAAAGGCTCATTATTAACTAAGTTTTTTATTTGTAAAAAAGCATATTTCACAAAAATAATCAATCTGATTACTTTGACACCACCCGCTGTCGATCATACACAGCTTCCCGTAAAGTAGACCACCAATAAGAGTCCGATGGCTGATGCAGGCCAAAGAGAGAAGTCGTAGTTTGCCAAGCCAGTCGTAGAGATAATAGAACTCACACTAAAAAACGACCATCTAAACATATCTGCAATTGCTAATGTAGAGCCATCTATTTTCCACACTCGTACTATGCCAATAGTAAGAGCAACAACCAATCCCACAAATACCTGTAATTCTTTATTACGAAACACTAATTTCCAGTTTCTTTCGAAAAACAATTCATACCATAAACCAAAGTTCATCCCAGCGAATACCATGAAGAATGCAATAATCCATTCTGAAATAGGGTTTTGCAATCCTTTAATAAGATATACACCATCTTGTATAGCACCTAAACCAGCACTCGTATCATAGGTCCCGAAACCACCTGTACCCATTGTAGAGAAAGCATAATTAATGGCATCAAAGATCGCGTCGTATCGAACTTCGTAAGGAATGATTCTAAACCAGTATCCAGAAATAATCAATAAGACAATAAGTGCTATGGTAAGTATACTATATACTTTAAAAAAGTTTCGGCCCGACGAGACCGCTTCTTTTTCATTATCATAGTGCACGATATGTGGACCTTCTGATTCAGCATTGATCACCTCTGATCTATTGATACCCAAACTACGCAAAAAGGTAATTGTCATATAGACGATACCCATACCTCCGATAAAATGTGTCATTGATCTTCGCATGAGAATCGATCTCGGAAATACTTCTACCGAAGGCAAAATACTACCGCCAGCTGTGGTGAATCAAGATATAGACTCAAAGATACCATCTATGAACCTTTGCCATAGTGTGTAATCGCTAATTGCTGAAGGATCAGGAAATCCAGCCAAAACAAAAACCGTAGCCGAAATACATGCACCAATAACCCAAGCGAAAATCACAATCTGTACTCCTCTTTGCAGATTGAGATAGTTAGTAAGCTCTTTTGGTTTGATAAGATATCAAAGGCCTACTGCTCACAGAGAAAGTCCAATACCAACCCACAGTACTCGAGGCTGTTCTATAGGAAATCTAGGATCATTTTGCCAAAGATAAAAATAGGAAGTAAGTACACAAAATAGTAATCACAGAGCCAAAGAAAGTTGCATAATCAAGGCATACGACAATCTACGCATAAAACGTTGCCACCCACCAGGTTTTTCAAACATCGTGTATAATACAAAAATAAAAAACTATCGTGAATATAGAAAAGACTCGATATAAAAACAAGCAATAAAAAAAAGATAGACACGGATAGTGTGTATAAACTATTTTATTATATTTAGTAAATACTTTCTTACTTATATTATAATGTTTATAAATGTGTAAAAATATTATAATTATATAATTAAACACATTTAATAGATATTATTGGCCATAAACATTGCAATACAAAAAGAAGTTCATACAATGCATACTTTATGAAAGTATTATTTACGACTATATCTATTTTATGGAGCATCATAAAACCCTCTTGCAAAGAGATAATTATATGAAGAAACTTGCAGAAGCTGTGGAGGATGTAAATTTACGTCTGATATTTTTGACATGACCAAGAGATGCGGGCAAGACCACGCTACTCAAAAAATTCTATGATCATTATG
>JACCDN010647550.1_pt1 | contig 18795 bp, 13 predicted proteins | sample 7441691 | NCBI WGS metagenome assembly JACCDN01 (sample SAMN15323439, study PRJNA562643) | freshwater metagenome | isolation source: river surface water | place: USA:Blue River Watershed | collected 2017-08-16 | reverse complement strand
TGGCGCTGACACATAACACTTTCCTCATTCCATGGCAAAACCATCCCCTTTTCAGTTTATGATTTTGCCATTTTAAGTGTTACCTATCTCCCGTTCCAACTGTTACCTATGTGTCTTAGCTATACACTCCGCTGGGATGTCACAGCGCTTTCTACGTTTGCTTATTTCGAATACGAATTCCGTCGGGTTCCAAAGTAATTTCGCCGTCTTTATACAGCTTTCCAATCGCATTTTTAAAATTTTTCTTACTTTCGTTGAAAACACGCATAATCTCTTGCGGTGAACTTTTGTCATGCAAGGGCAAAAACCCATTCATTTTATGTAATTCACTCAGGATACGCTGTGCTAGATCACTAGTATTATCTTGCCCCATTTTCCTAAGCACCACATCAATTTTGCCATCGTCACGGACTGTTTTGATATAGCCTCTCATTCTTTTCCCATAACTCAGCGATTGAAAAATATCGGAGGCATGGATTAAACCCCAATGTTTGTCATTAATAATGACTTTGGTTCCCATCGGAGTGGTTTCAGAAATTAGTAGACTCACTTCATCCCCTGGATTGTAATGAGCCGGTGATTTGTCAAGAAAATAATCAAGCTTAGAACTAGCAATGAGTCTTTCTTTATTATCTCGTTTAACATAAACAATATAGGATTTATCTCTTTCCATAGGGCGGTGCTGTTCTATTTTGGGAGCCAATAAATCTTTATCCAGTCCCCAGTCTAAAAATGCACCAAAAGGTACCACATCCACTACTTTTAAGAAGGCCACGGTGTCAACCTGTGCGCGTGGACGTTGCGTAGTAGCAATTATTTTATCTTCTGAATCAAAGTAGATAAATACATCCAATTGATCCCTAATTTCTGTATCTTGCGGTACAAATTTAGACGGCAATAAAATTTCACCCCACTCACCACCATTAAGATACAAGCCAAAGGGTACCTTTTTAACCACCGTTAATGTATTCACTTGACCCACTTTAATCATTCATTGACTCATTATATGGAGAATATATCGTGCCACCCTACCTAATTTGAATCGCATGCGCAATATTTTTATGAACTTTATATGAAGGTGCGAATACCTTGTCAAAGACAAGGTATGGCAAAACCCTGTGAAATGATGCATGATAAATTGTGACCAAAACTGCAGAAAAATATCTTTTGCATAAAGAGATCCTATGAAAAAATATTTGACAATATTTTTACTCTACCCACTCCTACTCCCTGGAGCCTTGTTCGCAGACCAATCTTCACACCCCTACCACCTCTTTAGAGTTTCAATTTACAACAATATGAACCTTAATTGTGACTTGCAAGGTTCGTCTATTTTTTATGGCAAGGTACTGCCTGTAACCCCTATTCCAATTTATCTCGCTCCAGGCTCTACCAACCAATTTTTTTTAGTTGAAGGCAATAAGACTGGCGCTACGGTGCGCTTGACCTACGCATGTGAAGCTGGTCGTAAGATTACTATTATCTCACGTAGCAATTTAAATTTTCGAGACAGAGCAGATAGGGTAAGACACAGTACTTTCAATGCGGTAGATATGCGAGCCTATGCGTCAAAAACAGAACAAAGTTATTTGAATAATATGAGTATAATCAACTGGGTTTTCGAGAGGACCTAAAAACACCCAGTTGATTTAAATTAAATCAACCACTGCTCCTTAGCTACGATCAGGATGACGTACATGGGGCGTGACAGACTCTCAATATTAATTATTTTATTTTAGTTCTCATATACATACAAAATAACGCAAATTGTGTAAAATATATGTTTTTTCTGCAAGTTTCACGGATGGTTTTCAATATGCAAGCTAGTATCTATCTTCAACCCGGCAAAGAATCGACTATTTTGCGCGGCCATCCTTGGGTTTTTCCAAAGACTATTGCACGTGAAATCCATTGTAAAACAGGAAATCTCGTTCAAGTATACGATGAACAAGGACAATATCTTGCGACGGGCATGTATAATGAACATTCGCTATATCGGGTTAGAATTCTAGCACTTGGCCAAACCATAACATCCTTGCAGGATTGCATCCAGCAACGTTTGCAAGAAGCTTTCGATCTACGTACCCGACTAGGACTGCCAAATACTGAAACGAATGCTTATCGCTTATTTAATAGCGAGGCCGACGGTCTGTCTGGACTTACTATCGATAGATTTGATACAACCGCAGTGATTGCCAGTTCTGCTTATTGGGTAGAAGCGCATAGCACAATCATTCAACAATGCATACAAACCCTATTACCTAGCGATAAGCTCCTATGGCGCTCACAAGCCAAGCCCTTAATTCAAGACGGTTGGCAAGAACCTATCCCAACCCCTGCTACAACGATTACTCAAGTACGCGAAGCAGGCATTACGTTTCAAGTGGATTTTTCAAACACCCAAAAAACCGGGTTATTTTTAGACCAACGAGATAATCATCAACTCCTTGCCAAACTAGTCCATAATAAGCGGGTATTAGATTTATATACTTATTCTGGAGGCTTTGCCTTACACGCCGCCAATGCCGGTGCAAGCTATGTTCTTGGGGTCGACAGTTCAGAAAAAGCCATTGAGCTTGCCCAACATAATGCCGCTCTCAACCATCTGAATGACAACATTACTTTTGTCACAGCAGATGCCCGTGATTATCTTCAGCAAGCAGGAGAATACGATGTCATTATTCTCGATCCGCCCAAATTAGTCCCCTCGAAGAAACATATAGAAAAGGCAAAAAATTACTACCGCTATTTACATCGCGAAACCTTCAAAGCCATGCGTCCTGGCAGTTTATTGCTAAGCTGTAATTGTTCCTCTGCGCTCACCAGTCAGGCTTTCGTGGACTTAGTTAGTGCACAAGCATTTGCAGTCGGTAAAGTCGCAAAAATATTAGGAGTTTTTGGTCCAGCATTGTGCCATCCTGTGTTAGCAGCTTTTCCAGAAGGTCAATATCTGACGGCAGTATTGGTAGCGGTTTAGACCGCTACGCCAGATGATGCCGAATTTTCAACTAGGCACTAAATAAATCAGCGTCAATAATTTAGGCTTCATGGGTTTTAATATCAACACATACGAGGTTTCATTCACTATACTGAAAGAGATGCTGTTTACTATGAGGCAATAGTGCCATGCCAAAACCAACTCAATTTCGATCGATAAAATACCGCATTGCAGACCGTAACATTGAGGTTGCAGGTTTAGCACGTCCCGGCCAGAAAGGAAAACAAACTGTAAACGAGGTCATCACTTATTTGCAGGCCAAGCAATTTCATACTGTAATCAGTTTGGAAGATCCGGACAAAAATTTGGAAGCAAAACGCATCATCTCAGAGCAACCAGATATGCAATACAACCAAGATTACGCGGTAGTCGATTTTAAGCCACCTAGTATTGACGCAATGGAAAGTATTTATACCATCGTCCGCGATAATGCATTGAATGGAAGAAAAACAGCCATTCATTGTGCTGCAGGACTTGGCAGAACGGGTTCCATTTTGGCAGCTTTAAAATTAAAAGAGCTCATGTTAGCCATGCCCTCGGAAGATCTCAAAACCGCATTGAACGATAAAAATCAACTCATTCAACTTGGAGAGCATGCAGAGGGTTGTCGTGACGATTTCAAATGGCCATGTACCTCGCTGGTAAAGCAGGCCGTTGAAGCGATCCGCTCGCAAGGCGGGTCGTACAATGAAAATTATGTCGAAAATGAAGAACAACTTGATCGATTATGCGAGTACCAAGCACATCTTATAACAAAAATTCTCTTGGAACGTAATGCCCTCCAACAAGCCTGCCAAAAAAGCGATATTGCTGCTATCCAGCAACAAATGAGTTCCGGGGCCTCACCTACTCAGGATATGTTTGCAAATGCTTATGCAAATGGGAACATTGATGTGATGAATGCGTTGATACAAGGAGGCATGCTGCCTACCGCAGAAACCTGCCATCATTTACCTCAACCGACTAATATACAATCCCAGTTATTTTTAGAGCTGGCCATCTCAGCCTCTGCCTTGGAGACTCAAGCTGAAATATTCGCTCAACTACCAGTTAATGAAAAAAATAGTTTGATGGGACAAGAATTGGATACTTTGCTCACTCAAATTAGGCAGTTTCGTTCGGAATGGACAAACGCTGCCATGCCTTCTGAAAAATCTTTAAGCAACATCATGCAAGCAGTTGATGCAACCATGAATTCAAGTCTCGTTGAGCATCTAGATCCAGTAAGAACTACGCCGTTTTTACGTGAAATAGCTATGACAGTGCAGGTTGCCCTCAATGCAATTAGTTTTGTTTGTGTAAAAATATATAGATACCTTAGCGGAGATAACAATCCCGTGTATCAAGAAGGCATCAAGGGTGTATTGCAACAGCCAGACTCCGATACCGTATTGAAAATCAAGGCCTTCAAAAAGACACTCAACAAATTGACTCACTCACCTGGCGCCGCCTCTTCTTCATCAACTATTCCGCCAGAAAAAAACAGTCCAAACAATGATCAGTCACATGGAAAGTAGATTAGGGCGTGTTATCAATTAGGTTCGCAAAGCTAAAACTTGAGCAAATCATACTCCATTTGCAGCCATGAACCTAACTGATGACGCGCTCTAATATTTCCCAAATTTAGTTGGGGGTTTAGGGCGTGAATTTGAAGCTTTTGTGTCCTCAGCTTCAGATGAACGATTCTGTCTTTGTTGCATACGCTCTTTGTATTCCCTATGCCAGCGCGGCATACCGGTTCCCTCTTTGCCCACATAATCTATTTTACGTTGATTCCTATTGCGTTCTTTGTAATCTATATTATGGGTTGTGTCTTTGATGACAGGAATAAATTTGTCTCGTGAATCTTTCTTGTTAAATCTTCTTGGTTCAACAGTAGGATATTCATAAGCGGTGCTGTTGCTAGATCGATAAGAACTGATATTCGAAGTAACTGTAGAGCCTAAACTAGACTGAGGGGATATCGATTCGCGACGAGCAGGCGTTACGCTTTCTTTTTTTTGCATATCCTGTAACCCGGGTTTCAAATCATGCATTAATCTATTCATGAATAGATAGATTGCTGTTTCCTTATCAGTGAGCTCTCTATCAGGAATATCGTGAGGATTGATTTCCCCAATTCGAATCAACTCATAGAGATCATGCGCTTCAATGTTAAAGCTCTGCCAAAATGTCAGTGTTGAAGAAGCAGGTTTCTCTCGGGATATATCCAAATCCAGATCCTCGGCGGTAGTTGCGCCAGATATAGAGGATATATTTTCAGTGCTATCTTCCCTGTCAAGACTGTCGTCATCGGTATACGTATCAACGGTGCTTTCGTCATTATCAAGTCCCAAATATTGAGCCAATAAATCAGCAGAAACTTCCGCAGAATCATCAGCACTGTCTGTTAAATCCTCAGAATCCATACCCTGACGTTCAATCGATGTTACAAAAGACGGAGCCAATAAATCCTCATTAACTTCCTCCGATCCCAAACGCTGGCGTTTAAGCGGAGTTACAACAGGCTGGATTGCTTTAACACCGGCTAATATTTCACGAATTATCAAATCTGATTTAAGAAGAGCCACCAATTTATCGGAGAAAACTCTATCTGGCAGGATAAAATCAGCATGTTCCTTAATAATTGCATCAACTCTGGCATCAAAAGCGGCTGTTTCTGCAATGCTCATACCTGCAACCACATTAGCCGTGAAAACCCCAGCATTAATGAAAAATACATGATGTTGCAGTTTCTTCATATCAGTCTGGGAGAGCTCCGCCAAAGGAAGGTTAAAATCGGACCATCCATCCCATGTTTCAGTTTCAGCTTCCCCCATGCTTTCTAATACAATATCCAAATCACTGGGAGTGGGTATCTTGGAATTTAAAAACTTGGCTTGCTCTAAAAGTCCACTTAATGCCTGATTTTGCTCTTCTGGAGGCATTTTGCTCACCTTATCCACTGTTTGAAGTAGCAAATAATTTAATTGCGAGTCATTTTTGGTCTGTAACCATATCGATATCAAGCGCTGCATATCAGGGTTTTCTATTAAAATATCAAGTATAGGTGTATCGGTGATATCAAGATTTTTCTCCCTAATATATTTTGTTAGGTCGTTGATAAATGAGTGAAAATCAATGTTTTTACTATACATGATTACTATCCGAAGGACTGGATTATACTTTAATTATAGTACATGTTGACTTATTTATGATCCAATAATGCTTTAGGAAAAAATCCCTTAACTTTCTGCCATTAGGCCAAGGCCTAACCTACCAAAAAATCATCGCTTCATGTGTCATAACTGGGTACAATAATCTGCTACCATCATTCTCTAGGATCTATCCGGAATTGGATTTTTATGAGCATTCACCAGCCGTCACACGAACAACAACAGCCCATCCTAAAATTTAACAAACCTTTTTTTAAGGATTTTTGGCAATTATTTAAGCCTTTTTGGGTTTCAAAAGACAAAAACAAAGCATTGGGCATGCTGGTTTTAAATATTGGCTGTATTTTAATTGGCGTTTGGTCCACCGTTGCCATTAATCAATTTAACCGCGATTTTTATGATGCATTGGGTCGGTTCGATCAGGCAGCCATTCTCCATACATTAGGCCGCTTTGCGTTATTACTAGCTGTCGCCATTTTGGTGTATGGTTATAGTTCTTATTTTAGTATGCGCATTACGATCTTATGGCAACGCTGGTTAACCGAACATTTTCAAAAAAATTGGTTGTCGCATCATAATTATTATCATATGCAAATTACTGACTCAGGTATCGATAATCCGGATCAGCGCGTTAGTGAGGATCTCCAACAATTCGCAAGCAGTACGCTCAGCTTGTTCTTTGGGCTCTTCCAATCTGTTTTGACCCTCGGTTCGTTTGGGTACGTGTTATGGTCGTTATCCGGTTCGTTTGAATTTAGCGTAGGCTCGCTAACACTCAATATTCCAGGTTATTTATGCTGGGCTGCTTTTCTTTTTGCAGTCCTAGGCACCTATATCATTGGAAAAATGGGTAGAAAGCTCTCGGGCTTGGATTATCAGCAGCAGCAGTGCAACGCCAATTTCCGTTACGGTTTAATCAGATTGCGTGAAAATGGTGAGCAAATTGCTATCATCGGTGGAGAAGAAGCAGAGAAAAACAAATTGGATCACTTATTTCAGCACATTTATAACAATTTTATCTCCATCAGCTCGTTACAAAAAAACTTGGCCTTTTTTACTAACGGCTATAATATTCTTGCCAGTATCATCGGGATTTTATTCGCTCTCCCACTCTATTTGGCTAAAAAGACCCAATTGGGCGGTCTGATGCAAATCGCAGGGGCATTTGGCAATGTCATCTCGGCATTTTCTGTATTTATTAATTCATTTTATCTATTAACCCAATGGCGAGCAGTCGTGCATCGTCTGACTGAATTGAACCAAACCATGCAGAATTTACAAGAAAACAAACAAAAAACCGCGATTATATTAGAAAAAACCACAGATTTTGCAGTCGAAATCCAAAATTTACAGATCACCTCTCCACAGGGTGCCATTCTATTAAATGGTATGAATTTAACCTTTGAGCAAGGTAAATCTTACCTCATCTGCGGTCCTTCTGGACTGGGAAAAAGCACTTTATTCCGAGCTATTGCAGGTGCGTGGTATTACGGTTCAGGTCTGATTCGCATTCATCAAGATGCCTTAGTCCTGTTCTTACCCCAAAAACCATATTTGCCATCCGGATCATTGCAGGACATCTTAGCGTACCCCAACCCTAATACTTTTTCGGATACACAATTAAAGTCTATTTTGCAGCAATGTCTATTAGACAAATATCTCACCCAATTGAGCACTGCCACTAACTGGTCGCAGATCCTATCACTCGGAGAACAACAACTCCTCTCATTTGGACGTATATTACTGCACAAACCCAATATCATCTTTATGGATGAAGCCACCTCTGCGTTAGATGAGGCCAAAGAAGCCCTCGTGTACGCGACCATTCGGAATGCTTTACCTCAGACTACGATTATTAGTGTGGGACATCGGAGCAGTTTGCATCAGTTTCATGATGAGGTGATTGTGTTAGCATTGCCCGTCCTTGAGCAAACACAATATCCTGACCTAGACGGTCCGTCTGAAGCAGTTTTGCTGTCTTAATCACTCAGGACTTACGCAAAACTCCTAGGTCGAGTCGGATTGAGTCTTTAACGAAGAGATCGGGGTTTTGCGTAAGTCCTGTCACAGTTCGGGTGGTATAAACCCTGCAGCCAGGCCGATCCCGCACATCACCATTGCCAGCACTGGAAAAGCAATATTCAGTACCGTTTTAGATTGAGCACGTAGCAATTTCATCGCAGCACAAAATAAAATAATATAGTACAACAAGGCAAATTGCGCAGTAGCTGCCGATAGAATCCAATAAGAACGATTCAAACTAGGGAAAAATACAAAGGCACAAAGCAGTACTGTGTATACGCCGCCTTGCAGCCACAAAATACCCGTAGGGACTTGGTTCCGATTCAATTTTTGCATCCATTGCGGTGTCATAGACATCGAAGACAAAGAAATATGCAAGCTTTTGGCCAACCCCAACATCCAAGAAGAAGCAATACCCAATCCACCAATAATGATACAAAAACCGATTAAAAAGGTCATATTCTGCAGATGAAAAGCCGCAAAGAAGATTTGCAATACATCCACCAACCCCGTAATTACCGCGATCTTTTCAACCGGCATAATGACGCACAAAGCCAATGAACTGCCTAGGAGCGTCAATAAAATCAACACCGCAGCGATGGCCAATGCTTTGGGGTACGTCGTTTTTGGTTTGACCACAGACCCTGCATAAACCGCAATCACCTCTAAGCCTAAAAGACTAAATAACACATTCGAAAAAAATCCAATATTCTTCATATCGTGGAAAGTTGGAATCCAGTTTTGCCAGTGACTCATAGGTGTTGCAATCGGTTTACCTTCTAATATCCAGTATCCAGCCAAGCAAATGATAATTCCCATGGGTAATAAAGTACCGACGACCGCGCTCCCAATATTCACCCATTTGCTAAACCGTAGTCCAAAACTGTGAATCCAACTCAAGAACCAAAATAACACGAGACTGAGCACAAACACGAACCATTTGCTTTGGTCTAAATGGTGCCCAAGCAATACTGCAACCGTCGCCGTAATAAAAGCAAAAATGGTAGGATACCAAATCATGTTATACAACCACTGCAAACAAATCGCAAAATGCCCCCAGTTGTGGCCAAATGCTTCGCGAATCCAAATATAGGAGCCCCCTGTTTTGGGGTAATGAGTGGCCAGCTTAGTCGTGACCCAAGCCAATGGTAAAAAGAAACCTAGACCCGCCACTGCATAAAAAGTCACAAGCGATGCGCCAAATTGTGCAGCAATCGGTAAATTTCTCAAACTATCCACGGAAATAATGGCCATCATCACCAAAGCCAGCAGACCCAACTCTGATTTAGATTGTTTTTTTTGCATACTATTATCTCACCATAACGTTATAGCGTATTAGTACGATGCAATTTAGAGGTTTTTTTGAGCCCTGTCAACAGAGACATTAAAACCGCTTCTGAATTGAGGATTGGGGATTATCAAGGTACGCCTGAAACTGAGCGCGAATGGCCTGACGCAAATCGTGGTGACCGCCCCGGATTTTAATCCTTTCTTTACCATCCGTCGGTGGGATGCCTAGCGCCTTTAAAAATAATATAGCTTTGTCTTGAAGTTCAATGTCAGCTTGCAACAAAGGTTTATACATGGCAACTCTCTCTGTAGAAGCCTCCATGACGACTACATCCGTTGTTGTTTTTTCTAGGATTTGAACTGTCTCCTCGAACGCATTATATTTAGATTTGTACCTATTCTCACCTGCGTTTTCATTGAGATCTACCGCCACGTCGCGCATGACGCTTTTGACTTCGCCTATAGTACGTTGCGAGTATGATTGAAAATCGGAGTCAAGTAGCATGGCATTATCAGTTGGAAGCAAATCACAAAATTCAGGGTGTTTTTTCGACCTGGAATCTACGCCATAAGAGCGGGTATTCCTCCTCAAAACACCCTTGGCGTCCCCTTCAGGAACTCTAGTTTTTTGATCAATATCTTCATGTTTTTCTTCCTCGCCGTTATTCTCCTCACGCGAAAACAACAATGGATTGCTGTCTTCTTCGTGCGACAAATCATCATATTGCTTTACCGCCACAGCAGCTTGACGAGCATCATAAGCAGCATACACACCATACGCACCCAAAGAAGCCGCATAGGATAAGACAATACCTAAAATAAGACCCAAAGGTGCAAATACCCCAGAGGCAATCAACCCAATACTCGCGATAGTTCCTAAAAACAGCAGTGATCTAAAAATAATTTTACTATTTTTTTGAAAAAATGATTTTGGTTTGTTGAGATCAGCAATTTTTTTACCAAGACTGTATGTTTGTCCGAGGCTTTCAATAATATCCTCATCTAGCATCCCTTCATCTTTAATGCCCTGACTCCCAGGACTATTATCGTTAGCAATTAATTGATGATGCTGACTGTCAAAAATGGCTTTAAAAATATCAAGAAATTGCTTTCTTTTAGTAGTATCATTTTCATCATATTGAGGACATTCACCATAAATTCGGACATAGATATCAATAGCATCCGCCATAATGATTTCTAACCCGGTTCGATCTTTAGCGCTTTTACAATTTGTAATAACCGAACCACCTAGTTTTTCAGTCACGTAATGACAAAGAGCCGCACTAAACAAGTCTTTATTACGGCCAGATTGCAAGGGTCTGCCATTATGAATTTTTAGCGCAGAAATAGCTGATTCTGCCTCTGTAGCACGCGTTTCTAAAAGTGGAGAAAGCGGTTTCTTTTCATCCCTAATCGCGGCCAGTATTCCTTCAGCATCAGCAATGAAACTATCTACAGGCACACCGGTCACCCATCCTCGGCCTATATTCACACCAATATTAAGATCAAGCAATCTGATGTCCTGATAACTATTTTGCAGGCTGTGAATAGCGGTGCTTTTATCTTGAGTGCGTTGCGTATTATTTTCCTCACCACTCAGTGTGACGCCAGAATACAGTATTTCAGTATCTATTAGCTTTTGGAGAGCATTTCCATGTTCTTTGTGAGTCAATAACCCTAATAACAATACGGGTGATTGAAGCCGAGAGTTCTGGGGTAGGTCCCAATAGGCCTGAAAATCCATTTTCACATTGGATTTGATAGCCTCAAGCATTTGTCTGATATTTTCTTCCGCACTTGTCTGATAATGACTAGAAGGCATAGCATACGCAGTGGGCACGCCTTGTCGATAGCCTCGCTTTTTAATCGTCTTACCTTTAGAATCGGAAAAAACAAATAGTCTTTGGGTCGCATTTGATAATCCAGGAATTCGTCGCAACGTTGCAGGCAATACTTTTTCGTAGCCTGACCAGTCCCCTATTATTTTTGGAGGAATAACTGTTTTTAAATATCGTTGTTCCCAGTCGGTAAGTGACTTAACCCAAGGGGGAGATGGTCTGTTATGAATCTCAATTAGCACCTCTTTTTGGGCCTGAGTTAATTGAGGATTAATCACCGACTCAGCTATATGCACAGACACAGATAAGTTTTGTGTAGTCAGTTCAATTTCAGCATTTCTTATAGGCCGCTCATAAATTTGCCATGCCCAATAAGCCTCCCCTAATGCAATATCCTTTTCTCTTAACCCGCTTATTTTTGACAGGTTTTTTATTAATTGATTCACTATCCTGCTATAGTGAGGAATCTCAACCTTTTCCTGCGCAATGATCCTCTTAGTTTCGACCAATAGAGCATCAATACGCGATACGACCTCATCGGTAAGCTTATTTTGTTGCTTAAGTACAAATTTTGTCCCTTGAACAAAAGCTTCTGCGCGCAAATGAGTCGATTTTTTTAAATCCATCTCTGGTTCATATGAAAATGAGTGCATGATTTAGCTGTCATCTTGATAAGGGCATGTTCCTTAATTATAGCAGAGCCTCAATTTCGAGGATCGGTGGCTTGTTAGCATCTAAAACAACATCAGCTTTCATCACAATTTTACTCTGGCTGATTGATATACAACTGACTAATCAAAAATTGCAGCAATGCTTGATCTTCTTCAGCACTCTGGGAATGTGAGGCAAGCAAATCAATACCAATCTCAAACAACTGCTGCAATTTCTTTTCTTTATTAAATAGGCTGTCAGAATCCCAAAAATCACCATATTCCTCCTGATAACGCCGATTTAAATCTTTACCTGCAGCTTTGATCTCATGAGTATCGATATGAGTATGAAGATTGTCCAATAAACCTTGTGCTTCTGCGGTTTCTTGTAATTTTTGCCGCAAATTATTTAAGGTCTCAGCGGAGATGAGATATTCAGCGGCTGGATTAAGATTGGCACGAAATAATGATGTATTACAATACAAGGCCAATGCAGCTGAAAAGACATTGGGATCGAGTATAAAAAATAGACGAGATCGATCTAAAATCGTTATTTGTGAATCTAAACTATATGTGAATAAGGGGCGTGAAATAAGCGCTAATTTATGTTCAGGACTAATGCCATCATATAAATAAGTTTCCGTTCCAGCCCTACCATCCGTATGCGCTCCGAGAATTAATAGATACCTTCTATCTTTTGTATACAGTTTCAACTCGTTAAACGAAGATTGCATCACATCATACGAGAACTCCAATTTTGCTACTAAATGGTTTTTTTTTTCATAAATATCAAAATCATAAAAAATAGGACAATAATGCACGGTACAATCTTTAGGGTGAATTTTAGTATGAATTACTTTTATAGATAATTGTTTTTCATTATTTTCATCAAAAAAATAAAATAAATTCGGTCGATCTTCCGCGAGCTGTAAAAAACCTATTTTTTTACCTTTTTCAGTCATTTTCATGCAATATTTGCTGTCAGAACAAAAAGTTTGCTTCAAATCAAACGCGGCAGGAAAATTATAGGTAGACAAAGCACAAATGCTCGCTGACTGCAAAAAGAGAAATAAGGTAGGTAAAATATAGCGCATCAAAAAAGCCTTTTATACTGTCAGCTAGATCAATATTTTATCATCAAACAGGGTGTTTGTAACTACTCAGGTTCCCTGCGCGCGCGTTCAAATGCACTAAAAAGAACATGAATTACGTCGGGTGATTTCGTGCGGTTGCATCTCAACAACTGTCGGAAATAATAGATGTGCTGCATTATATTGTTTAGGCTGGTAAGGAGATCTGTTACCAAATTTCTGACCAAACAATGTCAAACCATCCTTCAAATTATGATAGGATTGTCTATCAGGATACACCAAATTTGACATGTTTTTTACGCTCATCGCGTAATAAAATACCAGCGCTGCCACCAACATCCCAACTACTAACAAACATCCAAACGGTGAGCTTAACCAGGACAGACGTAACAGTAATAACGCATTTTTGGCCATAAAAAACCCATCAGCAATACTCGTGATGCCACCAAAGATAATTAACCCATACTCCAAACCGGTCCGAAAATTTGAGGGTTGATAACCTTGCATGCGATTGTTTTTCTTGATCAAATGGTCATTAAATACGATGATGCCTTGGCAATAACGTTTATAAGTTTTCTGCTCCCAATCCATGGTTGCTCTATCATGTAACAACTGATTAATTGCTGTAGTAGCGTTTAATTGTTGGCTATAAATTTCATTCAAGATACATGCCTGATTCTCATCAGCACTAATTCCAAAAACTTTTTTAAGCAAAGTTACCTCAAAAGCATAAAACAAAAACGCATCAATCAAAATGTAAATACTAGTGAGCAAAAACAAAGAAAGCGGATCAATCCCAGGAATCTCTGCAAACAAATTAGACCCAAATAAATAACTACCGGCAGCCTTCTCAAAAAAGCCAAACACCATACAAAATTGATAAGAAAAATTTATAAAAGTTTGTTGATAATTAGAGTATTTTGGGTCATCTATGCGTACGTTGGGTGCATCATAGCAAAATTGGCGATTAAGTTGGTTTTCGATTGTTTGTAAAATAATTAATTTTTTTACTTCGTGTTCATAATGATCTAGCGCCTCATCTAAGCGTTGAAAATCCCCTATTAGCTCCTCTAAGGAATAATTAGCATAATTCTCAACATCGTTTATTGGCAAAACCAGAGGAATAGACATAAATCAATTTTGTTTCATAAAAAGAACACTATAATCTGATTGTGAACAAAAATCCACATAAAAATGAGAGGACGCTCATTAGCACTGTATTGCCTAAATTGAATAATCAAGACCAAAATTAACCGTTTTTCATCATGTGCTATAAAAACACAGATAAGACTTAATTTTTAATAGATTCACTAGGCGTCTGAATTACCAACCCAGACTCTAGCCTTCGGATTTTAGGGTAATTTTGGGGGCACTACTTTAGGAATATTGGTGAAATTGCAATGACAATTGCTATTGCCCGTAGGAGGTGCGGGTACATCTGCAAAATGTTCTGGAAAGCAAACTGGGACATTCCAACCTGTTTCGCCCTTCTTAATAACATCAGGTAATTTCCAATGACGCTGTCCTTTAAAGGTTTTATCATCGTCCCCCTCCCAAAATACTGGACTAAATTTCGCTTCAAAAGCAATTTTATCGCCAGGCTTGCAATCAAACTCTTGTCTGATCCAGGCTTGATTCGCCGGAACCACAACCGTCTTAATGGCCTTGGCTGTATGAGCATCCAAGATATCCACCGTCAAATCATACGATATCCAGCAGTCGCCTTTTACCATAGTTAAATAGCAATTAATTGCAAGCGTTTGTTGGGAGAAAAGTAATGTGCTCAACAGTATACCTAAATACTTCATGCAGGATCTCATTTGAAAGCTTAATGCAAAGTATAAATCGGATTGTATGCACAGTCCATGTTGACATAGATGAGGTTTTAATAAATGATCACCTGCTTCCACCTCAGATTTCAATTGGATGTAGTCATGGAGTTTTTAGCTCAATATGGGATGTTCGCTTTAAAAGCATTTACGTTAGTCTTGGCAATTTTATTTCTATTGGGGGGGATTTTCGCTCTTCGACGCAAGCCCAAAAATGATTTGACCATTACTCATGTGAATAAAGCATATAAGCACTTAATTGCTCACATGGAAAAAGAAATCCTAGGTAAAAAAAGTAAAAAACCAAAATCCAAAAAGAAATCCCAATCTCCAGTTTTGTATGTCCTCGATTTTAACGGAGATATCAAAGCGTCTCAGGTAGAATCTTTGCGAGAGGAAGTCTCCGCTATTTTAGCCGTTGCGACTAATCATGATGAAGTATTAATCCGCATAGACAGCCCAGGCGGTGCAGTCAACGGATATGGATTGGCTGCCGCTCAATTGCAACGTTTACGTGACCGCAATGTGCCTCTTACTGCGAGTGTTGACAAAGTTGCCGCCAGTGGCGGTTATCTCATGGCCTGCGTCGCTCATCAAATCATTGCAGCGCCTTTTGCGATTGTGGGTTCCATTGGGGTTGTGGCGCAAATGCCTAATTTTCATCGTTGGTTGCAAAAACATGATGTGGACGTTGAACTGCTCACTGCGGGAGAATATAAACGCACTTTAACGGTATTTGGCAAAAATACCGCTAAAGGGCGCGCTAAATTTCAAGCAGAACTAGAGCTCATTCAGCAGAATTTTCGCGATTACGTGCTAACCAATCGTTCTAAGATGAATATTGATGAGGTTGCAACAGGCGAGCATTGGCTCGCAGTCGATGCCTTGGCCTTGCGCTTGATTGATCAAATCCAAACAAGTGACGATTTCATCATCAATAAACTCGCTACTCATCAGGTTTATCATATCGCAGTGCATCGCAAACCCAGTTTGTTGGAGAGAGTTTTAAAACCTACAGCGAAGCTATTACATCCTTATGGGTGAAAAGAATGAACCACGAGACGTAAAAGTTTTGCTTATGTATTTTATACACGCCTGGTATTTCACCCTATCGTACTATATTATAAATTTAGAGAGTTTTTTTTTCTAAATCTGAAAATAATACGATGGAGAGTGTTATGCAAACGATTGTTGTCACGGATGATGCTCCATACTGGGATTTTCTTAATGAATTTCCAATTATCCAAGCCGAAGATTATCTGAAAGGCAGTCCTTACCAAACAAAATCGATACGAGTGATTAATCTGTGTCAATCATACGAGTACCAAACAATTGGTTATTATGTTTCTTTATTAGCCATGGCTCAAGATCAAAAAGTGTCGCCATCAATCCAAACCACTCAAGATTGCACCCATGCAGAATTGTCTAAGCAATTTCTTGGTGAAGTCGATGAGGATATTCAAAAAAGTTTAAGTACAATCAAAGAGGATACGCTAACCTTCAATATTTATTTTGGTGAGTGTTTTCAAACTGATTTTGCGCCGCTGGCTAAGAGCATTTATGATAGATTGCCCATGCCATTATTAACGTTAAATTTGACTAAAAAAAATTCTGTTTGGTCTATAAACAAAATATCCATTTTAGCCTCCCAAGATATTCCTGGAAAAGAAAAAGCGTTTATGCACCAAATGGCACAAAAATATTTAAATAAAAAAAGATTTTATTCTGGCTCTAATAAAAAGCAACCTTTTTTTCATCTTGCCATTTTAACGGATCCAGAGGAAGGATATTGTGCGCCCTCTGATGAAAAAGCCCTGGAAAAATTTGCCGAAGCCGGGGATTCATTAGGAATCCAGGTGGATTTTATTGATAAGAATGATATTAAAATTTTACCAGAGTATGCTGGCCTTTTTATTCGAACATCTCCTGCTGCGAATCATTACACTTACCAGTTTTCACGCCGTGCTGCACAAGAAAATTTGGTGGTAATAGATGATCCTCAATCTATTGTCAAATGTCGTAATAAAGTCTATCAAGCAGTAGCCTTTCAAAATCACCAACTGAAAACCCCACACACAATGATTGTCAGCAAATATCAATCAATGAATATTTCTGTCCCTTTTCCTTGTGTCATCAAAAGGCCTGATAGTGGTTACTCTAAAGACGTATTAAAAGCGGATAATGAAAAAGAACTGAAAAAAGCATTGAACCAGTTTTTCAAATTTTCAGATTTGGTCATCATACAATCGTTTTTGCCTACAGACTTTGATTGGCGTATCAGCATTTTGGATCGCAAACCGTTGTATGCATTGCGCTATTATATGGCAAAGGATCATTGGCAAATTATTAATTGGGCATCAACATCCTCGACTACACGAGAAGGCAATATCGAAGCTGTTTCACTAAAAGAAGTACCTGAGGATGTCATCCAAACAGCACTGGATGCGTCTAGTTTGATAGGAGATGGTTTATATGGTGTCGACATTAAAAGCCGTGACAATGAGCACTATGTGATTGAAGTGAATGGGAATTTATCGATTGATCATGATTTTGAAGGAAAGCTATTAAGTGACAACCTTTATAGACAAATAATGACCGTGTTTTTAGAACGTATGCAGGCCAAACATGGATTATTACATGCAAAACCTTATTATGAACAACCGATAATTGAGCATGATAACATATAAGTAACGCCCCAGATACGTCATCCTGAGCGCATCTTTTTGCGCGAAGAAGCTCCGAATTAAGCACCCTGCCGACTTCAGGAGATCCTTCACTGAGTTAGGGATGACGTACCTGCGGAGTGGCTAATATAAACTATGGTTATCCCTGAACTTTGATTGTTTTTGAAAAGGCCAATAGTCCAGTTATCGTAAGTTAGAGCTAAGGAGGCTGCTAATGCAAACGATTATTGTCACAGATAATGCGCCATACTGGAATTTTCTTAACGAATTTCCGATTATCCAAGCCGAGGATTACCTAAAAGGAAGTCCTTATCAAACAGAATCCGTGCATTTAATTAATCTGTGCCAGTCATACGAGTACCAAACAATTGGTTATTATGTGTCTTTATTAGCCATGGCTCAAGATCAAAAAATTTCACCCTCAAGTCAAGTCATCCAGGACTATGGAAATACAGAAATATTAAACCAATTTCTTGGAGAAGTGGATAAGGATGTTCAAAAAATTTTAGAGGCACTCAAAACAGATGAATTAACCCTCAATATTTATTTTGGAGAATGTGTACAACCTGATTTTGCGGCGTTGGCTAAGAAAATGCATGATAGATTGCCGTTGCCATTATTAACGCTGGGGTTGATTAGAAAGCAGGCTACTTGGTCTGTAAAAAAAATATCTGTTTTATCTTCTCAAGATATTCCTGCAGACCAGAAAGCGTTTATGCAGCAAGTGACACAGAAGCATCTAAGTAAAAAACAATTGGATTCTGCTCCTATCAAAAAGCAGCCTTATTTTCATCTTGCCATTTTGATTGACCCAGAAGATGAGTTTGTACCATCTGATAAGGGCGCATTAGAAAAATTTGAGGAAGCAGGAGATTTACTAGGGATTAAAGTAGATTTAATTGGCAAAAATGATATTAACCTTTTACCAAAATATGCGGGGCTTTTTCTTCGGGCTGTTCCTGGTGTCTATGATTTTACTTATCAGTTTATGCGCCGCGCTGAACAAGAAAATTTGGCGCTTATTGATGATCCGCAAACTCTTATCAAATGTAATGACAAAGTCTATCAAGCTGTCGCTTTTAAGCATCATCATATTCAAACACCCCATACCACGATTGTGAATAAATATCAGCAAGCGAATATTTCTGTGACGTTTCCGTGTGTTATCAAAAGACCAGATAACGGATTTTGTAAGGATATCTTAAAAGCGGATAATCAAAAAGAGCTTAAAAAAGCAC
>JACCDN010391024.1_pt1 | contig 18796 bp, 16 predicted proteins | sample 7441691 | NCBI WGS metagenome assembly JACCDN01 (sample SAMN15323439, study PRJNA562643) | freshwater metagenome | isolation source: river surface water | place: USA:Blue River Watershed | collected 2017-08-16 | reverse complement strand
TGCGAGCCTGGTCTTTGGCCCCGTGCAAGGTCTTCACGCAAGTTGGGTCGGCAAGCCAGGCACCAACCGTCTCAAAAACATCCTGGATACCCGCTGGAGTCCAAAGCACTCTGTGGTTCTCGGTAGCGAAACCAATAGAACCAATGGATTCACCGACAAACTCAAATGCCAGAGCGATGGTGGAATGCTGATCTGAGAGCCATGATTTAAGTTCGCTACCGGTCAGTTTCACACTCTCTGGCAATTCACCAACTTCGGGAAGGATCTCAGCAGGGGCACCGAATGCTTCGTTGAAATCTGCAACCGCCGAGGTCGTGTCTGTGATTGATCCGGTGCCAGGCTGAACCCCGCGAGCTTTAAGTACTCTCTCGGTGAGCGACTTGAAGTGCAATTTGCTGAACACTTCGCGAACTTTTGACTCATCAAGCGGCCCAAGCACCAGGTCATCATGATTGAAATCAAAAGCCAGATCTCGTACCAGATGATTAAGGCGGCGGTTGCGTACCGCTAACTCCCGATGCTCGCGCAGGCTCTCTCCTACCTTGCCGGGAATATCATCTGCGGCGGCGAGCACACCATCTAGGTTTTTATAGGTTGTTAGCCACTTAGCTGCGGTTTTCGGGCCAACACCTGGGATGCCCGGCAGGTTGTCGGAGGTCTCGCCCACGAGAGCTGCGAGGTCGGGATACTGCTTTGCGTGAATGCCGTACTTATCGAAAACAGCCTGGTCATCCATTCGAGCAAGGTTTAGAACGCCTTTGACCGGGTACAGAATTGTGGTGTTTTCGCGAATAAGTTGAAAAGTGTCGCGGTCACCAGAAACCACGTAAACCTGAAAACCCGAGTCTGCACTTTGATCGGCAAGACTGGCCAAAATGTCGTCGGCCTCGTAGTTCACACGAGTGATGGTCTTGATGTTCATGGCTTCAAGTGCTTCTTGGAGCAACTCAGTTTGCCCAACGAATTCTGGCGGTGTCTCGCCGCGAGTGCCCTTGTACTCCGGGTACTCCTCGGTTCTGAACGAACTTCTGGAAAGGTCGAAGGCAACTGCCAAGTGGGTCGGTTTTTCAGCCTGAAGAATATTCAACATCATCGAGATGAATCCGTGTACGGCATTGGTGTGCTGGCCATCTGGAGTCTTGAACGAGTCTGGGCTCAGCGCATAAAAAGCTCTAAAGGCCAGTGAATGACCATCAATGAGCAGAAGAGTAGGCTGAGAGTTAGCGTTCATGAGGCAAGCCTACTTTGCCTCGAAGACACCAAAGGGAGCCAAACGTGAGTTCGTCACCAGAAAAATTTAGTGCAGATGCCAAAGAACTTCTTGAACTGCGTGGGCTTGGTCCTCTGGCCGAGAAAATGGGCATCGAACTTGTTGAGCTAAGTGCCGAACGTGCGGTTGCCACCATGCCGGTTGAAGGCAATACCCAACCGCTCGGAGTTTTGCACGGTGGTGCGCATGTGGTTTTAGGTGAGAGTCTCGGTAGTTTCGCCGCCAATGTGTGGGCCCACCCCGACAAAGTTGCCATGGGTATCGAAGTGTCAGCAAGTCACTCTCGCCCGGCAAGTTCTGGCGTGGTCACCGCCGTGTGCACTGCTATCAGTCTTGGCAAGTCATTGACTACCCACGAAATTGTGGTTTCTGACGAACAAGGCCGAAGACTTTCGACCGTTCGAATCACTAATTACCTTAAGGCCAAGAGCTAATCAGCTTTAGGCCGAGGGCTTCTGTACACCAAGCTGCTCGATAACAGTGGTGGCAACTTCTTGCATGGTGAGGCGTCTATCCATGGATGCCTTTTGAATCCAACGGAATGCATCTGGCTCTGAAAGCCCCATTTTTTCATTCAATAGGCCCTTGGCGCGGTCAACCAACTTGCGGGTTTCAAATCGCTCATTTAGATCAGCAATTTCACTCTCAAGCGCGATTAGCTGAGAGTGTCGGCTCAGTGCGATTTCAATCGCCGGCAATAGGTCGTTTGGGGTGAACGGCTTGACCACGTAAGCCATGGCACCAGCCTCGCTGGCCCGGTCAACCAATTCTTTCTGGCTGAATGCTGTTAACAATACGATTGGCACTTTAGAGCCGATGAGCTGCTCGGCAGCGGTAATTCCATCCATCTTGGGCATCTTTATGTCCATGACAACAAGGTCTGGCTTGTGCTGACTAACCAAAGCGACGGCCTCTTCACCGTTTGCTGCCTCGGCAAGCACCTCGAAACCATTTTCAATGAGGGTTTCGACGATGTCCATGCGAATTAGTGATTCGTCTTCAGCAACGATTACGGTGCGCTTCTTTGCAACTTCAGCCATGACGACAACCCTATTCCAAAGTTGGTCAATTTAAGAAGTCGAAAAATTTGGGGTATCATTGAAAACTGTTGCCGGCCGAAGTGGCGAAATGGCAGACGCGGAGCACTCAAAATGCTTTTCCGAAAGGAGTGCGGGTTCAAGTCCCGCCTTCGGCACAAATAGAAAAAGACCCCAGATCATCTGGGGTCTTTTTCTTTGCTTTTATAGGTTCTGGTAACCCGGTGCGGCGCCATTTACGGCATCGCCAACGCGGTGAACACGAAGTGAGTTTGTTGAACCTGGGATGCCCGGTGGGGTTCCGGCAACAACAACCACTTCTTCGCCAACCTTGGTAAGGCCCTCGGCGAGAACGATCTCATCGACCTGGTGCATCATTTCATCGGTGTGCTTCACCGGTGCGACGAGGTAGGTGTGAGCGCCCCAAACCAATGACATGCGGTTTCTGACAGTCTCGCTCGGGGTGAACGCGATGGTAGGAACTGATGAACGTAGGCGTGAAACGCGGCGCAGCGAGTCGCCTGACTCAGTGAACACACAAACAAACTTTGATCCCAAAAGCTCAGCGATCTCGACAGCAGCAAGTGAAACAGCGCCTGCGTGGGTGTGAGGACGGGTTCCCAGGGCAGGAATTCGGTCAAGACCGTTTGCCTCGGTCGACTCGATGATACGTGCCATAGCCTGAACGGTCTCAACTGGCCATTTTCCGACTGAGGTTTCGCCCGAAAGCATTACTGCGTCGGCACCGTCGAGGATGGCGTTTGCAACGTCTGATGCCTCTGCGCGGGTTGGGCGCGAGTTGTCAATCATGGTCTCAAGCATCTGAGTGGCGACGATTACCGGTTTCGCCCAGCGACGCGCCAATTCAACTGCACGCTTCTGAACTAGTGGAACATCTTCAAAAGGTAGCTCAACACCGAGGTCACCGCGGGCAACCATGATGCCGTCAAAGGCGTCAATGATTTCTTCCAGTGCTTCTACTGCCTGAGGCTTTTCAATCTTTGCAATGACCGGAAGGAACTTGCCCTCTTCGGTCATGATTTCGTGAACTCGAACGATGTCTGAAGCGTTACGAACGAAAGACAGAGCGATCATGTCGACACCGAGGCGAATTCCCCAACGAAGGTCGTCTTCATCTTTCTCAGAAAGCGCTGGAACGTTCACAGCAACGCCTGGAAGGTTGATTCCTTTATTGTTCGAGACGAAGCCCGGAATCTCAACAACGGTTGTCACGGTGTCGGGGGTTACTTCAGTTGCCTTGAGTGTGACCTTACCGTCGTCGATCAAGAGTAGGTCGCCCGGCTTTACGTCGCCACAGAGACCCTTGTGAGTCGTGCCACAAATCTCTTTGGTGCCTTCAACTTCGTTGATGGTGATCTTAAAAGTGTCACCCTTCTCAAGCATGTGAGGGCCATCTGAGAACTTAGCCAAGCGAATCTTTGGACCCTGCAGGTCAACAAAGATACCGACCGGCTTGTTTGCGTCTGCCGCAGCCTTTCGGACTGTGCGGTAGATTTCCTCGTGCACGTCGTAGCTGCCGTGACTTAGGTTCATGCGAGCAACGTCGACACCGGCATCGATGATGGCACGGATCTGCTCGTAGTTTGAAGTTGCCGGACCGAGGGTTGCAACAATTTTTGCGCGTCTCATGGGTACCTTTTCTTGTTTTGCTGGCTGGGGCCAACTTTGGGATTAGCTGTGGATAGAAAGTGGTCGATCGGTGGTTTTGACCGGACGAGGCAAAACGGTTTTGCCTTCAAGATATTCGTCGATTGATGCTGCAGCCGCGCGACCCTCGGCAATTGCCCAAACAATCAAGCTCTGGCCTCGCCCAGCGTCACCGGCGACAAAGACGCCATCCGCGTTGGTTGACCAGTTTTTGTCGCGGGCTATGTTGCCACGTGAGTCTAGGGCCACGTCTGATTGCTCAGCTGCCAGCTCACCCTCGACACCAGTGAAACCTAGTGACAGAAGTACCAAATCAGCTGGGATGACGTACTCGGTTCCGGCCTTTGGAAGGCGTTTTCCGTCTACGAATTCAGTCTCGGCAACCTTTACGCCGGTAACCTTGCCGTTCTCGCCAACGAACTCGACTGTCGAAGCAAGGTAGGTGCGCTCACCGAATTCTTCGTGTGCGCTTGCAACTTCAAAGAGAGTTGGGAACGTTGGCCATGGCTGGTGCTCAGGTCTCTCAGCCGGCGGCTGCTTGCCGATAGCCAAAGTGGTAACTGAGATCGCGCCCTGGCGAGTCGCAGTGCCAAGACAGTCAGCGCCAGTGTCGCCGCCTCCGAGAATTACTACGTTTAGGCCATCTGCGTGAATTTGCTCAGCGAGGTTCTCCCCCGCTACAACGCGGTTTCCTTGAACTAGGTAATCCATGGCAAAGTGAACGCCATTAAGTTCACGGCCTGGAACGTTTAAATCGCGCGGCTTAGTGGCCCCGGTGGCAATAAGAACAGCGTCGTATCTTGAACGCAGCTCTTCCCAGGTGATGTCTACGCCAATGTTTACGCCAGCGCGGAATCGAGTGCCCTCGGCCTCCATCTGCGCCAAACGACGGTCGATGTGTGACTTTTCCATTTTGAAATCAGGAATTCCGTAGCGAAGAAGGCCGCCGATTTTGTCATCACGTTCATAGACGGCAACGGTGTGACCGGCTCGGGTCAACTGCTGAGCGGCAGCCAGACCAGCTGGGCCAGAACCAACAACTGCAACAGTTTTGCCAGTTAGACGCTCTGGCGCGTGAGGCACCACCCAGTCATTGTCGAAAGCCTGATCGATAATCGAAACTTCGATTTCTTTGATGGTCACAGCTGGCTGGTTGATGCCGAGAACACAAGCGCTTTCGCACGGTGCTGGGCAAAGGCGGCCAGTGAACTCAGGGAAATTGTTAGTTACGTGAAGTCGTTCGATGGCAGATTTGCCATCTTCGCGCCAAGTCAGATCGTTCCATTCAGGAATCAAGTTGCCAAGTGGGCAACCCTGGTGACAGAACGGCACACCGCAGTCCATGCAGCGACCAGCCTGGCGAACGATTACACCAGAATCGCGCTTTTCATAGACTTCTTTCCAGTCCATGATTCGCACTGGAACCGGACGACGAGCTGCAGTCTCACGCTCAGTGGTTTTTAGGAATCCACGTGGATCAGCCATTGGTGACCTCCAGAATCTCTTTCCAAACCTCGTTACTGTCTGGATCTTGTCCGTTTGAAATTGCCTTTGCGCGAATTGCAAGCACGCTTGCGTAGTCACGCGGAAGAACGCGGGTGAAGTTGGCAAGTTCATCCGTGAATTTTTCAAGGATGTGCTTGGCTACTGCCGAACCGGTTTCGGATAGGTGCAGCTCGAGGAGCGCCTTCAGCTTGTCAGCATCGGCAGCCTCAAGTTCACCGATGTGAAGTTCACCTGCAGCTAACGCCTCTTGGTTGATGTGGTCACCGCGTAGCTTGTAGACGTAAGCAACGCCACCAGACATACCGGCACCCAAATTACGGCCGGTTTTGCCAAGGATAACTGCGGTACCGCCGGTCATGTACTCGAGGGCGTGGTCACCACAACCCTCGGCTACAGCGGTTACGCCAGAGTTTCGAACCAAGAAACGTTCACCAACAATGCCACGCAGAAGCATGGTTCCGCTGGTAGCGCCGTAGCCGATCACGTTACCGGCGATGATGTTTTGTTCGGCAGAAAAGACACTTGATCGGTCTGGTCGCACCACGATGAAGCCGCCAGAAAGGCCTTTACCGACATAGTCGTTCGAGTCGCCCTCGAGAGACAACTTGATGCCCTTAGGTACAAAAGCACCAAATGACTGACCAGCTGAACCCTTCAATCGAACATCAATGGTTGCCTCTGGCAAACCGTCGGCAGCATATCGCTTGGTTAGCTCGTTACCGAGCATGGTTCCAACTGCTTGATCAACGTTGGTGATGTCTAGCTCGATGGTTACTGACTTGGCATCATTCAATGCAGCTTCAGCAGCCTGGATCAACTTGTGGTCAAAGTGCTTCTCTAACTCGTGGTCTTGCACAGTCACACGACGCAACGATGCTCCTGTAGGAATCTGCGGCTGAGTCAGAATCGGAGTTAGGTCAAGGCCGTCGGCCTTCCAGTGTTCGATTGCACGATTGACATCGATTAGCTCACTGTGGCCGATTGCTTCATCCAGGCTCTTGAAACCAAGTGCGGCCAGATATTCACGTACCTCTTCGGCCAAGAATTCGAAGAAGTTCACAACGAATTCAGGCTTGCCGGTGAATCGAGAACGGAGGGTCGGGTTTTGTGTTGCAACACCAACCGGACAGGTGTCGAGGTGGCAAACACGCATCAAAATACAGCCCTCAACCACCAACGGCGCGGTGGCGAAACCGAATTCCTCTGCTCCTAGAAGTGCAGCGATAATCACGTCGCGACCAGTTTTCATCTGACCATCTACCTGAACTGAAACTCGATCACGGAGTCCGTTTAGTAGCAGAGTCTGCTGTGCCTCGGCCAACCCAAGTTCCCAAGGGGTTCCAGCGTGCTTCAGCGAGTTGAGTGGGCTAGCACCGGTTCCACCATCGTGGCCAGATACCAAAATTACGTCGGCCTTTGCCTTTGCAACACCAGCTGCAACTGTTCCAATACCAACCTGAGAAACCAACTTAACGTGCACTCGGGCCGCACGGTTCGCGCGCTTCACGTCGAAAATTAGCTGCTTTAAGTCTTCAATTGAATAGATGTCGTGGTGAGGCGGTGGCGAAATTAGACCAACACCTGGAGTCGAGTGTCGCGTCTTCGCGATCCAAGGGTAAACCTTGTTTGGCGGCAACTGACCACCCTCGCCTGGCTTTGCACCCTGCGCCATCTTGATCTGAATGTCGTCGGCATGTGACAGATACATGCTGGTCACACCGAAACGACCTGAAGCTACCTGCTTGATAGCAGAGCGGCGGGTTGGGTCAAGCAAGCGCTCTACATCCTCGCCACCCTCACCGGTGTTTGACTTGCCACCGATTTGGTTCATTGCGATTGCTAGAGTCTCGTGTGCTTCTGGTGAAATCGAGCCGTATGACATCGCACCCGTAGAGAAACGCTTGACGATGGCTGAGACTGGTTCAACTTCGTCAACCGAAATAGCTGGGCGTACACCTTCGCGGATGTTAAACAAGCCGCGCAGAGTCATGAGCCCTTCAGCTTGGTCGTCGACAAGCTTGGTGTACTCGCGGAAGATGTCGTAGCGCTTTGATCGAGTTGCGTGCTGCAACTTGAAAACGGTCTCTGGGTTGAACAGGTGCAGTGGGCCTTCGCGGCGCCACTGGTATTCGCCACCCGTTTCAAGAGATTCGTGAACGTTGGTTGCTTGCTCAAGTGGATACGCGCTCGCGTGGCGTGCCGCATTCTCGGCGTGAATTACCTCTAGGCCGATTCCGCCAAGTTGGCTGGTTGTACCAGTGAAATAGGTGTCGACAAACTCTTGGCTCAGTCCGATTGCCTCGAAGCACTGCGCGCCTGAGTATGACGAGACGGTTGAAATGCCCATCTTCGACATAATCTTCAAGACACCCTTGCCGAGACCCTTAATCAGGTTCTTGTGGGCGTGCTCAATATCAAGGCCAGCAATTTGGCCAGACTTAACCATTTGCTCAACTGACTCAAGTGCCAGGTAAGGGTTAATTGCAGCAGCGCCGTAACCGATGAGTGCAGCGATGTGGTGCACTTCGCGAACATCTCCAGCCTCAACAACTAGGCCAACCTTGGTGCGCAGACCCTCACGAATTAGGTGATGGTGAACAGCCGAGGTCAAAAGCAGAGTAGGAATTGGTGCAAGCTCGCGGTTGCTGTCACGGTCAGAAATGATTAGGTAGGTAGCACCACGGCTGATAGCCTCGGTGACCTCGCTGAAAATCTCACGGATACGAGCAGCTAGAGCTGTCGAGCCACCGTCAACGCGGTAGGTCCCCTTCACGGTGAATGCCTGACCAACGCCAGGTCGCTCATCGATATGCTGAATCTTCGCCAGATCGTCGTTGCTGATTACCGGGAAGTTCAAAATCACTTGCTGTGCGTGCTCTGGGCTGGCGTCAAGAACGTTTCGCTCTGGACCAATGCCAGTGCTAAGTGAGGTGACGACTTCTTCGCGAATCGAGTCAAGTGGCGGGTTAGTTACCTGAGCAAATTGCTGAATGAAGTAATCAAACAACAGGCGCGGGCGGTCTGAAATGGCCGCAATCGGGGTGTCAGAACCCATGGCGCCAAGTGGTTCGATTCCATTGCGAGCCATAGGTGCAAGCAGAATGCGAAGCTCTTCTTCGGTGTAACCGAAAGTACGCTGGCGACGGTTCACCGAGGTTGCGGTGTGAGCAATGTGCTCGCGCTCTGGCAGATCTTTGAGGTTAATACGGTTCCCCTCAAGCCACTCGCCCCAAGGCTCGAGCGCTGCCACCTCTGCCTTGATTTCGTCATCGTCAATCAAACGACCGTTGACGGTGTCAGCTAAGAACATTCGGCCCGGCTGAAGTCGACCTTTACGAACGATCTTGCTTGGGTCGATGTTGGCAACACCAATTTCTGAAGCTAGAACGACCAGTCCGTCCTCAGTAATTACGTATCGTCCTGGGCGAAGTCCGTTGCGGTCAAGCGTTGCACCAACTAGCGAGCCGTCAGTAAAGACAACTGCTGCCGGACCGTCCCACGGTTCCATGAGCATCGAGTGATACTCGTAGAAATTCTTACGATTAGCGTCGATATCTGACTGTTTCTCCCAGGCTTCAGGAATCATCATCATCATCGCGTGTGGAAGGCTACGACCACCCATGTAAAGAAGCTCAAGCACCTCGTCAAATGAGGCAGAGTCGCTAGCGCCCGGGGTAATGATTGGGGTTAGCTGCTTGATGTCGCCAAGCAGCTCAGATGCAAGCTGTGACTCGCGTGCGCGCATCCAGTTGCGGTTTCCTTTTACGGTGTTGATTTCACCGTTGTGCGCAATCATGCGGAACGGGTGTGCCAGCGGCCAAGAAGGGAAGGTATTGGTCGAGAAACGAGAGTGAACCAGCGCGAGGGTTGATTCGAAGCGCTCGTCGCTTAGGTCTGGGTAAAACGGCTCGAGCTGCAGGGTGGTGACCATGCCCTTGTAGACGATGGTTCTTGACGAAAGTGAAGGGTGATAAACGCCTAGAGTGCGCTCTGAGCGCTTACGTAGGCGGAATGCGCGACGTTCAAGCTCCATGCCTTCGGCGTTGTCTTCTGCAGCTACAAAAACCTGACGAATAACCGGCATAGCTTCGCGCGCAAGATCGCCAAGCACTTCGGGGTTGGTTGGAACATCGCGCCAACCAAGCACGGTTAGGTTTTCTTCAGTGGCAAGAGCGCTGAACTTAGCCTCTACCTCTGCCTCAGTGCCTTTTTCGACGAAAACCAAACCGGCGGCATAAAAACCCTTGGATGGAAGTTCAAAGCCAGTTACTGCGCGAAGGAAGCTGTCAGGAATCTGAGTGAGGATACCTGCACCGTCACCAGTGCCAGCGTCAGATCCAACTGCACCGCGGTGCTCAAGGTTAGTTAGTGCGGTCAATGCCGTTACAACAATGTCGTGTCCGGCTGTTCCACGAAGGGTCGCCACCATGGCTAGGCCACAGGCGTCCTTGTCGAAAGCTGGGTCGTATAGACCAGTAGCTGCAGGTGCAGTGCTGAATCTTTCGAACGGCGACATTTCAGGCATGCCACACTCCAATCATTGATTAGTAGAGGGACAACATTGGCCCGGCGATAAAATCGCAATTTGCAAAAAGGAATATAGAAACTCAATGCTTTTGGCTGTTTCCGTCGTCCTGAATTCAGGACTATTTAGAGTCTGAGTCTACCTCATAGACGCGCTCATCCAAGGTTTTTTGGTTGGTTGGATCTAGCGCGGCACTGGTTTCAATTCCAGGGTGCCTGCGGCTTTGAATCAACCAAATTGCTAGGCCAATTGCTATACCTAGAATCGCTGACCAAACATTAATGCGCAGCCCTAGAACGACTTCAGATGGATCAATTCGGATTGATTCAGTCCAAATTCGACCGAATGAGTAATAGATCACGTAGATAGCGAACAATTTACCCCAGCGCAGTTGGTACTTGCGGTCGAGAGCAAATAGCAGAGCTACTCCGATCAATGACCAAATTGACTCGTAAAGGAAAGTTGGGTGATAGGTGGTCCCTAGAGGAATGCCCTGAGGAATTGCGCTGTTGGCACCCGAGATTTCAAGAGCCCAAGGCAAATCGGTTGGTGTACCAAAAAGCTCTTGATTGAAATAGTTTCCCCAGCGGCCAATGGCCTGGGCAAGCAGAATGCCAGGTGCAACGGCGTCGGCGAATGACCAAAACTTCACGCCAGCACGTTTGGTACCAATCCAAGCACCAGCAGCTCCACCGATGAGTCCGCCATAAATAGCGATTCCGCCTTCCCAAACTTTGAACACGTCTACAAGGTCAGCACCTTCGTAGAAATAGTCACCGGGGTGGGTTAAAACGTGGAACAACCTCGCGCCAATAATCGCGATCGGCACAGTCCACATGGCGATGTCTAGGGCTTTACCTGACTCAACGCCACGACGCTTTAATCTGAAATCTGCGATGAGAACCGCAGCAATGATTCCGGCAAGGATGCACAGAGCGTAAAAATGAACTACGAATGGCCCGACTGTAATAGAGCTGACCTCGGGAGCTGGAATGGTTTGAAGCAAGTTCATTGTTTTCTCCTTATTACTTCAACCCAGCGGCGAGTTCAGTAACCTTCTGTTTGAGGGCTGCAACTCCACCTTCTTGGTAGGCACGCACAAAGGCGGAACCAACAATCGCGCCCTCTGAATACTCGTTGACTTCTGCAACTTGGGCAGCCGTTGAAATACCGATTCCAACCGCGGTATTTTGACTGTCTGATGCTCGTCGCACATTTGAAACTACTTTGCGTGCGTTTGCATCGACCTCGGTGCGCGCTCCAGTGATTCCCATAGTTGAAACCGCGTAGATGAATCCTCGGCTCAATTCACAGGCGTTAACCAGACGCTCGTCAGAAGAGGTAGGAGTGGCCAAGAAAACTCGATCCAGATCGTATTTATCTGAAACTTCAAGCCATTCGGCTGCTTCGTCTGGAATCAGATCTGGCGTGATTAGTCCTGCTCCCCCAGCGGCGGCTAGGTCATGTGCGAACTTCTCCACGCCATAACTCAAAACCGGATTCCAATAAGTCATGACGAGCACCGGGGTGTCCACCTGCTCGGTGATTGCCTTAACGGCGCCAAAAAGTTGCTTGAGTTTGAAGCCATTCTCAATAGCCATCTGAGTAGCTTCTTGAATCACAATGCCGTCCATTACTGGGTCACTGTAAGGAACTCCAAGCTCAAGGACGTCAACGCCGTTTTTGCACATGGCAACGGCAGCCTCGATAGAAGAATCGAGATTTGGATAACCAACAGGAAAGTACCCGATCAACGAACCTTTTCCAGATGCCTTATTGCTTTTTAGAACGCTTGAGGTTTTGCTCGTCATTACTTGTCTCCATCCAAAAGACCAAAGTACTTGGCAGCGGTTTCCATGTCTTTGTCTCCGCGCCCACTGAGGTTCACCAAAATGCTTGAACCCGGCTTGAGAGTTTTGCCCAGCTTCAGTGCACCAGCAAGCGCGTGTGAGGTTTCAATTGCTGGGATGATTCCTTCGGTGCGGCTGAGCAGGCGAAGCGCATCCATGGCCTCTGCGTCTGAAATGCCCCAGTATTTTGCTCGACCTAGATCTTTGAGCCAAGCGTGTTCAGGCCCAACGCCCGGATAGTCGAGTCCGGCAGAAATTGAGTGACTTTCAAGAGTCTGGCCGTCTTCATCTTGCAACATGTAGCTTCTGGCACCGTGAAGAACACCTGGTCGACCGTAGTTCAAAGTGGCGGCGTGTCGCGGAGTGTTCATGCCGTCGCCAGCCGCCTCAAAGCCATACATTTCTACGTTCGGGTCATCAAGGAATGCGTGGAAGAGACCGATTGCGTTTGAGCCTCCCCCGACGCAGGCAGCAAGAGCGTCTGGCAAGAAGCCAAACTCATCTAGCATCTGCGCACGGGCCTCGTTGCCAATTACGCTGTGGAAGTCTCTGACCATAGTCGGAAACGGGTGAGGGCCTGCAACAGTGCCAAGTAGGTAGTGGGTGTTATCTACGTTTGCAACCCAATCGCGCAGCGCTTCGTTGATTGCGTCTTTTAGCGTACGACTACCGGTCTTAACTGGAACGACTGTTGCTCCGAGTAGCTCCATGCGTGCAACATTTAGGGCCTGGCGCTCGGTGTCAACTTCACCCATGTAAACAACACATTCGAGTCCGAACAAAGCAGCTGCGGTTGCGCTGGCAACACCGTGCTGACCGGCGCCGGTCTCGGCAATGATTCGAGTCTTACCCATGCGCTTAGTGAGCAGGGCCTGGCCGAGAACATTGTTGATTTTATGGCTTCCGGTGTGGTTCAAGTCTTCGCGCTTCAAGAAGATTCTCACATCGCCTGCATGTGTGGCAAAGCGCTTTGCTTCGGTGATGATTGATGGTCGACCGGTGTAGGTTCGGTGCAACTCAGATAGTTCAGATGCGAACGTCGGGTCGTTCTTGGCGGTGTTGTAGGTAGCCTCAAGTTCGTCTAGGGCTGCAATTAGCGACTCAGGAACGAAACGGCCGCCGAACTCTCCAAAATACGGGCCAACCTGGTCTTTCAAATTCGTCATTTGCTCTACTTTCCGGCTTGCAAGAACGACTGCAACATTTGGGCTGGGTCATTGGTTACCAAAGCTTCGCCAACCAAAACTACGTCGGCACCTGAATTTCGATAATGAGCGACGTCGTCAGCATTTCGAACTGCTGATTCGGCCACCTTGATGATTCCATTAGGAATTTCTTCGACTACCCTGGCAAACAGATCTCTATCGGTTTCAAAAGTTGATAGGTCGCGAGCGTTCACGCCAATCATGTCTGAGCCGACGCCAACTGCAAGTTTGAGCTCTTCGCGATCGTGGGTCTCGACAAATGCCAACATTCCAAGCTGCTCGGTGAATTCTTTCAGTCGAATTATTTCGCCTTCGGCCAGGCCCGCAACAATCAAAAGAATGATGTCTGCACCAGCTGCTCGAGCTTCAAGAATTTGATACTCGTTTGCAATGAAGTCTTTGCGCAAAAGTGGCACTTTTACATTCGCTCTTACGGCAATTAGATCTTCTAGCGACCCCTTGAACTTGCGTTCTTCGGTAAGAACGCTGATGGCACTCGCGCCGTTTTCGGAATAGATTCGTGCAAGGGCGGCAGGATCAGGAATGTCGGCCATCAAGCCTCGAGATGGTGATGCGCGTTTTACCTCTGCCAAAACCTTAATCTGATCTGCAGGTGCAAGAAAAGACTTTGCATCCAAGGCCTCGGATGCTTGGGCCGCAGCCCGTTCAATTTCGGCTAGTGAGACTGTTTCTCGGCGACGCTCTGCGTCTGCAACTGAGCCCGCAAAAAGCTCGGCAAGCACTAGTGCTTGTTCTTGGAGTTCTTGCCGCCGACGCCGTAGCCGAGTTTCTTCAGCACGATGCCTGCAACTAGTCCGGCAGCAAAGAGGGCCGCAGAGGCCCAAACTAGAGCTGCTTGGTCAAACCAGAAAGCCAAAGTACCAGTAGCTGAAGCAACCATCATGATGATGACTGCGGTCCATGATGCAACTGAGTCGCCGTGGCCTGCTTCGTTTGCGTTCTCTGACATGTTTGCCTTTCTAGAAATCTAGGTCAATTGTAATCGGTGAATGAGTCTGGCTAGCGCTGCGAATCCCAAATTGAGATTGTGTCATTTTCATCTATGGCTGAAGTCGTTAGTTCGGTGCGAGCTTGCCGGGCAGGCCAGTTCTTGGAAGCGAATGTGACGCTAACTTGAATAATCAGCAACAGTGCAATGGCTCCAATGGCCAAGGATGCAATTGAGCTGACAGAAGTTTCGATTTGATTCAGCCCGTGAGCCGTTGCAATTCCCGTTGCTGCTTCAATCTCACTACTTAGTGCGGAAATGTCTGATTTTGCGACTCCAAGTGTCACCAGCGCTAGTAGTGCAGCTGTGAAGAGAGAGGTAATAGAACCGATTACCAATCTGGCAACCCTAGGCAGAAACAAGAAGGTAAATGCCGCTGCACCGGAAAGCACAAGGAAGGGAGAAATGAATGCATATGTTGTGAACCCGTCAAAGCTTTTCAGCTCGACAGTTTCTCCGTTGGGTGTCATAGCAAGCGTGTACCAGTTCTGAGAGCATGCAATAGACACGAGAATAATTGCTCCAACCCAAAACACCAGTGCCGTTTGTTTTCTGATTTTCACTACTAAACCTGCGCGTTTGCGATGATTACTGCTCTAAGAGGTGCTCCAGCCTTAGAAATTGTCTCCTGGTATTCAGATTCCGGAACCGAATCTAGAACCAAGCCTGCCCCCGCTTGAACGTGGGCGACCCCGTCGCGAATGAATGCTGTGCGAATTGCGATGGCCAGGTCAGCGTTTCCGGAGAAGTCGAAATAACCAACTACACCACCATAGATTCCTCGGTTAGAAGGTTCGAGTTCGTCAATGATTTCTAGTGCCCTTGGCTTAGGCGCACCCGAAAGTGTGCCCGCCGGGAAAGTAGCTCTAAACACATCGATAGGGCTTTGATCGGGTTTAACGTCACCCTCGACTGTTGAAACCAGGTGCATGATGTGGCTAAATCGGTGAACCTGCATGAATTCAGTCACTCGAACTGAACTCGGCTCGCAGACCTTGAGAAGATCATTGCGTGCAAGATCGACCAACATAAGGTGTTCGGCCTTTTCTTTATTGTCGTTCAAAAGGCTAGCTTCATGTGACTTATCTGCCTCAGGAGTCAATCCGCGCGGTCGCGAACCGGCAATTGGGTGAGTTACCGCATGACCGTTAGTTACCTTAACTAGCGCCTCAGGTGATGAACCAACCACTGCATAGGGCCCAGATTCATCCGAGAAATTGAGAAGGTACATGTATGGGCTCGGATTCAGCTCACGCAGTACGCGGTAAACATCTAGAGGGCTTGCGGCGCATGGGTGGTCAAGTCGTTGCGAGAGAACAACTTGAAAAACGTCACCGATTCGAACGTAGTGATTCGAGTTGACGATGCTTTGGATAAAGTCAACTTTTGGTACACGGTGACTTGCCTCGCTGTTTGCAGCGAAGTCGAAAGCTCCAACTGGAACTGAAGAACATGAGTTCAGGTCGCTGAGCATGGCCTCGATTCGCGCCAACGCTTCTTCATAAATTTTTGAAATGTCGATGCCATCACTCACAAAAAGGTTCGACACCAGCAGAATTTGGTCCTGTTCGTGATCGACTATCACCAAGTCGCGGAACATCGCCAATGCCAAGGTTGGGCTTGGATAATCTTTTGCCGGGGCTGGCCCAAGATTCTCAATCTCGCGAATTAGGTCCCAGGCCATTAGGCCAACCAAACCTGAAGTCAGTGGAGGTAGATTCTTGATTGAGTTACTAGACCAGGCCTTCTGTATTTGAGCCACGGCGTCTAACGCTCCACTAGCCAGCGGTTCATTTGCGTTAGGTAATGCTGATTCTTGCGAATCAGAAACCCATGAAACGGTTCCGTTGTCGCCCTTGATCAGGTTTCCTCGGTTATTAACTCCGATGAAGCTGTACCGCGACCAAACACCCTGTTCCGCTGATTCGAGCAAGAAACTGCCAGACCGATTCGAAGTGACTTTTTCAAAAATCGAAAGCGGTGTTTCTGAACCTTTACCCAAAGTGCGGATGACGGGGATAACCCTATGGTTTTGCGCGAGCGAGATTACTTCGGCAAGAGAATACTGATTGATGGTCATCCCAGGTCTTCCTCCCCCGCGCTGAAAATGGTCGAAACGTCGAAGCATGAATCGGCGTTCGTGTGGCAGGCTGGGCCGCTCTCAGTCACCGTGAGTAACAGGGTGTCGGCATCGCAGTCCGCTTCGATTTTGTGAACTTTCTGGGTGTTGCCTGAAGTAGCACCTTTGTGCCAAATCTCTTGACGAGATCGCGAAAAGAATACGCTCTCGCCAGTTTCAATGGTGAGGGCTAATGACTCGGCATTCATCCAAGCCATCATCAACACTCGACCAGTTTCAGAACTTTGAACGATTGCTGGGATTAGGCCGTCTTCATTGAATTTCAGGTTGAATAATGATTTTGTCATTGTTAGCGCACCTCGTAGCCTGCGTTTTTGAGTGCCAATTTTGCCTCGGAGATTTTTACGGATCCCTCATGAAAAATCGAAGCGGCAAGGATGGCATCTGCTCCGGCTGCTGCAGCATCTGGAAAATCCGCAGCTTTACCAGCTCCGCCGGAGGCAATCACTGGAACAGGAGAAATGGCTCGAATTGCTTCAAGCATTTCAGAATCGAATCCGGCACGGGTTCCGTCGGCGTCGATGCTGTTAACCAGCAACTCACCGGCACCGAGTTCAATCGTCTGCGCAACCCAGGCTAGTGCGTCTAGCTCGGTTTCCTGTCGGCCGCCGTGCGTGGTCACAACGAAACCAGATTCAGTCTTTGAAGAGCGCTTTAGGTCGAGCGAAATGACCAAGACCTGGTTTCCGAATCTCGTGGAGATATTTGAAAGTAACTGTGGATTCGCAATACCTGCCGAACCAACACTTACTTTGTCAGCTCCTGCTCCGAGGAGTTTTGCTACATCATCAACCGCGCGAATTCCACCACCAACTGTCAGCGGAATAAACACCTGTTCAGCGCACGCGGTCACTAGGTCATACATAGTGGATCGGTTATCTACCGTCGCGTGAACATCCAAAAATGTGAGTTCATCCGCACCGTCTTGGTAATAGCGAGCTGCAAGCTCAATAGGGTCACCAGCGTCGCGAAGGTTAAGAAAGTTAACGCCTTTGACGACTCGACCATCCGCGACATCGAGGCAAGGAATGACTCGAATTGAAAGCGACATTAGATTCTCGCGGCGTGGATTGCGCTAACTAATATTGCGCGTGCACCAAGTTCGTAGAGTTCGTCCATTTTTGCGTTGATGTCTGATGATTTGACTAGTGCGCGAACCGCGACCCAATCGGTGTCTCTTAGAGGTGACACTGTTGGAGATTCGATGCCCGGTGTGACCGCTGAGGCTTTTTCAACCAGTTCGGTTGGGCAGTCGTAATCAAAGATCACGTATTCACGCGCAACCAAAACGCCTTGCATGCGACGAAGCAATTGCTGGTGCTCACTGACACCATTCGGGGTGACAATCAGGTGTGCAGAGCTCTCGAGGATGACCGGCCCGAATATTTCGAGACCAGCCTGTCGAAGGGTGTTACCAGTTGAAACCACGTCTGCGACCGCATCAGCTACACCAAGGCGAACAGCAACCTCAACGGCACCGTCAAGTTGAACCAACTCGACATTAACGCCCTTTGCCTTCAAAAAATCTTCAACAAGGTGCGGGTAGGCCGTTGCCACTCGCTTGCCTTCGAGGTCGGCGATGGATCTGAAAGTCCCCACTGGGCCGGCAAATCTAAATGTTGAACCTCCGAAACCGAGGTCAGCTACCGACTTCGCCTTTGATCTGCTGTCAAGCAGCAAGTCGAGCCCAGTAAAGCCCACGTCGAGCGAACCTGCTCCAACGTAAGTAGCAATGTCTCTAGGGCGCAGGTAAAAGAATTCAATGCCGTGTGCTTCGTCTACTACGTGAAGATCTTTGGGATCGCGACGAACTGTATAGCCAGCTTCTTTAAGCATCAGAATGGCTGACTCTGACAAAATGCCTTTGTTTGGAACTGCGACTCTAAGCAATTGGAATCTCTCGTTTGAAATGTTAAAAGTTTTTTTCAAGGTCATGCAAGCTAATGCCCTTAGCTGTCATCAAAACCTGCAAATGGTAAATCAATTGAGAAATCTCTTCAGCTGTGCGCTCATTACCCTCGTACTCGGCAGCCATCCATACTTCGGCAGCTTCTTCAACGATTTTTTTACCGATGGTGTGCACACCGGCGTCTAGCCACTTGACGGTTTCAGAACCGTTCGGGCGAGCAGATGCCTTTTCACCGATTTCGTTGAGTAATTGTTCGAAGGACTTCATGCCTCCTAGTTTAGTGCTATCCCCCGTTTTTGCAGGGCTCTAATGGCGGTGAGAAAGACCCTGATTGGCAAGAGTGCGAAGGTGATCAATCTGCACCTGGCGATCACTGGCCTTGAAGACGGCAGAACCGGCTACGAATGTGTCAGCACCATGTTCAGCGACTCGCTCAATGTTGGACTCGTCAATTCCACCGTCGACCTGAAGCCAAATATCCAACTGTTCAGCGTCAATTTTTCTTCTCGCGGCTCGAACTTTCTCCAAGGTGGTTTCAATTAGCGCCTGTCCTCCAAAACCGGGCTCAACCGTCATGACCAATAGCTGATCAAACTCTTGTAAATCGTTGAGAAAACCATCTACTGGAGTGCCTGGTTTGATTGCTACCCCGGCGCGGGCACCTATCGATCTCAGCT
>JACCDN011229753.1_pt1 | contig 18802 bp, 16 predicted proteins | sample 7441691 | NCBI WGS metagenome assembly JACCDN01 (sample SAMN15323439, study PRJNA562643) | freshwater metagenome | isolation source: river surface water | place: USA:Blue River Watershed | collected 2017-08-16 | reverse complement strand
CCTGAACAGGTTAACAACAGAGGCATTACTGCTTTAATTTGGGCATGTAGAAACAATATGTCTGAAGTGTCACTAACACTCATTGAGACTGGTGAACCAAAGCCTGAACATGTTGACAGTGACGGTAATACTGGTTTAAATTGGGCATACAAACACAACATGACTGATGTGATAATGAAATTGTTAGTGCTTGACAAAACAAAATCTGAAAACACAAAGATAGCAATGGCAATGACTGCAACGCTTGTGCAAAACATCGCACAGGAAAATGGTTATACATCTATACTCAAAACAGTGAGTAAATATTTAGCTGCCGTGACATCTATAAATTTTGCTAAGAGACAAAAAAAAATGAAAACTACAACAGTCTGAAATCTTTATGTATAATACCATCATGCATCAGTTATAATGGCTTCACGTGTTAACAAGCAGTCGCACACACGCAGCTCTCGCAAGAGCGAAGATTCGTCACATGCAAGTGGTAGTGGAGAGCGGTCACACAAGGGCGTTGTATATGACAGGGAGACTGGCGACACTATCATTTACGGCAAGTCTGCACCCTGCAAGGGGTTCGAAAAGAAGTGTGTAAACACGGCTAGTCGAGGGCAAGACGGTATGTGTACAGAATGTCATCGAGATAAGCGGAATTTTGAACGTCGCTGTCCAAACTTCAAGGACTGTGAAGGTTATCGTCGTTGGAACCGTGATGAAGAGGCTTTGTATGACCTTTGTACCAAGTGTCACAGAGAAGAAGTTACAGAAGAAAAGAAGTGTCCCTGGTGGGAAGAGTGTGGCAACTTGCGAAAGTGGGATCGTGAAAATGGTCGTCTTTTCAACTGTTGCAAGAAGTGTCAAGACATCTTGGATAAGGAGTGTCCTAACTACGATGTCTGCAAGGGTCGTCGTGGATGGGATCATGATGCTGGCGAGCGTTTCCCTCTCTGCTACGATTGCAGTCATCCTGCAAAGAAGAGTGGCACTCGAACTATTGTTGTGAAGTAGACTAGACTATAACATTTATCTAAATGTTATAGGAAAAATTGTATATCAAACTGTCACTAACATATAATTAAATATATAGTACAAAATGGGTGGCAATGCATTGGCTAACGTCAAAAGTATACGTCTGGAAAAGAAATTGTACAAGTCAGTTGAAGAAGATATAACAAAACGGATAGAACAAGTTGTTACTATGTATGCTGTACTACATTACTGTACATCTAAAACAGATTTTGGCGATGTTGACATAATTGTTGTGCCAAAAGATAATTCTAAGTTCAGAGAAGAGATAACAAAGATTTTTGCACCAAGAGACATGGTATCACACGGTAATGTGCTATCTGTTGATTATGACTTGAACAAATGGGCGCCACAGATACAAGACACAGACAGCAACTCTCGACAGACAGAAGGAGACTCTTTCCAGATGGATTTTATAATAGTAAAAGAGCAAGAATTTAGTCTTTACCTCTTCTATTTATCATATAACGATTTAGGAGCTATTATTGGCAATATATTTTCACAATATAACTTTAAATTCGGTCAGAACGGTTTAGAATACAAACTGCTAAAAAAAGACAATCCATGTGAAAACATTGGCACAGTACTTGTTACAAAGAATCCAATAGAGATTATGGAAACGCTAGGTATTAGTGTTGACATTTATAAAAGATACTATGGTCTTGCTGGAGGCGAGGTAGATGTGTCTTGGAGTACATTGTTTGACTGGGTCACTTCATCATATCTGTTTAAACCAGAGTTTTTTCTGCCACATTCTGATAAATGGAACAACACGGCAAGAACACGTGCAAGAAAGAGGCAAATGTTCCCAACTTTTATAAATGATTATATTCCGTCAAAGTATAAGATAGAGACTGGATTTGAACTCGGTGATGTTAAAACAAAAGTTAAGATTGTTGATCCATCAGTCAAATATGAAGTTGCAAAGACAATTACAGAGAGATTTGGCATCTCTAAAAAAATAGAAGAGATGTATGAGATTGACAGTAAGAGAACCAGAGCAAAATTAATGTTCAACGGTGCGACAGTCAATATGATTACAGGATTGTCTGGCAAAGAGCTTGGTAGATATATGAGCCATATTACTGAAGATCTTAAAGACACTATCGGCAGTCTTGAATGGTTATCAAGTACAGATAGAGACAAAGAAGAGATAATAAATTTAGTGAAAGAGTATCATTGCAGTCAGTAATTAGATATTTTTATTAGTTTTTTATTATTCTAAATAAGATAAACAGCAAAAAATTGAAAACATAATTAGGTTATGTTTTGTTATTTTAGTAGTTTACTAATGAATACGGATTGTACCGGCCATCAATCGTCAGACACACATTACACTGGGCCTCTATCGCTAGGCAATATTGTTTCTAGTTATCTACATGATGACCGATTCGTGAAAATCATTTTCAATAAGTCGTGTGTGTTTAGATTTTTAAATTTGTTTGAGGCAGAAGGATTAACTTGTGCTGATCTCTACGGCTTTATACGAAAGTATCACTATGCACACCGTGATAAATTTGTGTTGAAATATTACATAAACAGACCTGGGCATACTACCTATATATCTGATGGTGGAAGAACTATTCCTGACGACGAGAAGATACTGTTCTATAACATTCGACTCGAATGGAAGATGAAGAGTGCAGACGAATATAGAGACGATGGATGTTATTTTTTGATTGATATTATTGATTTTGATTGATGTTATTGATTTTAGTTGATGTCATATTGTTTTGCAGAATGATAGAAAGAGTAGTTTAACAATCATTAGATCGTTAAATTATTTTTCTAGTATTGCAAAAGTACATAGTTTATCGAACATCTCTATACAGAGGACGGAGGGCTGTTGTTTTTCATGTGACTGTTGTTTTTCCTGTGTCTGGAAATGTGTTATAAAATCCTTTAGTAGGAGTGTCTTGTGTGGCTTCTGTAACAGTTTGTTTGTCCGTAGAAGTTGAATATCCTATATTTGTTCTCGTGTTGCCAATTATTTTTCCAAAGGGTGAGTTTACGTTGCCCAGCTGGTCAAGAGTTGACACATATTGTATATGTTTAACATTGTTACTAACATCGTCAAGATACGAACTGCCAACAATTTGTGTCATGACTCTGAAATATTCAACAAAGTAGTCTTGGCATGCAACTGCACTAGCTCTTGTGTCTTTCGCAGGTTTTGTCAGTTCTCTATCTTTTTTAGTTATTGAATTACCTTTCAATATCTCTAGACTCTCTCTTAGTACTTTATCACCAGCACATTTCATAAGCGCCTTTTCAAGATAATCAAAAAAGACGAATCTGTTCTCAGTGAAATGACCTCGTCCAGAACTTGTTTTGAACAGTTTCAAATACTGTTCTGCTCTCATTGGAAGAACCATAAACTGCAAATGAAGCTGATTTTCAGATGGAGGATAGTTAAATCCACATGCAATTAGCTCTTCAGGGATATCGTCTATTTTAACGTTGTTGTATTTATCAATAATCTTTTTAGCAGATTCAATACACTTCTGTTTCAATAATCTGATTAGTTCAAGGCCTTTTGTCGGATCTTGAAAGAGGTATGTGATATCTGGACACCATGTGTTCATTGGAATAGCATTCAAGTGCAAATAACTTAGATTCAGCGCATCTTTATACGTAAGAACATCAAAACTGTTTCGTTGTTCATAGAAATAAGGGTCATGCAACACAAGATCATGACAAGCTCCTTTTAAAAATGGTCTGTCACTATAAGATAGCCTATAAAGAAAACCTGCCAAATTACTGAAGATGTTGCGACTAATAGTGTCATTTCCTGTTTGATCTCCAGAGCATCCATTACAGTTTAAAAGACTTGGACCGAGTGCTTTATTACACTTTATACACACTCTTGCCACATTAAACAACTGTTGTTTAAGTTTTTCTTTGTCTCCAGAATCGGTCTCTTCAACTAAAACAAAGATATAGCCGTCACCAAATGTGTTATCTGCAAATGTTGTTTTAGCTCCTAATATCATTTCTAACTCTTGTTTCAAACTTTCAGTGTTTGCTATTGCTACAGCGTTTTTATTTTCAGCCGTGCCTGTACATTTAGACACGTCATCATACCCGCCTGTCATATTTTTTCTATAGCCGAGCTGTTTCAAATCACTATAAAGTTTCTTATATTTCAAATACTTTTGCTGATACATCTATATAATCTTGTCATAAAATAATATAAAATTGAAATAAATATAACAAAAAAGTTTGTCAGTATAAACAACATAAATGGAGATATCTTATATAAACAGTGAGCAAACGAGTTGGATTGCTGTTCATAAAAAGTTTTATCCGTCAACAGCTGTAAAAAGACATCTTATAAATTATGAACGACCAGACACGTACCATAAAATAAAAATAGCAGGTCGTGAAGTTGAAATACCAAGGTTTCAGCAAGCATATGGTAAGTCGTATGACTACTCTGGTACTACAAGCGAAAGCAAAGAGTTTGTGCCGATAATAGAGAGAATAAAAAAAAGGCTAGCTAAAGAGATAGAATCAACAGATATTAGTGAGTTAAAAGAGAGTAAAAACGATTACAACATGTGTCTTGTAAATTGGTATCCAGATGGTGCCCATTACATTGGTCCACATAGTGATGACGAAAAACAGTTAGTTGTCGGCAGTTCTATTGCGTCTCTCTCTTGGGGTGCGACTCGCAAATTCAAACTAAAAGCAAAATATACAAGTGGACTTGATCTTGATATTGTTCTAGAAGACGGTGATCTTGTTATTATGGGTGGTGATTGCCAAAAAACACACAAACATTCTGTCCCAAAATGCAAGTGTGATGAAGAGAGAATCAATTTCACATTTAGGGTTTTTAAGTAGTTGTTTATTTACATATTTATAAAATATGTAACAGACAAAATTGAATATTCGTCACAATGATCTTGACATATGTAGATTATTATATAAGCGATAAATATGGAATTATTGTTATACACAGCTGCAGCCAGTTGCGGATTTATTGCGCTCGACACATTTATTAGCAGGACAGAACAGTTTAAAAGAGATAACGCAAGATGGTATTTAATGCATTTCATAACAAACATGTATATTGTATGGCACACTTCTGCTGACATGTTATCAGTTGTCATGAATCCTTTGATAAACATAAATCATCCTATAAACAATCCGATGTTTATAGTTTCGGCATTACATCTGTATCACATGATATCTTTCTATAAAAAGATGACTTTTGATGATTGGTGGCATCACATACTAAACTGTTTTGTTGTAACTATACTGACATACTACTATAAATTAGGAATTATGATAAACTATTTCTTGTTCTATATGTGTGGCTTGCCAGGAGGCATTGACTATGGACTTTTAACGTTGAACGAACTTGGTATAATATCACGCATGAGAGAGAAAAGCATAAACAGATATCTTAATATGTGGATACGTCTGCCTGGTGTCATGTATGGTTGTGTTATTGGATGGATTGCCATTATGACAAACAATTCAGGAGGTCTTAGTCCATTAGTTGTTATGTTTATAGGTTGTCTTAATCTGTACAACTCAATATACTTTGCTACACTTGTTACTCAAAATTACGGTTATCATAAATGTATGGAAAATAAATGTTTAACAGTCTCTACCGATGGTGACTAAACAAGTTGTCGTGTTGTTAACAAATAAAATTGAGTTATTAAATAAAAAGAGGAATAAAGGTTAATGTTTATATAGTACATATGACGAAATCGACACCTCATCTTATACCTTTAGAACTAAGTGATGAGAGGAGAAGAACAACATCACTAACAAACGCCATTGAAATGATGACGGAACGCGGATACATAAAAGACGACAACAAAAAGATGTTTGCTGAATCTGTATCAAAACGTCAAGAAGAAGACGTTTATAAAATAAAGCTTGATAACGCAATTATAATAAACAAAAACGAATATGTAGCCAAAGATTTTAAATACACAGACGTGTATATAAAATACATAGACCAGCAGATATCTTCGATGGGTAAAAACTCTAATCTTGGAATGTTTTTACAGAAATATGTGAACAGCAAGAAGATTATCATATTAGACAAGATAAGTCCTAAAGTTAGATTAACAATCGAACATCAGTTTCCAAACACTGAGATTTTCACAATAAATGAGCTGTTGACAAATAAAGTTGATCACATACTTGTTCCGAAACATGTTCTGCTAAACGAAGAAGAGAGTAATGAAGTTATAGCTGCATATAATGCCAGAAAAAAAGATATGCCAAAAATATTAAAAACAGATCCGATTGCTAGATACTATAACATGCCTGTCGGAAGAGTATGTAAGATTATTAGAAACAGTGAAATGAGTGGCGAGTGTCCTTACTACAGATTAGTTAAAGATGCGCATACAGAGTTTGAAACTGTATAAACATTAAGTAGTCAACTCTTTTGTATATCTATACAAAAAAGTATTGCAAAGAGTTTTCTTTTACAGTTTGTGTCTTGCAGTTATCTGGCAGATGCAAATAGTGTATTGTAGTTATCTAGCAGATGCAAATTTTGCATAATTGCCTCTGAAATCACTTATTTGATTGCTGAACAGATTTTCGTAAAGTGAAGGACCTTTATCAACAAACGGTTTGAGAATGACATTTTTCTTTTTTCTGTCATTGCCTTTCTTAATGTCTAGTTCGCTGTTAAGTCTTAACATCAAGTTGTTATTTATCGTGTCTTGTTCTATCTCTTCTGCATACGGATTGCGACTTTTTACATCAGTCTGTCGATTATCATCTTCATCTGAATCATAATCTTCGTCCATACGAATCTGCTGACGCAGATTTCTGGTCTCACGGTTGTCTGACCTATTTTGCCCAGGATTGTGTGACTTGTTATGTGACATGTATATATTATTGTTTTCTAGTCTAGGATCTTTGTGTGTCATGAATCTGTTATCTTTTTTAGAAGTATACGACGGCTGAAGATCAAGTATGCTGTCAATAATGTCTACTTGATCATTGTATGTACTTTTCTGATTATGTTGCATAGAATAACTGCTGTTTATCACATCGGTGTTTTGTTTACGGCTTCTGTCCATTTATATAGATAAATTACAAAAATATTTTATTGGTCTCAACATATGTTGCCAGCATATGGTTTGTTGAAAACTTGTGAAAAAATAGTTGAAAACCCGATTATTTGTTCTTAAAGATTTGCCAAGTTATATCGAATATCATGTCAACATTGTTGATTGTTGAAAGTCCTGGTAAAATTAAAAAGATAGAATCTATTTTAGGTTCTGGATATAAAGTTATAGCTTCCTACGGACATATCATTGATCTCAATAAAGATAACATGTCTATTGAGATTGAGAACAAGTTTAAGCCAATCTACTGTAAGAGTCCTGACAAGTATGCTAAAATTGATGACATCATTGAATGTATGTCTGATGCTACAAATATTCTGCTCGCGACAGATGAAGACAGAGAAGGCGAGATGATTGCATGGAGTCTGAAATATGTTGCACAGTTACAAGACAAAAATCTGTACAAAAACAAGGTAAAGGACTGTAAAAGGATTGTGTTTAACTCTATAACAAAAACAGATCTTAAAAATGCAATAAAATCTGCTAAAGAGATTGACATGGACATGGTTCATGCTCAACAGGCAAGGCGTCTGCTTGATCGTCTACTTGGATACGAACTTTCGCCGTGTCTCTGGGGAATAGCACCAAAAGGCCATAGCGCATCGGCTGGACGTGTACAATCTGTTGTCACACGACTAATTGTTGACCGCGAGAAAGAGATTAACGATTTCTTAGAAGGCGGCGTATATGACTACTATAAATTTAACGGCGTTTTTAGTTGTAAAAAACAAGATCTCAAAGCAGTAATGTATGACAAGGATAAGAATGAAGACTCTGACGAAGATTCTGAAACAAAGAAAAAGAAGAGTAGCAAGACCAAAGCTCCTGCAATTGCTAAGATTAAAGATTTGGAGTCTGCAAGGAAAATTCTTGAAAAGATATCTAAATCAAAGTTCTCAATCAGTGATGTGATTAACAAAGAGAGAACGCAGAATCCTGGAGCTCCATTTACCACATCAACACTGCAGCAAGAGGCAGGCAGAAAGTTTGGTTTCGATGTGGAACGTACAATGAAAGTAGCTCAGAAGCTTTATGAAGCAGGCTACATTACTTACATGCGTACTGATTCTACAAATTTATCGAAAGATGCTCTTGACAACATTAAAACATATGTTATTGAAAAGTATGGTGACGAACACTATATGTATAAAGAATACAAATCTAAAACAAAAAACACACAAGAAGCACATGAAGCATGTCGTGCAACCGATGTTTTCAAAGAGACTGCAACGGGGGGGAGTGATGAGAAAAAACTGTACTCGCTAATTTGGAAACGCACAGTTGCAAGTCAGATGAAAGCTGCTATATTTGATGTAGTAGAGTTGTGGATCGAGATATCTAAATTAGACAGATACTTTTTCAAAGCGTCAAGCGAGACTATTCAGTATCTGGGATATCTGTTAGTATATAACTTGAAAGACAATGACAGTGATGCTGAGGCAGAAGAAGAAGACGAGAAACTGAAATCGCCTAGTATAGGCGAAAAAGTGAGTGCGAAAGAGGTCAAAGCTTTGCAAGAGTTTAAACGACCTCCTCCTAGATATAATCAGATTTCGCTTGTTAATAAACTTGACCCAAAGAATCTTAACATTGGCAGACCGGCGACATATGCGAGCATCATTAGCAAAATTCTTAACAGAAAATACGTTGAAGTGAAAGATATAAAAGGTATGGAGAAAAAGATAACAAATCTGTCATGGGATACTAAAGAGATTGCAGAGACTAAATCTAAAGTAATGCTAGGAAATGATAAAAAGAAGCTTGTGCCGACAGATCTCGGAATAAAGATAACAAGCATTCTCATGGACAACTTTCCTGCAATCATGGATTACAAGTTTACGGCACACATGGAAGATAAACTTGATGCTATTGCAACTGGCAGTGCTGTCTGGTATAAAGTGCTCCAAGAGTTCTATGACGATTTTCATCCTCTTGTATTGAAGATGAAGCAGTCGCGGAAAGATTACAAGCCAGACAGACAGATTATTGGTACTTATCCTGTTAACGGCATAGAGATCGAATTGATGACTATTAATGGTAAACCAGTGCTAAAGTGTGGCGGAAAAACAGATGCAGTCTTTTGCGACGTTGATTGTGCTGTTGAAAAACTTACAGAAAAGCACGCAATTAAACTACTTGAGAACAGAATGAAGTATCCGTTAAAGCTTGGGAAACACAAAGGTGATGACGTGATGTTACATAACAGCAGAAACGGCTTCTATATTAAGTGTGGCACAACATCTGTGACAGCTAACAAAGATACAACTCTTGATCAAGCTGTTGAACTGATTACAGAAAAACAGAAAAATATTTATAATGTCTATAAAGATAAAAGCATAACATACACAGTCATGATGGGACCATACGGTCCATGTATCAAAGTAACAAACGATAAAACAAAGAAAACTATATTTGTCAAGATACCAAAGGATACTGATCCTAGCGAAATAGAAGTAGACGAAGTTAAAGAGCTTGTAGCAAATTATAAACCAGGCGATAGATTTAAGAAAAAAGATGGCACAAAAGACGACGCGAAGACTGAGGACAATCCGAAAAAGACTGCTAATAAAGTAGCAAAGGCTACTACAAAGAAAGCTAAAAAAAATTGATTATTTAACATCATAAAGATAACATATGTTATCTCTATTACTAGATATATAGCAATGACCACTGCTGTCTGCGTTGCAAGAGTAAGCACACCACAACAGAACATCGATACACAAGTACACGAAATGAATTCGTATTGTGATAACAAAGGTTATGATGTAGTACATACAATGTATATTTCTGTATCTGCATACAGAGATATGCCACGTGAACTTCTGCATTTTGTTGATAAACTTAACAGTTTCATAACAGGTGACAACAGATATTCTTATGTTGATGCAAGTCATGAGATGAAAACTATATATGAACAAGTTCTGTCTGGCAACAATATTGTGTTTGTGTTTTCAGACGTCGATCGAATGTCGCGCAACGTGTGTGCCGGTATAAATTTTGTCGAAAGTATTATGTCAATGAATGGAAGAGTTGAATTTGTACGAGAACCCATACTTGATTGCAGAACTCCTGAAGGACGCAACATGTTGCGTATTAAGCTTTCTCAAGCAGAACTAGAATCTGACAAGATTGGCTTGCGCGTCAAGGCCAGATTTGCACTTAAACGGTTTCATAATGAACATATTGGAAGGACGTCCTACGGTACTAAAATTGACTCTACAACAAAACGACTAGTTGAAAATCCAGAAGAGAAGTTTATTATTGGAATAATCACTGTAATGAATGGGAACTATACAGTTGAAGACGTATTGACTTGTATATATCAGTATCATTTGGCTTATCGACCAGCTTTTGTAGAACCTGGTTATGGAATTTATGTTGATGGCGTAGTGCTAGAACGTTCTGCACTGTTTACTGCAACTGCAACACAGATGGCAGAGATACTAAACGGATTTAATGTTCGGAAGAGAGGTCGTAGTTGGAATTCAAAGATGATTAAAGCCATGTGTAAAAAATTCGCAGTCCCTGTTGTATATACAATGCCTGTTGTTGACATTCCTGTTATGGACACAGACGACACGTCATTAAACTATGACGATCAGACATGTGATAACGCGCTTGGAGGCGAACAAGACTCGCGTGAAGACGTGTCTGGTGAGTACTCTCCACCAGAAGAAGAGCATAACAGTTCAGAAGAAGAGTATAACAGTTCAGAAGAAGAGTATAACAGTTCAGAAGAAGAGTATAACAGTTCAGAAGAAGAGTATAACAGTTCAGAGACTGATGATTCAGAACCGATTGTTGTGTCTGAAGCCAGCTCTTTTAACTCTTTCATGAGTGTTGATTAAATACTATAAATTCTATTGAATTTATAATATAATTAGACGCAGCAATTAAATGTCACACTTAAAGTTAACTTGACACTAATTTACTATTTCAAGTTCACTAAGCTCCCATCTTTCTTTTATACCGTTGGGTAACACTCTTTCTATAATATAAGGAAGCACACTTTGTGCTAGCTCTTCTTTAGCTATCTCTTCGTCTGTCATGTTCTCTGTGTTTTTCAACATGGGTTTTGCGCCAACAGTAAGATGTTTTACACGATCGGCCAACATTCTCACACGTTCGTATTTTGTTAATATTGGGAGCGATATACGTTTCTCTTTCTCTACTACGTTGTCATATATCTTATCATCGTCATCAAAATATTCGTCATAGTCGTCCGACTCTGAGTCTTCTTTTGGTTTTGCAACCGCAAATTTATAGAAACATTTGTCATTATCAGGTGCCTTCTCAGTTGCTTCTTCTTGTTCATATTCTTCTGCACTGTCTTCGTTTTCAGATTCTGCATGTGATTCTTCTTCCGCTTCTTCTTCATCAGTTTCAGTGTTCATTCTCTCATAGTCAGAGTCTAAGTCTTCTGTTTCAGACTCAACTGCTTTTTTAGATTTCTTATCTGTCTTACGTTTAGGAGGCATGTTATATATAGTTCCTAAATATTTATATATTTATTAAACTAAATTCAATTTTATTAAACACCTGTTTGGATTAGATGCTCCAGTGGATTAGATACTCCAATCAACTTTGCATACTCTACATATATACGTCACTCTATGATTATGTTTATAGAAGACAGCCTCTTTATCTTTTGTGTTTGTGTGCGTGCTGCATTTGCTATTGGCACATACATAATTTTTTGTTACTGGAAGAGTTTGATCATATAAGAGATCGATGTTTCTATGTGACATAAGATCTACTTTCTCTGTTGTCTTTGAATATATCATTGTACCAGGCTCAATTGGATCGTTGTATCCACAGTTGTTGCAAACGTAGTGTGCTGAGTTTTTTACTGTGTCACTTTTATCTTGCTTTGGGTCTATCTGTTCTACATTTTTTGTTATGTCATATTTATAATCACACTCAGTGCAAAAAAACATTATATAATAATTGTATACTATTCAAAGCTATAATATATAATAATCAATTTTATTATATAACAAGCAATATTTTTTTTCGACAACGGTTAAAACCGTAGGAGTGTCAAAAAAGCAGCATACTTATTTTTGTGTATTTAACAATTGCGTTGCACGTACATTTTCTGAAAAAGTTGAATTTATATATCTCAATAAAAATAATATAAAAATTAAATTATATTGAGTATCATGGGCAATAGTGATAACAAAAAAGATAATAGTAGTAAAGCAGCTTCTTATAAAAAATATACTGATTTTATGCGCAAACACTATACGCAAGAAGATCCGACTCATGTACTTATGAAGTCAAGATTTGGATTAGTTGGTAAATTTAACATAAGTGATAAACATATTGATGAATTTCACAATCTGTATAACGACGTTATCTTTTTTAAGGATGTGCATGTGTTAGAGTGTCAGAAAGACGTTGGACCACTTTTGGTTGATATTGATTTCAGATTTGATCAAGACAAAAGATATCCTAAATCAGTCGTCACTGACATTTCTGAAATTATATTTGATGTTGTAGACAGATTTTATGATGCACCATACGATAAACTCGAGCTCTTTGTGTTTGAAAAGGAGACGAACGTTCAAGACAGTAAAGGAGAAGAGACAGTATATAAAGACGGTATTCATTTCATGATGCCACACCTTGCATTACATAAAAACATGCGTTACAACATAATAAAAGAGGTGTGCAACAGTATCGAGAACAACTGTGTTTTCGAAGACTTAGAGCTAACTAACAAAGAAGACGTTGTTGATCTCTCTGTTGCATATAGAAATCCTTGGTTCATGTACGGATCACGTAAACCAGAGAAAAAACCATATAGACTAACGAAAATATTCAACAAAGATCTAATGCTTGTTAATTCTGAATACAGTGATAAACAGTTAACAAAGATATTGAGTATCCGAAAATTTGACGAAAATGATATGATGCAAGTGCGTGACGAGTATCAAGATTACGCTTTGCAAAATATAGAAGACAAGAAGCCACAAAAGGAGAAACAGAAAAAAGATAGACATAACGGTGGCGTCGTAAAGAACACTGCGTACATAAAGATATGTCAAGACGACGTCAAGTTTGCAAAAGAGCTTGTCACTGTATTGAGCGACAAGAGAGCGACAGTGTATAACGATTGGGTACGTGTTGGATGGTGTCTGTTTAATACAGGTGGTTATGAGTTGCTCGACGCATATAAAGATTTCTCGAAAAGAATACCGTCTAAATACAAGGAAGGCTGTTGCGAAGAAGTGTTTGCACATGCCAAAGTCGGCGGATACAGTATTGCGACACTTAAATGGTGGGCAAGACAAGATAATCCAGACAAATACGCTGAAGTGACAGACAAGTATATATCAGAATATCTAAAAAACGCTGCAAGTTTAACAGATCATGATATTGCTAGATATATATACGAAAAATACAAACATATAGTGAAGAAAACAGAACTTGACTGGTATATTTTTGAGAACGGCAGATGGAGAGTCAATAGAAAAGGACACATACTTGGAAATATGATATCTACCGAGGTTCCACGCGATATTATCAGTCTGCAAATATATTACAAAAACATTGCAAAAGATAAAACAGGAGAAGAACAAGACATATATAATAAGAGATGTGAAAATCTAGAAAAACTGATAAGAAAGATCAAATCAAGAAATTCAAAGAACAGTATAATGGCAGAAGCAGGCGATCTGTTGACTGAAGAGAATTTTATGAACACATTAGACACACAGCTACATCTTGTTGGATTTGACAATGGTGTTTACGATCTTGAACAAGGAGTTTTTAGAGAAGCAGTACCAGATGACAGAATAACAAAGTCTGTTGGATATGACTATATTGAAATTGATGAAGATCACGAAGACTGGAAGGCTTTGAACAAGTATTTCGGACAAGTGTTTGTGGAAAAAGATTTGCGGACATATTCACTCAAGTTTTTCTCAAGTTTGCTTGACGGCTTTATGCGCGACCAGAAATACCATATGTTGACAGGCACTGGTGCAAATGGTAAAAGTACAACAATTGCACTATTGAGAGACACGTTAGGTGACTACTATATTCCAGTGCCAGTCACACTCTTCACAAGAAAACAGGGTAGTGCAGCAAATGCATCACCAGAGCTTATGGTTCTTAAAGGTATTCGTGCAGGTTGTATGCAAGAGCCGGATACAGGAGACAAGATGAACACTGGTCGTATGAAAGAGATAACAGGAGGAGATCAAATCATTGGCAGAGCTCTGTTCAAAGAGATGGAGAAGTTCAAACCACAGTGTAAGATATTTATGACTTGTAATAATCTCCCTGATGTGAATTCATTGGACAACGGCACTTGGCGTCGCATCAGAGTCATGCCGTTTGACAGTGAGTTTGTTGACAAGAAAGATGTCAAACATCCACACCAATTTCCAAAAGACAAAGAACTTGAACACAGTATTGGAAGATGGAAACAAGCATTCATGTGCATGCTTTTGCATTACTATAAATTGTATAGAAAAGAAGGACTTATTGAACCTGAAGTTGTTATCAAACACACAAAGGATTATAAGCGCAGTAATGATGTGTATCAAGAGTATATTGACACACACATGATAATAACAAACTCTAAGAAGAACAGAGAAGAGATAGACATATTATATGAGTATTTTAAAACATGGTATACGTCGTCTGTACCCAGTGGCAGATGTCCAAAGAAGTCAGATTTCTCAGGATACTTGGGCAAGAAACATTTTGACATACGTGGCAAATACATTTATGGTGTTATTTATAAAGTAGAAGAAGAGGGAGATGGAGAACTTGAGCTGGACGAAAACGACGAAGCAACTGAATAATAACTAATTGCAAACAATTATATATATATCTAGATATATACATAATATAAATGTCGGAATACGAGAAAAGATATGCAAAATATAAAACAAAATATTTAAGATTGAAATACGATATTATCGATAGTAAATTAAAACATAATATTATAGGCAGTAGTAATACATACGCACCGATAACAGGCGGAGGCGATACATATGCGACAATACTAGGCAAGGGTGGCGAAGGAATTGCAATACGCGTTGAATGTAAACAGACGCCATGCGATGATGTTATAAAAATACATAACATAGAAAATCCTAGCGAGTGCAGTGTGCGCAATATGATTGCAAAAAGAATTCAAGAAATAAGATATCTACCAGCAAAATTTATGTTAGAAGACAATTTCATGTTGCCATACAAGTGTGATTCTAAAATAATGTACACAGAGTACAAAGGTAAATGCAGTCTTATCGACGTCATGAAGACTGTTTACAAGAAAAAGAAAATGATGGATTTAGTGAATCACAGTGACTTTAACATGATTTGTAAAAGAATGATAGCATCAATTTTACTGCTCCACCACTATACTGAACATGCCCATATGGATATTAAACCGGAAAACATTGTCATTAAAAATAGTAGCGACTGTCAAAATATTACGATAGACAGAGACAGTTTGAAGATAATAGATTTTGGCTTAGCAATAAGTTGTGACAGTAATACGACATATAAAGATATATACAAAGGAACACCTGCGTTTCTTTCGCCGTTTATATACTATGTTGACAGAGGAAGCGACGGTAACGGCAATGGCTACAGGGTACACGAATATTCAGATGCACAGACATTTGCTCTTCTTAACGACTTATGGCTTGCAATTCTTACTCTTTTTAGAATTATGCATGACACTACACCTCAAAACGTACTTAGAATTACTGATATGAGTATGTACCAGTCTAAACACATATCATCAAATGATGCACAGAAAATGTATGAACTGTTAATAAGAGAAGTCCCACGTGTGGACAAACAACACTGTTCAGAATATGTTAAAATTGTCAAAGAGTATATGACAATTGTTTATAATTTACTAAAAAATCCTGCTGCAGTAGGAAAAGTTACTCCTGCTCTAATGTTTAATAAAATGTTTGACAAAGAGATTGACAAGTTTGATGAAACAGATTTCGGTTACCAAAAAGAACTAGACCAGATAGATAAATATCATGGTAAGCCACTAGCACCAGTAAGACATGTGCCACTTACAGATCAATCAACTGCATTGCCACAACTGACTATGCTACATAGAACAACACAACGACGTATGCCGCCACACTTATCAATGCCACCGCCTGTAAAAGTACAACAGTATCAATTATTGCCACCATCATCACCAATAAGACAACAGTCACCGATAAGACAACAATCGCCACCAAGGCCTCCACGGACTGCAACATCAAAAGAGTCGGAGTAGGCAGTAGAAAAATGTAGTATAATTCATATAAAGTTTTACATGAATTATCTTTTCACATATCGAAAAGATATCGTGTACGCCTGATGTCGTAACACGTGCCGTTCATTCTATCACCAAAATATCTGACGAAACCGCCTGACGAAAGAGTTATAGTAAATTTAGTGGCATGATATTCTTTGTTTAAATCAATTGACGTTATCCATTTAGCAAGAATCTGTTGTTGCCTGAAACTGTCTTTGGTAACTTTGCTGATCTTGTTCTTTATCATTCTCAGCAGATTATCACCTGAGATCGCAACAGTTCCTAACTGTCTAAAGTCTAGCACGTCTATCTTTTTTGTTGGAATATATGGTCTGTCAATGTTATTGACTGCATAATACCAAGAAGGCTTCCCCTTAATGTTATAGTTACTATATATAGGATATTCCATCATGACAGACTTTGGAAATATAGTTGCATGATGTTGTCCAGAAACACTGTCTTGAGCAAACAACATATCGTTATATTTAGTATCTTGTTCAGTAACAAGTCCCATAATATCACAAGTGTCAGTTTTGAATCCATGTAAGAGTGTGAATGTATACTCTTTAACCATGTTACAAAACAGCTCTTTTTTGAAGATGTCATTATCTGTAAGAATAATAACTTCACCAGAAGCCAATGGATCTAGCCGTCCAGTGTAGCAGCGTTTCGCGTTTGGCACATGTTTGTCAAATCTCGCAAGAAACTCGTCCATCAGTTCACCTTCTTGTTTATAGAACCTGTAGATACCCATCGCGTAAATTAAGAATACAAGTATGTTTATGTTAACTAAAATTCAATTTTTAGTGCAAGCTTCAAGAAAAAAACAGTGTAGAACCCATCCCAGATGTCACGATAAATACATTATAGCTCAACGCATATATTTTAAGTCGACATGGAACATCTTTTAGATGTTGCGAATTAAATGTAAGTCTTGATTCTGATATTCTGCTGAAGTTTAACGAGCCTGTTGGTTCTCTTTTCTCAGGTGCGATACAGAAAGGAAAACTGTATATATATTTGTCAGGAACGACTGTATGGTGCCTATATTTTGTTATTAGTCTGAAGTATTTTGCAGGCAGTTTACCATGTAAATCTGTTCCGTTTATTTGTATATTTCCCTGATCAAACATGTCAGCAACTGAACAGTTAGTTCTGTCAAGAAATGGGCCATAATTGAACCAGTCACGTGTTTTTGTCACGTCAATCCTTTGAAAAACCCACAAGAGTTCTTTGACCGGATGATTAAAATAGAATGGCACATTACTGTTCTTGCCAGATATCTCATTGTTTTCACATAATTGTATTTGTTCTATTAGATATGAATGACTTCTTGTTATGAATTTTCTACGTTCATCAAGGTCTAAAAACACATAGTCTATCAAAAGATTTGCATAAAAATCTGGTTGTTTAGGTTCTGGTAACTTACTAATTGTATAATTGAATGGTTCTATCACTTCTGGTTCTTCAGTTACTCTGTTAATATTATAAACCCAACACTCTGAAAATTTTCGGAAATCAACAACAAAATATATTTCATGATACTGTAGCGATATTAACGGTAATGCGAGACCATACTCTTTGCAAAACCAGAAACGCAGTGGCACATACAGATCCATGTCGCCAATAAAAGTGTCAGTGCTATACGCTTTTGGATCAACTTTACCAATCATTTCGTAGTATGCATCGCGTTTTGCACTTGTTATAGTAAGTTCGCTCCATATTTCAAGCCATTCGCCATACTGTTTATCTATTTTTTGTCCTCCAATCTCTATGTACATAGATTTTATAAGAGCGTGTCCAAGGCTGTTTATCCAACCGTATTTTATCTTATCTCTATACTGTTCGCTGATACACTCAGTGCAGTAACATGCTCCGTCAGTTCTGTGTATAAACTCTTTGCTGCTTTTTAACGCATCAAAGTAGTCTTGATTTATAGCTCCTGTTTTAATATGTAGATACATATTGCTGATCAAATCGCCGTAACGTGATATCTTTAGTCTGCATGATTTGCCGAAGTCTGGATTTGTTTCAAATTCGACCGGCTTTGTCTCTATACTAAAATTAGTGTGTCTTTTATACACTGATTTGAAATATGTTACTTCTGGATTTATAGATAAATACATGTCCTGTGGACCATATGATGATACAATTTGTACAAGGGCTCCTGCTGCCATAATATACTAGACTATTTATTTTTTAGTTGTTTAGCCCGGCTTGTTTAAAGTAGTATGGCCTAGCCTGTTTAAAGTAATATGGCCCGGCTTGTTTAAAGTAGTATGGCCTAGCCTGTTTAAAGTAATATGGCCGGCTTGTTTAAAGTAGTATGGCCTAGCCTGTTTAAAGTAATATGGCCCGGCTTGTTTAAAGTAATATGGCCTAGCTT
>JACCDN010307087.1_pt1 | contig 18810 bp, 15 predicted proteins | sample 7441691 | NCBI WGS metagenome assembly JACCDN01 (sample SAMN15323439, study PRJNA562643) | freshwater metagenome | isolation source: river surface water | place: USA:Blue River Watershed | collected 2017-08-16 | reverse complement strand
GTTGTCCACAGAAAGATGCTTTGCTTATCTACTACTACTAATTTAAATAAAGAAAACAAGAGGAAGAGATGATCGTACTGAAAGCAACACAAGACAAAGTTTTGTCAGTTCTGCAATCTGTTGCAGGTATCGTTGAACGTCGCCATACATTGCCAATCTTGGCGAACGTGTTAATTCGTAAAACAGGCAGCGCACTGCAACTGACTACCAGTGATTTAGAAATTCAAATTCGTACCACCGCAGAACTCGACGGTGACGCAGGCAACTTCACCACTACGGTGGGTGCGCGCAAGTTGATTGACATTTTGCGGACCATGCCTTCAGACCAAACTGTGAGCTTGGAATCGAATCAAAACAAATTGATTTTGAAAGGTGGCAAAAGCCGCTTTACTTTGCAAAGCCTGCCTGCTGAAGATTTTCCATTGGTGCAAGAAGCAGCCAACTTTGGTCCTTCATTCAGCGTGCCACAAAAGACTCTGAAAGAGTTGTTGCACCAAGTGTCATTTGCCATGGCAGTGCACGATATACGTTATTACTTGAATGGTATTTTGTTTGTTGCTGAAGGAAAGCAACTTAGCTTAGTTGCGACAGATGGTCATCGCTTGGCTTTTGCCTCAGCGATGCTAGATGTTGAAGTACCTCGTCAAGAAGTTATCTTGCCTCGCAAAACAGTGCTCGAAATGCAGCGCCTCTTGAGCGACAAAGAAGGTGCGATTGAGATGCAATTTGCTGGCAACCAAGCTAAGTTCACTTTCGACGGTATGGAATTTGTAACCAAGTTGGTCGAGGGCAAGTTCCCAGACTACAACCGTGTGATCCCAAAGAACCATAAAAATACGATCACTATGGGTCGCACAGCATTGCTAGCAACGCTGCAACGCACAGCCATTCTGACTAGCGAAAAATTCAAAGGTGTTCGCTTGAATCTTGAGCCCGGTGTATTGCGCGTGGCATCAAGCAATGCGGAGCAAGAAGAGGCCGTGGACGAACTTGAAATTGATTACAACGGTGATGCCATTGAAATTGGTTTCAATGTGACCTATTTGATCGATGCTTTAACCAACATGGATCAAGACATGGTTCAAGTTGACTTGGCTGATTCCAACAGTTCTGCACTGATCACTATCCCCGAAAACACCACATTCAAATACGTGGTGATGCCAATGCGCATTTAACGCGCGACTGTTTCTCTTTTTTCTGATTGAAATCGTGGGGCGCTTTTGCCTCATGCACGAAGACTTGTTATGACTGAACCCACTCAAACTCCTGAAACCCCAGTGACGCCTCCAACCGGTGAAGGCTATGGTGAGGGGTCAATTCAAATTTTGGAAGGCCTTGAAGCGGTTCGTAAGCGTCCTGGTATGTACATTGGTGATACATCTGACGGTTCAGGTTTGCATCATCTTGTAGTCGAGGTAGTAGATAACTCGATCGACGAAGCTCTGGCTGGTCATTGCGATGACATCGTGGTCACCATTCACAGTGACAACTCCATCAGTGTGACTGACAACGGCCGTGGTATTCCCACCGGCGTCAAGATGGATGACAAGCACGAACCTAAGCGCTCTGCTGCTGAAATTGCACTCACAGAGTTGCACGCTGGTGGCAAGTTCAACCAAAACAGCTATAAAGTTTCTGGTGGTTTGCACGGTGTGGGCGTTTCTTGTGTGAATGCATTGTCCAAGTCACTGCGCTTGGTTGTCCGCCGCGAAGGTAAGGTTCACACCTTGGAGTTTTCTAAAGGTTTCGTGCAAAACCGTTTGATTGAAGTAGTGAATGGTGTTGAAGTTTCTCCAATGCGCATCACCGGTGACACAGAAAAGCGCGGTACAGAAGTTCACTTTCTGCCTGACACCGAGATCTTCACGCAAAACACAGATTTTCACTACGAGATCTTGAGCAAGCGTTTGCGTGAACTCAGCTTTTTGAACAATGGCGTACGTATCCGCTTGGTTGATGAGCGCACCGGCAAAGAAGACGACTTTTCAGGCGCTGGTGGTGTCAAGGGCTTTGTGGACTTCATCAACTCTGGCAAGAAGGTGTTGCATCCCAATGCGTTCTACGCTGAAGGTGATCGTCCTGCTGACACCTACGGGGGCATTCCTGGCACCAGCATTGGCGTTGAAGTGTCCATGCAGTGGAACGATGGTTATAACGAAAATGTTTTGTGTTTCACCAACAACATTCCACAACGTGACGGTGGTACCCACCTGACGGGTTTGCGTGCTGCGATGACGCGTGTCATCAACAAGTACATCGAAGAAAACGAATTTGCCAAGAAGGCAAAAGTTGAAGTCACAGGCGATGACATGCGTGAAGGCTTGTGCTGCGTGTTATCAGTCAAAGTGCCTGAACCAAAGTTCAGCAGCCAGACGAAAGACAAATTGGTGTCTAGCGAGGTGCGTGCACCAGTGGAAGACATCGTCGCTAAGACACTGACCGACTACCTCCAAGAACGTCCCAATGATGCAAAGATCATTTGCGGCAAGATTGTGGAAGCCGCTCGCGCAAGAGAAGCTGCGCGTAAAGCCCGTGAGATGACTCGCCGCAAAGGCGTGCTGGATGGAATGGGATTGCCCGGCAAGCTGGCTGACTGCCAAGAAAAAGATCCAGCTCTGTGCGAAATCTATATTGTTGAGGGTGACTCTGCGGGTGGATCTGCCAAGCAAGGGCGTGACCGTAAATTCCAAGCGATCTTGCCCTTGCGCGGCAAGATCTTGAACGTTGAAAAAGCACGTTACGAAAAGCTGCTCACTAGCAACGAAATTTTGACGCTCATCACAGCATTGGGTACCGGAATCGGTAAAGCCAGCGCTGAGTCTGGTAAGTCAGCCACAGATGATTTCAACGTTGACAAGCTGCGCTACCACCGCATCATCATCATGACCGACGCGGACGTTGACGGTGCACATATTCGTACATTGCTGTTGACATTCTTCTACCGTCAAATGCCTGAGTTGGTTGAGCGCGGCCACATTTACATTGCGCAACCGCCTTTGTACAAAGTCAAAGCGGGTAAAGAAGAGTTGTACCTCAAAGACGCATCTGCATTAGATGGTTTCTTGCTGCGTATTGCCTTGAAAGATGCCAGCATCAGCACGGGTGGTGCAAATTCACAAGTTCTGAGTGGTGACACTTTGGCTGAGTTGGCCCGCAAGCATCAAGTGGCCGAATCTGTGATTGCACGCCTGAGCGGTTTCATGGACGCCGAAGCCTTACGTGCCATGGCTGATGGTGTATCCATCAATCTTGACACTGTCGCGGATGCTGAAAAATCTGCAATCGCCATGCAAGAAAAGTTGCGTGAATTAGGCAGCGGTTCAGAAGCGTCTGGTGAATTTGATGTCCGTACGGATAAGCCAATTTTGCGCATCAGCCGTCGCCACCACGGCAACGTCAAGAGCAGCGTGATCACCCAAGATTTCGTGCATGGCGCTGATTACGCCGCTTTGGCTGAAGCCGCTCAAACTTTCCGCGACTTGGTGGGTGAGGGCTCGAAGGTTCACCGTGGTGAAGGCGAGAAAGCCAAGGAAGAGAAAGTGTCTGACTTCCGTCAAGCGATGAAGTGGCTGATTGGTCAAGCTGAAAACGCGACAGCCCGTCAACGCTACAAGGGTTTGGGTGAGATGAACCCAGCCCAACTCTGGGAAACCACGATGGACCCAACTGTTCGTCGCTTGCTTCGTGTGCAAATCGACGATGCCATTGAAGCCGATCGCGTGTTCACCATGTTGATGGGTGATGAGGTTGAACCTCGCCGTAACTTCATTGAAAGCAACGCTTTGCGCGCTGCCAACATCGACGTCTAAATTCCCCAGCTTGGTGGGTTCAGCCCATCAAGCCTGCGCGAAAGTCGTCTACAGCTTGCACCAGTTCTTCGCGTGTGTTCATCACGAACGGGCCGTACTGGGCAATAGGTTCATTTAGCGGTTTTCCTGCAATCAAAATGGCACGCGTGTTTGCTTGTGCGCGTATCACCACACCATCACCGCCGTTGGTCAGCACAGCCATCCGTTTGACGGGGACAACAGTAGCCTTGTTACTTTGAACGATCTCTAGGCTGCCGCGATACACATACACAAAAGCGTTGTGCAATGCGGGCAGTGGTTGCTCAAACTGAACGCTGTCATTGGCAGGGAAGTGCAGGTCTAAGTACAACGGTTCTGTGTGTTCACGTTGCATCGCACCGTTTGTTCCGTATGACTGCCCCGCAATCACGCGTACCAGAACACCTTCATCGGTCATCACTTCAGGAATGCTTTCACTTTGAATGTCGCGATACCAAGGGTCGCACAGCTTGTGTTTGGCGGGTAGGTTTAGCCACAGTTGAAAGCCTTCCATCACACCCTCTTCTTGTTCTGGCATTTCACTATGAGTTAGGCCTCGTCCAGCGGTCATCCACTGAACGCCACCGTTCTGTAGCAATCCTTCGTTTCCTCCACTGTCTTTGTGGCGCATGCGACCTGCGATCATGTAGGTCACAGTCTCAAAGCCTCGGTGTGGGTGGTTGGGAAATCCCGCGATGTAGTCGCCGGGGTTATCACTGCCAAAAGCATCCAGCATTAAGAACGGGTCAAGTCGTTCTTGTAAATCATGGCTAAGGACGCGCGTTAGGCGAACGCCCGCGCCATCTTGGGTGTCTTGGCCCTGTACTAAGCGCTCGACACCACGCGTGTGATGGTAGATGGTCATGCTTTGTTGTGGATGAGCGCTAATTTATTTCTTGGCTTGAGCGCGTTTTTCAATGCGGGCATTGATTTTCTTCAGCATCGCATCATCAGCCTCTTGCCAATTCGCACCAGCGTTGTTGGCCATAAATACGACGGCACTACCAAATTCAGCCACTGTTAATTCAGGACGGCCACCTTTCGCAGGCATTGCGCGCACACCGCTATACCCATCGGCAGTTAAGCTCACTTGACCTTCTTTGATCAGTTTGCCCCATGCTTTCTTATCACCATTTTGTGGCGCACCGGCTAAGCCTTTTGCATGGCAGTTGGCGCAGGTCGTGTTGTATGTTTCTTCGCCAGTTGCAGCCCAAGCGGATGAAGTGATCAACGCGAGCAAGAGAAAGGGAATGGTTTTATTCATGTCATACCTCGTTTTATGTTGTGGGGATTTTGTCTTAAAAAACGTCATAGGCAGCGCGTTGGCGGCACCCTAGTAAAATCGCGCCCTTGTTCAGCTGGGCGGTTCGTAGCCCTGCATTTGTTTGCGTGTGCGCACCCCCCAAAAGGTTGGTTATATGTTGTACCCCCAAGAATTTGATGTCATCGTGGTCGGCGGTGGTCATGCCGGAACAGAGGCCGCGCTGGCCTCGGCACGCATGGGGGCTAAAACTTTACTCCGCAGTCACAACATCGAAACCTTAGGGCAGATGAGTTGTAACCCATCTATTGGTGGCATCGGCAAAGGCCACTTGGTCAAAGAGGTGGACGCCTTGGGTGGTGCCATGGCCTTGGCCACTGACGAGTCTGGCATTCAGTTTCGCATACTTAACAGTTCTAAAGGCCCGGCTGTGCGTGCCACCCGCGCACAAGCAGATCGTATTCTGTATAAAGCGGCCATCCGACGCATGTTGGAAAATCAACCTAACTTGTGGTTGTTTCAACAAGCGGTAGACGACCTGATGGTTGAGGGCGATCGTGTGGTGGGCGCCTGTACCCAAGCGGGTATTCGTTTTCGCAGCCGCACCGTGGTGCTGACGGCTGGCACTTTCTTGGACGGCAAGATTCACGTGGGCCTGAACAACTACGCCGGTGGTCGTGCGGGTGATCCGCCTGCGGTCAGCTTGTCTGCACGGCTCAAAGAGCTCAAGCTGCCACAGGGTCGACTCAAAACGGGTACGCCTCCACGCATCGATGGTCGTACGATCGATTTCAGCCAGTGCACTGAACAACCAGGTGACGGCGTGGCAAACCTAACCGAAACAGGCGCACGCTCGGCAGGCGTGTTGGGCGAGGTGCCCGTGTTCAGCTTTATGGGCCGCGCGTCCATGCACCCGCAACACATGCCTTGCTGGATCACTCATACCAATCAGCGCACCCACGACATCATCCGATCTGGCTTTGACCGCAGCCCTATGTTCACGGGCAAGATTGAGGGCGTCGGCCCACGCTATTGCCCGAGCGTAGAAGACAAAATCAATCGCTTTGCAGACAAAGACAGCCACCAAATTTTCTTAGAGCCTGAAGGCCTGACGACTCACGAGTATTACCCCAACGGCATCAGCACCAGCTTGCCATTTGATATCCAGTACGACTTGGTCCGATCTATGAAGGGCCTGGAAAACGCGCACATCATTCGTCCTGGCTATGCCATTGAGTACGACTACTTTGACCCGCGTGAGTTGAAGCGCAGCTTTGAAACCCGCGCCATCGGCGGCCTGTTCTTTGCCGGGCAAATCAACGGCACGACGGGCTATGAAGAGGCGGCGGCCCAAGGTTTGTTCGCAGGTATCAATGCCGCGCTGCAATGTCGCAGCTTGGCCGGTGCTGGCAATGACTTTGGCGGCGCATGGACACCGGGACGTGACCAAGCTTACTTGGGCGTGTTGGTGGACGACCTTACGACCAAGGGCGTGACCGAGCCGTATCGGATGTTCACCAGCCGAGCCGAGTTCCGTTTACAGCTGCGCGAAGACAATGCCGATGTGCGCTTGACAGAGATTGGTCGCCAAATGGGCTTGGTCGATGACGCGCGTTGGGAGGCTTTCAGCCGCAAGCAAGAAGCTGTTTCACGTGAAACAGAGCGCCTCAAATCCATTTGGGTAAACCCACGCAACTTGCCTGCTGCTGAGTCTCAGCGCGTTCTGGGCAAGGCCATTGACCGTGAATACAACTTGGCCGATTTGCTTCGACGCCCCGATGTCAACTACCAGGGCTTGATGTCTCTGGATGGGGCCAAGTATCAAAATCAAGATGTGACCAATGGTTTTGCTGGCGACGACGTTTCACGTGAAACAACTCGGGCCATCATTGAGCAGATTGAGATTGCCGCCAAATACTCGGGCTACATTGATCGCCAGCGCGACGAAGTAGAGCGGGCGGCCCATTATGAAAACCTCAAGTTACCAGAAGGCTTGGATTACAACCAAGTCTCTGCTTTGTCGATAGAAGTGCGTCAGCGCCTAAGTCGGCAACGGCCAGAAACTTTGGGCCAGGCTTCGCGCATGTCGGGCATCACGCCGGCGGCCATCTCTTTGCTGCTGATCCACCTCAAGCGCTCGCGCGTCAAGGGCTTCGCACAAGACTCGGCGGCCTACGCGGCTGACACAAGCACAACCGAGGCTGGCTGATGCACCCCTTGTTGCCAACTTTGCAAAAAGGGCTCGATGGCCTGGGCTTGTCATTGCCGGCTGAGCAGCAAGCGCAGTTGCTGGCTTACATGGACTTGATCGGCAAATGGACCAAGGTCTACAACTTGACCGCGGTGCGAGATGCCAACGAGATGCTCACCCATCACCTGCTGGATAGCCTTGCGGTGATTGCGCCATTGCGCCGCGAGCTGGCCAAGTTGCACATGGCCGAGGCCACACAGGTTGAGCTAGGTGATAACGGCGGATTAAAAGTTGAGGCCAGGGTGGCCCAAGCAAATAGACAAGCCCAATTCAGCCTGTTGGATGTGGGTGCGGGTGCTGGCCTGCCCGGGATCGTGATTGCCATTGCATGTCCTGAAATCTCCGTGACTTGTGTGGACACGGTTGCTAAAAAGGCAGCGTTCATTCAGCAGGTGGCAGCCACCCTGAAACTGCCCAATCTCAAGGGCCTTCATGCGCGAGTTGAAAACTTGATTCAGCCCTTTGATGTGGTGTGCTCGCGTGCCTTTGCCTCTCTGGTCGATTTCACGACTTGGTCTAAATCGGCCCTGGCCAGTCATGGTGTTTGGATGGCCATGAAGGGCAAACATCCTGACCAAGAGCTGGCGGTGTTGCCAGAAGATGTCAAAGTGTTTCACGTGGAACAGCTACAAGTTCCTGGCTTAGATGCGGAGCGCTGCATCATCTGGATGCGCGGTTAAACTTCTTTCAGTTTTATATCTGAGTTTTCTATGTTTGGTATCGCTGACTACGGCGCATTTGTCGTGGCCATCATTGTCTTTTTGGCCATTCCCGGCCCCGGCAACTTGGCCTTGTTGACTGCAACAGGCAAGGGTGGCGTGCGTTCGGGGCTAGCTGCGACCTTGGGCGTGATTGCGGGAGACCAGGTGTTGCTGTGGATGGCGGTGGCGGGCTTGTCGGCGGTACTTATCAACTATCCCAGTTTGTATAGCTCGGTAAAGTGGGCGGGTGCTGCCTACTTGTTGGGTTTGGGGTATTCCTTGTTCAATGCCAAGCCGGGCGATGCGCCAGTGCTGGACATGAAACCCGACCACTACTTTCGCCAAGGGTTATTCATCACGGTGCTCAATCCAAAGGCAATTGTTTTTTACATGGCTTTCTTTCCTTTGTTCGTTGATCCAAAAATCCATCTTGGTCTGATTACTTTTGCCGTGATGGCCATCACCATTGCTGTATTGACTTTTGCGTACGGTTTGGTGGTTGTCTTGTTGGCACATCACATGGCCGAGCGTGTTCGTGCCAACCCGATGATGCGCGTCATGCTCAACAAGGCAGCTGGCACATTGCTGATGGCTTTTGGTCTGAAGCTCGTCTTGTTTTAATTGTTTTATCCGTCTCTTTTCGAAAGTTCTGTATGGCCCAAATCTTCTGCGTAGCCAACCAAAAAGGTGGCGTCGGCAAGACCACCACCACTGTCAACTTGGCAGCGGGCTTGGCGTTTGTGGGCCAGCGCGTGTTGATGATTGACCTTGATCCGCAGGGCAATGCCACCATGAGTTCGGGCGTCGACAAGCGCGAGATGGAACTTTCGGTTTATGACGTATTGTTGGAAGAGGCCACCATCGCCGAGGCCCGCATTCGTAGCAATTGGGGCACCGATGGCGTGCGTTCAAAAATTCCAACATACGACGTATTGGGCGCTAACCGTGATTTGGCCGGTGCGGAGGTAGAGCTGGTTTCTTTAGAGCGTCGCGAAAAGCGCCTCAAAGAAGCCTTGGCGGCTGTCGATGCTGAGTACGACTTTGTGCTTATTGATTGCCCGCCGTCGCTGTCCATGCTCACACTCAATGGCTTGTGTTGTGCGCACGGTGTCATCGTGCCTATGCAGTGCGAATACTTTGCGCTGGAAGGGTTGACCGACTTGGTGAACACCATCAAACAAGTGCACGCCAACCTCAACCGTGACCTCAAAATCATTGGCCTTTTGCGCGTGATGTTTGACCCGCGCATCACTTTGCAACAGCAAGTAAGCGAGCAGCTCAAAGACCACTTTGGCGACAAAGTTTTTGCTGCTGTCATTCCCCGCAATGTGCGCTTGGCTGAAGCGCCTAGCTATGGTTTGCCCGGCGTGGTGTTTGATCCGTCAGCGAAGGGCAGCCACGCCTTCGTGGACTTTGCACAAGAAATGGTTGAGCGCGTCAAAGCGCTTTAAACCTCACCGTGACAACTCCAGTCCTCATTCTTCCCGGCTGGCACAACAGCGGCCCCGACCACTGGCAAAGCCTGTGGCAAGCCACGCACGGCTATACGCGTGTGGAACAAGACAACTGGGATTTCCCGCTGCGTGGCGACTGGATGATTCAACTCGAAGAAGCCGTGTTGGCCAATCCCGGAGCCGTGCTTGTGGCACACAGCTTGGGTTGCATACTGGTGGCGGCATGGGCTGCGCACTCAATGAATGCGAACAAGGTTAAAGCCGCGTTGTTGGTTGCCCCAGCCGATGTCGAGCGGCCTGAGATGCAACACATGCTCCACAGTTGGAGCCCCATCGTTCGCGAGCGCTTACCGTTTCCCAGCATTGTTGCTGCCAGTCGCAACGATGCGTATTGCAGCTTGCTGCGCGCCAGTAGCCTGGCCCAAGCATGGGGTTCGCGCCTCATCGATTGCGGCGCCGTGGGCCACATCAACACCGATTCACGCGTAGGCAGCTGGCCCGATGGTCTTGCCTTGCTACAAGATTTACTGAAAGAAAAAAATGGTCACTAAAAAATCCAAAGGCCTAGGCCGCGGCCTAGAAGCCTTGCTCGGCCCCAAAGTCGACGACAGTGTTGCTGCGCAAACTGCCGCTGCGGAAGGCCTGCCCAGCAGCTTGCCCCTGAGCCAGATGGTGGCGGGCATGTACCAGCCGCGTACGCGCATGGACGAGGGCGCTTTGTATGAGTTGGCCGAAAGCATCAAAGCTCAAGGCATCATGCAACCGATTCTGGTGCGTCAGCTCACCGACGGCCCCAATGCTGGCAAATACGAAATCATTGCCGGTGAGCGCCGCAGCCGCGCTGCCAAATTAGCAGGTCTCGATACCGTGCCCGTGCTTGTGCGCAACGTGCCCAACGAAGCCGCGGCGGCCATGGCGCTGATTGAAAACATCCAGCGTGAAGACCTCAACCCGCTCGAAGAAGCACAAGGCCTACAACGACTCATCAAAGAATTTGGCCTCACGCACGAACTCGCGGCGCAAGCCGTGGGCCGCTCACGCAGTGCCGCCAGCAACTTGCTGCGTTTGCTCAATTTGGCTGAGCCCGTGCAATCCATGCTCATGGCGGGCGACATCGACATGGGCCACGCCCGTGCTTTGTTGGCTCTAGACCGCGCCACACAAATCACGGCAGCGAATCAAATCAGCGCTAAAAAAATGTCGGTGCGTGAAGCCGAGAGCTTGGTTAAAAAACTCAGCGCCGAGTTCAACCTTGTGCCGCAAAAACCCAAGAGTGAAAAATCACGCGACATCAAACGCATCGAAGAAGAACTGTCCGACTTGCTCACCGCACAAGTGGAAGTGCGCGTTAAAAAACGTGTCAAGCGTCATGGCAGAGTTGAAGAGATGGGCGAACTGTCAATTCAGTTTGGCTCGATCGATGAGCTAAATGGCTTGATTGATAAATTGCGAAAGCACTGACGACATGTTTGAAAAACTGCGAAACGTCTTTTTGCCGAAGAGCTTTTTCACAGGCTCGCCGCTGGAGCGTCGTCGCAGTTTGTTGATGTACATGTTGCTTTTAGTGGGCGCATGTTCTCTTCCTTTCTATTACATCCCACACCCAGATTACGACCATGTCGCCAACTTGGTTGGAACGGCTGGGTATTGGGGCCTATTGCTGGCACTGCTATTAGGGGCTCCCTATATATTTGTCGCGCATGGCACATTGTTGTGGTCGATTGCATATGTGAGTTATTTAGCTGCGATGACAGGCGGGATCAACTCTCCTGTGATGGTCTGGATGACAGCGGCCACTTTGCCCGCGGTGTTGTTGCTCAATCGCATATCCGCTATGTTTTGGGTCGTTGCGGTATTCACAGCGAACTTGCTGTTGTTGGTGATCAGTCAAAACGGTTTGGTCAACAGTGACATCAACATGGCAAACGATGTCATGGCATGGACAGTGGCCAATAAATTGTTTGTGATCAGCTTGGCCATGTATGTGGTGTTTGTGACTGAGCGCATGCATCGCAGTCAAACGGTGGAGATGGACGAAAGCAATGCTGAGTTAGAACGTACCCACCAAGCATTGATACGTGCCCAGGCTCATAAAGATGAGTTCATCGCATCGGTTGGGCATGAGCTGCGTACGCCAATGAATGCGATCTTGGGACTCAATGGCATTTTGCGAACAGAGCTAGAAGCGCGTCCTGAAGATGCGGCCGTGGTTGACCACATTAGACGCTCGACGGAACAACTGCTGCAGGTGATCAATGACATCTTGGACTTTTCGCAGTTGCAAGCAGGGCGTTTAACGTTACATGAAGAAGAGTTTGCCTTGCGAGAGACTTTGGCGCGTGTGCTTGCGACGCACGAAGCCAAAGCCAAAGCCAAAAATATAGTGATGGTCTTAGAGGCCGGTGCAGTACACAGCATGTGGGTCAAGGGAGATCGTCAACGCTTGGTGCAAGTCTTAAACAACTTGCTAGACAACGCCATTAAGTTCACTGCCGAAGGGCAAATCATGGTGCGTGCACAAGCGGTGGGAGGTGGCGTGCTGTTTGAAGTTCAAGACTCTGGTATTGGTATTGCGCCCGACCGTCAAAAACAGATCTTCAACGGGTTTGAACATGCCGACGTGCAAACCAATCGCCAATATGGCGGTACAGGTTTAGGCTTATCTATCTGCGAACGATTGGTAAGTTTGCAAGGCGGCACGATTGGGGTGAGTAGCATCCTGGGTAAAGGCTCGCGCTTTTGGTTTCAAGTGCCATTGAGGAGTGTTGCAGTCAAGGAAGCACAAGCCGCCGCAGAAATGGCCCGCATGCTGGTGGATAAACCCATACAAATTTTGCTCGTGGATGACAATGCCGTGAACCTGCTGGTCGCACGCATGATGCTTACCAAATGCTTCCCTAGGGCCCAGATTGAACAAGCCAGTAGCGGCGCTGTTGCTCTTGAGAAGCTACGCGAGGAAAAATTTGACTTGACCTTGATGGACATGGTCATGCCGGAAATGGACGGCATGGAGGTGACCCAAATTGTGCGTCGTGAATTTCCCGCGCCCAAATGTCATATGCCGATACTGGCGTTGACCGCCAGTGCGAACCCTGTTGATCATGACCGCTGCCTAGCATCCGGCATGAACGATGTATTGCATAAACCGTTAGATGAGCCACAGCTGATTTCCAAAATTTCGAATGTGTTGGCAGCCCAAGCATCGTGGGGTGCTCCATGATGCGCTATTCTGTTGAAGACCTAACAGCGTGGGCTGTACCTCGCTTGCCAAAGCGCTTTCAAGAGGGGCGTCTCCCATACTTGTTTTTCGTTGTTTGGTTGTTGATCATTGTGATGGTGGTGTTGGCCATCATCACGCCATATCCGAATGGCGTACCTGTCCCACTTGCATTCGCGTTCGTTCTTTTGATCTTGCAGTTGCTATTTATTTGGGGCATGCCATTTCATGTGGCTGTGCATATAGGCTTGTTGGCGGGTTTGTTGCAAGTGAGTTATGCATCTTGGATGTCGGGTGGTGTTTTTTCTCCGCGTATGGCGTGGATGACGGTCATACCCTTGGTTCCGTTTTATGCCGTGAGCCGTCGCTCGGGTTTGGTTTGGTTAGCCGTGGTGCTGTCGGATGTCTTGATGATGTCCTATGTGACGTGGCAAGGATGGCTCCCAGAAAATCCAACACTAGGCGCTGCTCAAGTCATGTCTTCATTTGCCAGTTACTCGGTGGTCACGCTGATATTGATTACCGTACCCGTTTTGTACGACAACCTCTTTCGACAAGCCTACAAGGCAAGCTCACAGCGCAACATAGAGCTTGAGGAGAAGCGCAAAGAATTACTACGCACTTCCGCATTGCGTGAACAGTTCATTGCCACGGTGAGCCACGAATTGCGCACACCCATGAATGCCATTTTGGGTTTCAACAACATGTTGCTTGGACGCGTCTCTGACAACCCGCAAGCTTTAAAAATTTTGAACCATACACGTCAGTCGGCCGATCACTTGTTAACAGTTATCAATGATGTGTTGGACTACTCGCAACTTCAGGCTGGCAAGATCAATGTGCAAGCAGAAACATTTGCGTTGCGCGACACCGTGAATACAGCTTTCGATTTGTTCGCTCAGCGAGTTGAGAGCATGCATTTGCAATACCAATGCACCATTGATGACAACGTGCCGCAATGGGTGCGGGCGGATCGCCATCGATTGATGCAAATTTTGGTCAATCTTTTGGGTAACGCCATCAAGTTCACTCACCAAGGGCATGTGACTCTTCAGGTTCGCCAGCAGCCTTTGTGCGTGCATTTTTCCGTGAGGGACAGCGGTATCGGTATTCCAGAAGCGCAGCAGCCCAAAATTTTTCAGCGCTTTGTGCAGGCCGAGGACGACATTCAATCGCGCTACGGCGGCAATGGCTTGGGCCTATCCATCACCCAGCGTATCGTTGAGTTGATGGGCGGACACATCGGCTTTGAAAGCAAGCCCGGTGTTGGCTCTATGTTTTGGTTCACTTTGCCACTGATCGAAGTTGCGGCTCCTAAGGTAGAAGCACCCAAAGCAAAAATTGCTACAACAGCGACACAATCAGTACAACGATTTTTGGTGGTTGATGATCATCCGATCAATCGATTACTCGTGCGCCAAATTTTGAAGAACAACTGGAAGAATTGCGAGATCGTGGAGGCAGAAAACGGCGCAAAAGCCTTGGACGCTTTACGTCAGCAAGACTTTGATGTGATCATGATGGACATGGTCATGCCAGAGATGGATGGCATCGAAGCTACCAGCGCACTACGCCTGACCTTTGATCAGCCTACGCGCGATACGCCTGTGTTGGGCCTCACCGCCAACGTCAATCCGCTTGATTTGGAACGCTTCGCAGCGGCTGGCGTCAGCTCTGTTGTGCTCAAACCTTTTGATGCAGCCAAGGTGTGCGCTCAAGTTGAAGAAATGCTCATAGAGAAAAGATCTTCCCTGGGTTCATGATGTTGTGCGGGTCCAGTGCCCGCTTGATGGTGCGCATCATGTCTACCGCACCTTCGCCGGTTTCAGCCCGCAAAAAATCCATCTTGTGCAAGCCGATGCCGTGTTCGCCAGTGCAAGTGCCACCCAGGGCCAAGGCGCGAGATACCAGTTTGTGGTTGAGGTCTTCGGCTAATGCGTACTCATCGGCATTGTTGGGGTCAATCAAATACCCCACATGGAAATTGCCATCGCCGACGTGGCCCACTAAGAAATACGGAATGCCAGAGGCATCGGCTTCAGCAATCGAGTCGAGCATGGCATCTGCCAGCCGACTGATCGGCACACAGGTGTCAGTAGTCACTGCGCGGCAGCCCGGGCGGCTTTGTACGGCAGCAAAGTATGCGTTGTGTCGCGCCGTCCACAAACGCGTGCGCTCTTCGGGGGTGGTGGCCCATTCAAATGCCACACCACCATGCTCCGTGGCTATTTCTTGTACGGTTTCTGCTTGCTCTTTCACGCTTGCAGGTGAACCGTGAAACTCCATCAATAGCATCGGTGCCTCGTTCAGGCTAAGCTTTGCATATTGGTTCACGATCTTCACTGAGCCAGCGTCTAACAATTCCACACGCGCGATTGGCACACCCATTTGAATGGTGGCAATGGTGGTGTGAATTGCCGCCTCAATAGAGGGGAAAGAGCACACCGCCGCTGACACTGCCTCGGGCAATGGGTAAATGCGCAGCGTGATTTCTGTCATCACCCCAAGCGTGCCTTCGCTGCCCACAAACAAACGCGTCAGGTCGTAGCCTGCGGCCGACTTCTTGGCGCGTGTGCCCGTGCGAATTACCTCGCCGCTCGCTGTTACTACTTCTAGAGTGAGCACGTTCTCGCGCATCGTTCCGTAGCGCACGGCATTGGTTCCACTGGCTCGTGTGGCGCACATCCCGCCAATTGAGGCGTCTGCTCCGGGATCGATGGGGAAGAACAAGCCCGTGCTCTTGATCTCATCATTGAGTTGCTTGCGCGTCACACCGGGTTGCACGGTGACTGTCAAATCCTCTGCATTAATGCTCAGCACCTTGTTCATGCGGCTTACGTCCACACTGATGCCACCTTGTACCGCTAGCAGATGGCCTTCTAGCGAAGACCCTACGCCAAAGGGAATGACTGGCACCTTGAACTGTGCCGCCAATTTAACTGCATCAGCTACATCTTGTGTGCTCTCTGCAAACACAACGGCGGCGGGAGGTGGCACATGCATGAACGGCGACTCATCGCGGCCGTGTTGCTCACGAATGACCAACGCCGTTGAGCAATTAGTACCAAAGCGGGCTTGCAGCGCTGCAACCATCTCGGCGGGTACTTCGCGTTGTGCCACGGCAGGTGTTAAATGTTGGTGTGAAGTGGGCGCGTTCATACGATGTCTCCTAAGCGATCAGTCATTCTAAGAACATGCCCCTGTTAGCCAAAAGCCCCTGCGCGACAGGCAAAATAGACACCAAACCACATTGACGAGGCAGCTGCACATGGGCAATAGACTTTCACAAATCGCCACACGCACAGGCGACGCAGGCACCACAGGCTTGGGCAATAACCAACGTGTTTCTAAAAACAGCTTGCGCGTGCACGCCATGGGCGAGGTGGACGAGCTCAACTCCAACATCGGCGTTCTCTTATGCGAAGACATGCCGCAAGACGTGCGCGATGTGCTGGTGGAGATTCAGCATCAGCTGTTTAACTTGGGCGGCGAATTGTCTATTCCTGGTTTTGAGCTGCTCAAAGAAGAAGCGGTGCAGGCCCTAGACACCGCCCTTGAAGCCTACAACGCCAAACTGCCAAAGCTTGAAGAGTTCATTCTGCCCGCAGGCACACGCGGTGCAGCACTTTCGCATGTTTGTCGCACAGTGGCGAGACGCGCTGAACGTGCCGTGGTCGCCTTGGGCAACGAAGAAGCCATTGGTGATGCGCCGCGTCAGTATTTAAACCGCCTGAGTGATTTGATGTTTGTGTTGGCTCGCGTGCTCAACCGAATGAATGGCGGTGACGATGTGTATTGGAAGAGCGAAAGAATGAAGCGCAACGAGGCTTGAAGCTTCTCCATATGATCTATGCCGCTTTAACGCCTTTAGAGCAAGCGCTGCAAAGTCAGCGTTTGGCGCACACGTCACAGCCCTATCCCAGTGCTGCTTCGCGTCGTACAGACTTGCTCAAGCTGAAAGCCTTGGTAAAAGAAAACGCTGAGGCCATCGCACAAGCCATCAGCGCCGACTACGGCCACCGCTCACGGCACGAAACCATGCTGGCCGAAGTGGTGCCCGTCATGCATGGCGTAGACCATGCCCTGAAACACCTCAAACAGTGGATGAAGCCGCAGCGGCGCAGCATCGATTGGCTCAATTTCTTTGGCGCTAAAAACCGCGTGCTACCGCAGCCCCTAGGTGTGGTGGGCGTGATCGTGCCTTGGAACTTCCCGATCAACCTGAGCTTTTTGGTGTTAGTCGATGTGTTTGCTGCTGGCAACCGCGCCATGGTGAAGATGTCCGAAAACTCGCGCCACCTCACACGCTTGTTGCTGGAGCTTGCCCCGCGGTATTTCAGCACTGAGAAGCTGGCATTTTTTGAGGAAACCGGTGGCGTGGGCGTGGCGTTTTCGCAGCTCAAGTTCGACCACTTGGTGTTCACTGGCTCCACGCAAACGGGCAAAGCGGTCATGGCTGCCGCCGCCCAAAACTTGTGCCCTGTTACTCTAGAGCTGGGCGGTAAATCGCCCGCTGTGGTGTGCAACGATTTTGATGTGCGCGTTGCAGCTGAGCGCATCATGTTTGCCAAGTGTTTCAACGCTGGGCAAATATGCACCGACGTGGACCATGTGTACGTACCAGAAAAGAAGGTGGACAAGTTTGTCCAGCTGGCCAAAGAGATCGTGCAAAACCGATTCGAAAGGCTAGACAGTCCCGACTTCACCGCCATCATTGATGAGCGCTCATTCAATCGCCTATGCGATGCCTTGCAAGAAGCTCAAGCCAAAGGCGCAACGCTGGTCCCTTTGCTGCCTGGCGCATCATGGGACGCAGCCAAGCGGAAAATTGCGCCGCACCTTGTGTTGAACGTGCCGCACGACTGCGCCCTGCACACCCGTGAAATCTTTGGCCCCATCCTTCCCGTCATTGGCTACGCCGAGCTAGGTGAGGTGATTAAAAGCATCAACGCAGGGCCGCGCCCGTTGGCGTTTTATCCGTTCACCCATCAAACACACACGGTAGACAAGCTGATCAAACACGTCATGTCGGGTGGCGTGGGTGTGAACGATGCGTTGTTTCATGCAGCGCAACACACCATGCCTTTTGGCGGCGTGGGTGAGAGTGGCATGGGCCACTACCACGGGCACGAAGGCTTTGTGACGTTCTCAAAATTAAGGCCCGTCTTTTACCAAGCGCGTGTCAGCAGCATGCGCATGATGTGGCCACCTTACCGCCAACTGGCAGATAAATATTTGAAGTTCCTATTGAAATGAAACGCCGCGAATTTAACCAACACCTGCAACGCAGCGCCATTACCTTAGCGCTGGCCCCTTGGCTCACAGCTGTGGCCGCACCTGCTGTGCAGACGCGCCGTTGGCAGACCAACCCATTTGCATTGGGTGTGGCCAGTGGTCGTCCGCGGGCAGATTCGGTCGTGCTGTGGACGCGCTTGGTGTTTGGTGACGAAGACCGCGCTGCGGGTACTGAGGCACTGCGTGTGCAGGTCGAAGTTTTTGCCGATGCAGCGCTGAAACGCCGCGTACAAAAAACCGAGGTTGTCACCAACGAAGCACGCGGCCACAGCGTGCATGTGCACTTGCAGCAGCTGCAACCCAGCACCGAATATTGGTACCGCTTCACCCAAGGCGATGCAAGCAGCACGGTGGGTCATACGCGTACTGCACCTGCGTTAAATGCCGATGTGCGCGAGCTGCGCATTGCCTTGTCATCGTGCCAGCACTACGAGCAGGGGCAGTTCATCGCACACAGCGAGATAGCACAACAAAAACTCGACTTTGTGCTGTTCATGGGTGACTACATCTACGAGAGCAGCAACCCTCAGTACGCGATTCGCAAACACAGCAACGAAGAGCCCAAAACTTTGCAGGGCTACCGCGATCGCTACGAGCAATACAAACGCGATCCACACTTGCAAGCAGCGCACGCCGCTCATCCTTGGGTGCTGATGTGGGATGACCACGAAGTGGTCAATGACTACGCCAACGACCAAGACCGTCACTACACCGACCCCAGGCAGTTGTTGTTGCGTCGAGCTGCTGCGTATCAGGCTTACTTTGAGCACCAGCCTTTGCTCTTGGGGCCAGACGCTAACAGCC
>JACCDN010058553.1_pt1 | contig 18820 bp, 16 predicted proteins | sample 7441691 | NCBI WGS metagenome assembly JACCDN01 (sample SAMN15323439, study PRJNA562643) | freshwater metagenome | isolation source: river surface water | place: USA:Blue River Watershed | collected 2017-08-16 | reverse complement strand
CTCCGTTTACGAGGATGTGGCGGTGCACAACCATCTGGCGCGCCTGTGCGATCGTGCGGGCAAAGCCGGCGCGAAGTACGAGAGCGTCTAGGCGCATCTCGAGAAGCTCAACGAGGTTTTCACCGGTTAGGCCCTCGGTGCGCTTGGCTTCCTGGAAGGTCTTGCGCAGCTGAGCCTCGCGAATACCGTACTGAGCGCGAAGACGCTGCTTCTCGCGCAGACGGACGGCGAAGTCGCCGTCGGCCTTCTTCTTGGTGCGGCCGTGCTGACCTGGAGCGTATGGACGCTTCTCGAGGTACTTGGCGGCCTTAGGGGTTAGTGCTAGCCCGAGCGAGCGAGACAGACGAGTCTTGCTGCGGGTACGTGTTGTCTTTGACACGTTTTCCTTTCATACCGGTCTTGCGACCGGGATAGCGATTACTGTTCACAAATCGACGCTGAGAGAAGCATCTTTTGCCACGGACCATCCGGCTATGAGATGGTCGCACCGTCGAGATCAGGAATCAGCCGCGATCTGATCTCCAGTCGGCAACCTCAACAGTCTACCCAATCGGGGTTGTTTGGTAAAGAAACCAGCCGCAGTTCACTTTCCCAGCGCCTTGCGAAGCTTCTCGCTTAGCTCGATCAGAACCGCCTCCGTACCAGAGTCTTTGGGCTCATAGAGTCGCAGTCTTGAGAGTTCCTCCGGCAGATATTCCTGCTGGACAATCGGGGGTCGGTAGTCGTGCGGGTAAACATACTTCTCGACCCTGGAGCGCACTTCGGAATCGAGGGAGTCAAGGTTCTTGAGGTGTTCGGGAACTCTAGTGCTAGCGCCGCTTCTAATCAACCGAAGTGCTTCATTGATCGCCAGGTAGGCTCTGTTTGATTTAGGCGCGAGCGCCATGTAAATAGTCACGTGGGCAAGCGGGATACGTACCTCAGGCATTCCGAGTTGATTCGCTGCGGTGACTGCCGCATTCGCAAGCACCAGAGCTTGGCTGTCCGCAAGCCCGATATCCTCTGAAGCGAGAATAAGCAGACGTCGGGCAATAAATCTCGGATCCTCACCGCCATCGAGCATCTTGGCAAGCCAGTACACCGCTGCATCCGCATCACTCCCCCGAATCGACTTAATAAATGCCGAAATGGTGTCGTAATGTGAGTCGCCGGACGCGTCGTACTTGCGAAGAATGGACTGTGCCGCGCGAGTCACGGCATCCATGGAGAGTGGGACGGCATTTTGTGGCTTCGTCTCAGATGGTTTGCCAGCTGCAGAGGTTAGAACGTCGAGTGATGCAGCTTCGAGGATGCCTAGGCAGGCCCTGGCATCTCCGAGAGCGGCAGAAACTATTGCATCCAAGATTTCGCGTGAAGCCGACACTAGACCGCCGAGTCCACGCTCGCTTGCTATAGCTGAACTGACTAGGCTCCGCAATTCCTCTGCAGACAGCGGCTCGAGTTGCATGACTTGACTGCGGCTAATGAGAGCTGGGTTGAGCGAAATCGAGGGATTCTCGGTTGTGGCCGCAATTAGGCACACCACTCCTCGCTCGATGGCGGCGAGGAGGGAATCCTGCTGGCTCTTGGAGAACCGGTGTATCTCATCGATGAACAAGATCGATTGGATGCCGTAGGCGCTCAGGTGACGCTCTGCGGTCTCAAGAACCTCGCGAACATCTTTCACGCCGGATGTCACAGCACTTAGCTCGTGTTGCGGTCTACCAGTCATGGCAGCCAGCAGCTTTGCGAGCGATGTTTTGCCAGATCCAGGTGGGCCAACGAGGATGAGGGATGGCAAAGTGCCTTGAAACTCGCTTTGAAACAGCTTGCCCAGGTCGCTACGCCTGCTGAGTGAAGGGCCCAAGAAATCGGACAGTGATAACGGTCTCATCCGGTTGGCCAAAGGCGAAGTCGCGTGCAACACACTGAGAACATCCGCCATGCGTCAACGGTATGGCGTGAACAACGCCAAGGCAAGTTGAGGGTTGAAATAGAATGATGACGGTTTGCTCGAGATAGGCCTAAGGATTATGACTTCCAAGAAAAAGCAACAGAACCTTTACTCAACCGCTGCGAAGAGAATGGCTAGCTACCAAGAGGAGCAGGCCAAACGCGAGGCTGCAGCAAACCGAAAAGGTTTTGACTTGAAGGTCGCTCTCGCAGCGATTGTGTTATCTGTTGCGGTGGCGCTGGGCCTGCAGTTCGCCACGGTAGGGATGCAACCAGATCAGACTTCGGCCTCACCTAGCCCATCCTCGACATCGTCGAGTGAGGAACCGGTGAACAACACCGGAGCGGTTCCTGACAAATCGCTGGCTGAGGCGCGAACTTGGAAGGGCAACATTCAGATCAACGATGCGACTCTTCCAGTAACTCTCTATGGGGACAAAGCTCCTCAAGCGGTAGCAAGCTTCGTAAGCCTGAGCCAAAAGGGATTCTTCAATGGCATCTCTTGCCACCGACTGACCACCGCAGGAATCTTCGTGCTGCAGTGTGGAGACCCGAAGGGTGATGGCACTGGCGGCCCAGGCTACAGTTTCGGACCTGTCGAGAATGCCCCTGCAGATAACCTCTACAAGAAGGGCTATCTAGCCATGGCTCGACAGGGTGGCAACGCATCCAGCATGGGTAGTCAGTTCTTTATCGTTTATGCCGACTCGAACATCCCGAGCGACGCTGCCGGTGGCTACACCGTCTTTGGTGAAGTTGGTGGCCTAGAGAGTATCCAGGACATCATCACTGCGGGAACCAGTACCCCTAACGGCGATGGCCAACCAAAGATTGCGACCGTGATCAAAGGCATTTCCGTAAACTAGAGACCTATCAACAGCAAGCGAATCAGGAGACCTAAGTGTCTGCAACAGCATCCTTCGGCCGTGTCGACGGCGATAACAACGTCTACGTAACAGACGCCGGGGTTGAGCGCCAGGTAGGTCAGTACCCAAACGTCTCTCCTGAAGAGGCTATGGCTTACTTCACTCGCAAGTTCGCTGATCTCGAGGCTCAGGTACGCATCCTCGAGCAGCGCGTAAAGAACAAAGTTGACAGCCACAACTTGAAGCAGGCTGTAGCCAAGCTCACCAAAGAACTCGAAGAGCCGAAAGTCGTAGGCGACCTGGCAAGCCTGCGCGCACGCTTGAGCAACCTTCTCCCCCAGGTCGAAGAACTCGAGCAAAGCAGACAGGAAGCCTCAAAGGAGAGCCAAGCGCAGGCTCTGGCTGCGCGCGAAGCAATCGCGATTGAAGCAGAGCGAATCGCCGGGCAGGACACCGCAAAAATCAATTGGAAGGCTTCGAGCGCAGAGCTCGCAAAGCTTTTCGAGAAGTGGCAAGAGCTCCAAAAAGCCGGCGTAAAGGTCAACCGCGCCGAAGCAGACCTAATCTGGAAGCGTTTCTCGGCGGCTCGCACCAAGTTTGAATCGGGAAAGCGTGCCTACTTCGCGACTCTGGACGCCAGCAACAAGCAAGCTCGCGCGCGAAAGAATGACATCGTAGAGCGAGCTGAGAAGCTCGTCGAGCAGGGCGCCAGTGCCGTAGGCGAGTACAAGAAACTGATTGACGAGTGGAAAGCCGCAGGAAGAACTCCGGGCAAGTCGGACGACGCACTCTGGGCTCGCCTCAAGGCAGCCGGTGACGCAGTTTACGCCGCAAAGTCTGAGCAGGTAGCCGTTGAGAACGTTGAGTTTGAAGCGAACCTCAAAGTAAAGCTGGCACTTCTCGAAGAGGCAAAGAGCATCGACCCTGAGAAGGATCTAGCCAAGGCCAAGGATCAGTTGCGAGAGATCTCGGTGCGCTGGGAAAAGGCCGGCAAGGTACCTCGCGACAAGGTTCGCGAAGTTGAGGACAAACTGCGTGCCATTGAGAGCCGCGTCAAGGCAGTAGAGGCAGAGCAGTGGCGTAAGTCGGACCCAGCGGTAATCGCTAGAAACGAATCCGTCGCTAATCAGATCAAGGATTCGATTGCGAAACTTGAAGGTGAACTGAAGGCCGCCGAGGCATCGAAAAACTCCAAGAAAATCGATGAGGCGAAGGCTGCTCTGGAAGCCCGCAAGTCTTGGCTAGCGGTTGTTTCCGCAAGCTAACTAAGTGTTGCTCACTCTATAGACGTCATAGACGGCCTCGATGCGCCGTACGGCATTGAGCAAGTGGTCGAGCATCGATGGATCACCCATCTCGAACACAAAGCGCGACAGAGCAACCCGGTCGCTACGAGTGCTAACTGAAGCGCTAAGGATATTTACGTGATGCTCCGAAAGCACGCGGGTCACATCAGACAATAGGCCTGAGCGGTCCAGAGCTTCAATTTGAATCTGGACTAGGTAAATCGATTTGGTTGTCGGAGCCCAAGACACATCCATGATTCGTTCCGGCTGCGCCTGAAGTTCGGCGACATTTCGGCAGTCGGAACGGTGCACCGAAACGCCGGAACCACGCGTTACGAAACCCATGATCGAATCGCCTGGCACCGGCGTGCAACAACGAGCCAGTTTGACCATGACATCGTCATCGCCGCGGACCAAGACCCCCGAGTTGGTGTCATTAGAACGCTTTGCAGATTTTGGCCTAACCGGCAGAGTGAAGATCTCGGACTCGAAATCTTCATCGGCTGTAACAGCACCAGTCAATTTTTCGACGATCGACTGAGCCGAAACGTGCCCCTCGCCCACTGCCGCATATAGCGCGGTGACATCGGCGTACTTGAGCTCCGCCGCCAGCTTTGCGAAGGCGTCACCGGTCATCAGTTTCTGAAGCGGAAGGTTCTGCTTTCGCAGATACTTGGCGATGGCTTCCTTGCCGGCTTCGATCGCATCCTCGCGGCGCTCAGCGCTAAACCACTGCTTGATTTTGGCGCGAGCTCTAGGTGAGACGACGAAGTTGAGCCAGTCTTGGCTCGGACCGGCCTCAGGTGATTTAGAGGTGAAAATCTCGACCACGTCGCCTGAATTCAGTTTGGTTTCCAGTGGTACCAAGCGGCCGTTGACCTTTGCGCCCATCGTTCGGTGTCCGACGTCAGTGTGGACGGCATATGCGAAGTCAACCGGTGTGGCGCCAGTCGCTAGCCCGATGACTTTGCCCTTCGGGGTAAAGACGTAGACCTCTTTGGCACCGATTTCGAAACGCAGTGAGTCGAGGAACTCCGAAGGGTCCTGTGTTTCTGCTTGCCAGTCGCTGAGGTGCTTGAGCCAGGCAAGATCATCCTCAGTGCGTTCTTGGGACTTACCGGCAAGTTCTTTGTACTTCCAGTGCGCAGCCACACCGTACTCGGCTCGCTGGTGCATTTCGTGAGTTCGGATCTGAATCTCAACGGGGCGCCCCTGAGGGCCGATTACAGTCGTGTGGAGCGACTGGTAAAGATTGAATTTCGGCATTGCGATGTAATCCTTGAAACGGCCAGGCACCGGGTTCCAACGTGCGTGAACGGCTCCGAGAATCGCGTAGCAGTCGCGCACGCTTGGCACCAGAACACGGATGCCGACCAAGTCGTAGATGTCATCGAACTCGCGACCGCGCACCACCATCTTTTGATAGATGCTGTAATACTGCTTCGGTCGACCGTCAACCTTGCCCTTGATTCGGTTCTCGGTTAGATCACCCTCAATTGCCTGAATCACCTGTTCGATGTACTCGGCACGCTTAGGGGTTCTCTGTTTGACGAGGTTTACGATCTCCTCGTAGACCTTCGGGTAGAGCACTCCGAAAGAGAGGTCCTCGAGTTCCCACTTGAGCGTGTTGATGCCGAGTCGATTTGCGAGCGGCGCATAGATCTCTAGGGTCTCTTGAGCTTTTCTTCTAGCGGATTCGGCCGGAACAAACTGCCAGGTTCTCGCGTTGTGAAGTCGGTCTGCAAGCTTGATGACCAGTACGCGGATGTCCTTAGACATGGCAACAACCATTTTGCGCACGGTTTCGGCCTGTGTATCGGCGCCGAATTTCACCTTGTCTAGCTTGGTGACGCCGTCGACAAGCATAGCCACTTCGTCGCCGAAATCCTTGCGAAGCTGTTCCAGGGAATACTCGGTATCCTCCACCGTGTCATGTAACAGAGCGGCAGCGAGTGTGGTGGCTCCGATTCCCAGCTCGGCGAGAATCTGAGTAACCGCCAGAGGATGAGTTATGTATGGCTCACCGCTTTTGCGGTTCTGGCCTCTGTGGGCTCGTTCTGCTGCGTCAAAGGCGCGCTCAATGACGGATACGTCCGCCTTGGGATGGTTCGATTTGCAAACCCTGATGATCTCAGAAAGCTCGTTGGCGTAGGGACCCGTCCGCCAAACTCGCTGGAGTAATCGCGACGTCAGAGACGCGATGCTTCCAGTTGCAGTCTGGTCGGTCATGTCGAGTCGTCGCCGTATCCAGCCTTAGGCGTTCGCAGCAACCTTTTCGGCAGCCTTGCGGAACTTTGGCTCACCCTCGCGCATGTGCGAGTAAAGCGGCGCCGCAATGAAGATCGTCGAGTAGGTGCCGAGGATCATTCCAATAAACAGAGCCAGTGCAATGTCACGTAGGGTTCCGGCTCCGAGTAGGTTCGCGCCAATGAACAGAATCGCGGCTACCGGCAAGACGGCCACAACAGAGGTGTTGATAGAGCGAACCAGGGTCTGGTTGATTGCGTAGTTAACCTGCTGCGCGAAAGTCTTGGTTTCAGAGAACTCAACCTCGTGGGTGTTTTCGCGGATCTTGTCGAAGACCACCACGGTGTCATACAGCGAGTAGCCAAGAATGGTTAGGAAGCCGATAACCGCGGCTGGCGTAACCTCAAACCCGACTGCCGCGTAGATTCCCGCGGTGATGATGAGGTCATGAATCAGAGCCACGATCGCGGCAACCGACATCTTCAACGTTCGGAAGTAGAGCGCCATAAGCACGGCAGCAAGCGCAAGGAACACCAGCAAACCGTTGATAGCCTTCGACGTTACGTCTGCTCCCCAGTTGGCTCCGATGAAGGAACTGGTAACACTCGAGCTCTCGATTCCGTATGCCTTGGCTAGCGCCTGACGAATACCCTCCGCCTGGACATCCTCTACAGCCTCAGTCTGAACGCGAATTGAGTCGGCGCCGACCTTAGCAACGTGAGCCACCAAGTCTGAGTCAACCGAAGCAACCGCATCCTTTGCCAAGGATTCCTTCTGATCAGCTACACCCGAGATCCGGAACTCTGAACCACCGACAAACTCGATGCCCAATGTAAATCCCTTGACGCTTGGCAGCGAGATGATGATCGAAAACGCAACCATCAAGGCTGCAATTGCGTACCAGATCTTGCGGCGGCCAACAAAGTCGATTGACCTGTCGCCGCTGTAAAGAGCGTTACCGAAATCGCTAAATCTAGACATTACTTGTCTCCTTCTGCTTCAGCGGCCTTGCGCTCTGCAAGTGTCTGTCGTTTGTTGGCTTCTTTGTTCGCCTTGGCTAGTTTGCTCTCGCCAATTTTGTCTGACGTCGCGAACTTCATGCGGCCGCGGTAAACGGCCCCGCCCAGAGCCTTACTGTCAAAGCCGGACCATTTGTTTCCTGACGAGAAGAACCTGGTTTGAGCCAAAAGCTGCAGAAGCGGGTGGGTAAAGAGGACAACCACTAAGAGGTCGATAATCGTCGTCAAACCGAGCGTGAACGCGAAGCCCTTGACGTTACCCACGGTCAAGACGTATAGCACGATAGCCGCGAGCATGCTCACAGCATCCGAAACCACGATCGTTCGGAAAGCGCGCTTCCAACCTGCTTCGACCGCTGCCGACAGTGGGCGTCCATCACGCAACTCGTCACGCACGCGCTCGAAGTAAACGATGAAGGAGTCGGCAGTCACACCGATTGCCACGATCAGACCAGCTACACCGGCTAGAGATAGTCGGTAGTCGATTCGCCATGAAAGGAAGGCAATCACGAGATAGACCAGCGCGGCCGCGACAATCAGCGAACCGATTGTCACGACGGCAAGAGCTCGGTACTGGAACAACGAGTAGATGACCACCAGGATGAGGCCGATGAAACCAGCCAATAGACCGGCAGCCAACTGCTCTCCACCAAGAGTCGGGGAAATGTTTTCCTGGCTCTGAACAATGAACGAGATTGGTAGCGAACCGTACTTGAGTTGGTCCGCAAGTGCCTTCGAGGTGTTCTGGTCGAACGAACCCGTAATCTGCGCTTCACCGCCAGTAATCGCCGACTGGGTTGTTGGCGCCGTGATTACGAAACCGTCGAGGGTAATTGCAAAACGGTTGCGCGGATCTGCCAAGTTCACCAGACGAGTCGTTACATTCTTGAACTGCTCGCGGCCTTCATCGTTGAAGGATAGGTTGACCGCCCAAGTGTTGGTGCTCGCACCGGTAGTGGTGGTTGTGGTTCCGTTAGTCGCATCGGCGATGTTCTCGCCGTCTAGCTCCACCGGACCGAGTACGTACTTGCTGAAGCCGTCAGTGCCACAGGTAACCAGCGGCTTGGTTGGGTCATCAATCTGCCCAGGCTGACGGAACTGCTTGGAACAGTCGAGAGCATCAAACTGGCTCTGGATTGCCGGAGTCACCCAGTTTGGGTCGCTGAAGTCGGTTGGCTTCACGGTTGGCTCAGTCTCGGCGCTCGGGGAAGCTGAAGCGCCATTTTCACCACCAACGGTGGTGGAGGTTGAGGTGTTAGTGAGAATAACTGGACGGAATTCGAGCTTCGCTGAGCTGCGGATCAAAGCAAGGGTGCTGTCGCTCGGAGTGCCTGGAATCTGCACCACGATGTTGCTGTTTCCCTGAGTTGAGATCAGAGACTCACTCACACCAGAAGAGTCGACTCGCTGACGGATGATCCCAACCGCCTGAGTTAGTTCCTCGGCACTCACCTGTTCGCCATCGGCCAAAGCCGGCGAGAGAATGATCTGGGTTCCACCCTCTAGGTCGAGAGCCAACTTTGGAACGAAGGTGGCTGGAGCTCCCGTTAAAACACCGCCGCCAATCAGGGCCGCAAAAGTGGCCATGATGGTTGCGAGCCAAACGATTTTTCTTCGTGAGTTTCTAACTACGCCTGATACAGCCACTTGAGTTCCTGACTAAAGATGTTTGAAAAAACTATTTCGCTGATTTCGCAGCAGGCTTTGCCGCTGGCTTCTTGGCAGCTGGCTTCTTGACCGGGGTCGCCTTGGTAGCCGCGGATGCCTTGGCTGCAGGAGACTTGACGGCGACGGTCTTCTTGACCACTGCCTCGGCAGGCGCATCAACCGTGCGCATCACGGCACCCTTGGCAACTACAAGCGTGGTTTCCCCGGCACGCAGTGAAATGCGGTCTTCATTTACGGCCACGATCTGTCCGTAGATTCCGCTCGTGAGCATTACCCAAACGCCAACCGATAGTGAATTCGCGAGCTCTTCAGCCTGCTTTTTGCGCTTGCGGCTCTGCATCACCATTAGCACAATCAAGAAACCAATGGCGGCGAACATAAAGAGTGACTGAGGGTCCACTTGAAACCTAACCTTAGACAAAAAATCGACCCAATCAGGGCCCTTGAAGATTATAGTTGAGGCCCAGCGCTGCGGGCGCATGTGACCCGATGTCGAAGCTACCGCGCAGCGAGGTGGCGCTCGGCAACCGGCGTCGCCTGTCGGCCCCTTGGGGTTCGCACAAGAAGACCTTTGCGAAGCAAGAACGGCTCAACAGAGTGCTCTAGAGTGTCTGGTTCCTCTCCTAGCGCTGCTGCGAGGGTTCCCAACCCAACTGGCTGACCTTCAAACTTTACGATCAAGGTCCGCAAAACCTCACGATCAAGGCGGTCGAGTCCCAAGTCATCAATCTCGTATAGGGAAAGAGCCTGTTCGACGGTCTTTGGCGAAATGGATGCGGAGTCCGCCGGCGCTAGCGATGTCACGCCAGAACCTCCATCGACCAGCCAGAAGTCGTGAACCCGGCGCAGGAGGCGGTTTGCCACTCGTGGTGTGCCTCTAGAACTCATCGCGATTCGGCTCGCACTTTCGCCGCTGATTGCGATGCCTAAGATGCCGGCAGATCGCTTGATAATCGTGGCTAGCTCTTTCTCGTCATAGAAGTCGAGATTCGCGGTGAAACCGAATCTGTCCTTCAATGGGTTTGGAAGCATGCCCGACCTCGTGGTGGCGCCGATGAGCGTGAATCTCTCAAGATCAAGGGGGATGCTGCTCGCCCCTGGCCCCTTTCCGACCATTACGTCGACACGAAAGTCTTCCATGGCTAGGTACAGCATCTCTTCCGCTGCCTTGCCCATGCGATGGATCTCGTCGATAAACAAGACATCGCCCGCAGCTAGTGATGTGAGAATCGCAGCGAGATCGGCGGCGTTGGTAAGCGTTGGGCCCGAAGTAACTCGAAGTCGGGCCTGAGCTTCGTTGGCGACGATGTTTGCCAGAGTTGTTTTGCCGAGTCCGGGCGGACCGGCCAGCAAGATGTGCTCTGCAACCTCTCCGCGAAGTGAGCTGGCGCGAATCAATGTCGATATCTGAGTGCGAATCCGCTCTTGCCCGATGAACTCTGACAGCGAAGCTGGGCGAATTTTCTCTTCAAACTCTTCGCCTGGCCCACTCACCACATCATCGAAACTCATACGCGTGCTACCTGTCTCCGCGCTTGGCTGCAGAAATTGAGAGCGCTTTCTTGAGAAGCGCATCCCTGGTTGGGTTGGCAGTTTGCTCCAGGGCTTGTTGGACCAGCGCTAGCGATGACTTTTCGTCGATGCCCAAGCCCATCAGTGCACTGACAACATCTTGGAAAATCTCTTCATCAAGCTTGGTTGTCGAAGCTGAATCCTCAACCTGCGTCGAGAGCTTTCCAGACAAGCTAAGAACAATCATCTTGGCGGTTTTTGCGCCGATCCCTGAAACGGCTGTAAACCGCCGGTCGTCTTGACCCACCACCGCCCGGGCCACCTCGTCGACTGTCATCGCGCTAAGAATTGCCAATGCCATACGAGGACCAATGCCGGTGACACCGAGCAAGAGCTCAAAGGTGTCGAGCTCATCAGTGTCCTCGAAGCCATAGAGGGTAAGCGAATCCTCTCTAACCACCAAGGATGTGTTGAGCGTGATCTGCTGACCCACTCTCATGCCCAGAAGTGACCTGCTCGGTACGGCGACTTCGAAGCCGATGCCGGAGACGGTGATCACGCAAGAGTGCGCGGATACTCGCTGCACAGGGCCGGAAACGGTAGCAATCACCCGTAAATGCTACGTGAGAAGCGCTCTAGTTCTGGGATTTGCGTATGGCGTCAGCCCAAGCCTGCTGCGCCTTTGTCATCGGCAAGTTCTTTGAGCCAGTCTCTCTTCCGGCAGCCACACCGAAGCGCAAGGCATGAGTCATGGCTATCGCGCACGCGTCTGCTGTATCCGCTGGTGTGAGCGGCGCATCCAGGTTCAGGAGGCGCTGGACCATCGCCCCGACTTGAGCTTTGTCAGCTCTTCCGGATCCGGTTACTCCCAGCTTGACCTCGCTCGGCGTGTGAAAAGCAATCGGAACTTCAAACTTGCGTGCTAGGTAAAGCACGACACCGCTGATTTGCGCTGTGGCCATTACGGATTTGAGGTTGGCCTGAGCAAAGACCCGTTCGAGAGCGACGGTCTCGGGCTTGAACTCGACGAAGCGCCGCTCAATCTGCTGCGAAATCTCGTAAACACGATCTGCGAGTTGATCTTTTGGGCTAGACCTCACAGTGTCAGCAAAAACCAGGTCGAACTTTCCGTTCGAGTAGTCAATAACGGCGAGACCACACCTAGTGAGTCCAGGGTCTACGCCGAGGATGCGCATCGGCCTGGCTAGTCGTTTTCCAGTTCGGCCAATACCTCGGCCGACATGTCGAAGTTCGAGTAAACGTTTTGAACGTCATCGCTATCCTCGAGTGCGTCAATGAGTTTGATGACCTTGCGTGCCGTATCCGCATCCACCTGAACAGGCATCGAGGAGACGAACTCAACGTCAGCGCTCTCGTAGTCAATTCCTGCTGATTGCAGAGCCACGCGCACGTCGACCATGACGCTCGGGTCGGTAGTGATAACGAACTGCTCCTCACGAGCCTCAATGTCATCAACACCGACCTCAAGAACCGCTTCGAGAAGTGAATCCTCAGATACGCCGTCTGCTGCTGCAACCACGATCACGCCCTTGCGGCTGAACTGGTAAGACACTGAACCAGGGTCCGCCATGGTGCCACCGTTTCTCGAAACGGCGAGCCGAACTTCGGCGGCAGCGCGGTTCTTGTTGTCGGTTAGACACTCGATCAGAAGGGCGACACCGTTGGGGCCGTAACCCTCATACATGATGGTGGTGTACTCGACTGCTTCGCCGCCTATGCCTGCACCACGCTTGATTGCGCGCTCGATGTTGTCGTTGGGCAGGGAGCTCTTGCGGCCCTTTTGAACTGCGTCGTAAAGAGTTGGGTTACCGTCGATGTCGGGGCCGCCGAGACGTGCTGCGACCTCGATGTTCTTGATGAGCTTGGCGAACAGCTTGGCTCGTCTGCTGTCGATGACAGCCTTCTTGTGCTTGGTTGTAGCCCATTTGGAGTGGCCGGACATGATGCTCCTGAATTACTGCCTATCGGCGATTTAGATCGACTAAAGTCTAACGCTTGGCGTTTTCAGCCATGTTAAGAAACAGCGCGTGGATGCGATCCTCGCCAGTCACCTCAGGGTGGAAAGAAATGCCGAGGAGATTCTTCTGTCGAACCGCCACTACCCTGCCGTCGTGCAGCTGCGAGAGAATCTCAACATCAGCGCCAACTCGTTCGATTACTGGCCCGCGAATGAAGGCGGCGCGAACTGGACCGGTGATTCCTGCGAAGGCCAATTCGGTTTCGAATGAGTCAAGTTGACCTCCGAATGCGTTGCGGCGAACCACCACATCGAGACCGCCAAAAGTTTGCTGCCCAGCGATGCCATCCTGAATCTCGTTTGCCAGCATGATCAGACCAGCACAAGTGCCAAAAACTGGAAGGCCCGCGGCAATCGCATCCTTGATTGGATCGAAAAGACCGTAGGCCTGCGAAAGCTTTTGAAAGACTGTGCTCTCACCACCTGGCAGGATGAGTCCATCGAGGTCGGTGAGTTCGCCCGGTCGCTTGACCGGTAAGTGATCTAAGCCGAGTCGCTTCAGAACTTCGAGGTGCTCCCTAAAGTCGCCTTGGAGCGCAAGTACGCCAATCCTGAGCGCCATAGGGATGCTTGATTACCAACCGCGCTCGGCGAGTCGGTGAGGTGCAGGGATGTCCTTCACGTTGATACCGACCATGGCTTCACCCAGGCCACGGCTTACCTCAGCCAGAACAGATGGGTCGTTGAAGAAGGTGGTCGCCTTCACAATTGCTTTGGCGCGCTCAACTGGGTTGCCCGACTTGAAGATTCCAGAACCAACGAAGACGCCGTCGGCGCCTAGCTGCATCATCATCGCAGCATCGGCAGGGGTAGCCACGCCACCCGCAGTGAACATCACCACTGGAAGCTTTCCGGTGTGTGCCACCTCACGAACGAGTTCGTACGGTGCCTGCAGTTCCTTGGCAGCTACGTAAAGCTCGTCCTCAGTCTTCGAGGCAAGCGCACGAATCTCACCAGTAATGGTTCGGATGTGCTTGGTGGCCTCTGACACATCACCAGTGCCGGCCTCACCCTTTGAGCGAATCATGGCTGCGCCTTCGGTGATTCGACGCAGCGCCTCACCCAGGTTGGTTGCACCACAGACAAATGGAACCTTGAAGTTCCACTTGTCGATGTGGTTCACATAGTCCGCGGGGCTAAGAACCTCTGACTCGTCGATGTAATCAACGCCGAGCGCTTCAAGAATCTGAGCCTCGACAAAGTGTCCGATGCGAGCCTTTGCCATCACCGGGATCGATACGGCACTGATGATTCCGTCGATCATGTCCGGGTCGCTCATTCTGGCGACGCCGCCCTGCGCGCGAATGTCTGCTGGGACGCGCTCGAGGGCCATAACGGCGACTGCGCCGGCATCCTCTGCAATCTTGGCCTGCTCGGGGGTTACGACGTCCATGATGACGCCGCCTTTGAGCATCTCGGCCAGGCCGCGCTTGACTAGTTGGGTTCCAGTGGTTGGCTTGTTGACTTCGGTCATGCCAATAGTCTAAGCCCTCGGAAAGAGTCGATCCCAGCCCGAGGCAACTTCGGCCTGAACCTCACCAAGCAAGCGCGGAAGGGCTTTGGTCTCGGCGATGATGGGAAAGAAATTCGCATCGTTTCGCCAGCGAGGAACGATGTGCTGATGCAGGTGTCCGGCAATGCCTGCCCCGGCGACTTCACCCTGATTCATTCCGATGTTGAAGCCGTGCGCGCGCGACACTTCCTTCAGGACACGCATCGCTTGTTGAGTCAGCAATCCGATCTCGGCGACCTCAGCCTCGGTCGCCTGGTCGTATGTCGCGATGTGGCGGTACGGACAAATGAGGATGTGGCCCGAGTTATAGGGATACAGGTTCAGCACGGCGAAGGCCGTCTCCCCTCGCCTCACGATCAACGCATTCTCGTCGGAATTCTGCGGGCCGAGACAGAAGGGGCAGGCGTCTCGATCGGGTTGCTGTCCGTGTTGAATGTAAACCAGTCGGTGCGGGGTCCATAGGTGCTGAAACCCATTCGGAACCCCTGGGAGTTCGTGCGCGGGAGTCAGCTCATCCATAGCTAGACCTGAGCCTTAGTCTCGATTGCCTCAAGGATGCGCTTGATGGCGTCTTCAACCGGAATGCCATTCTCTTGGCTGCCATCACGGCATCGGAAGCTAACTGCTCCGTTATCGCGATCTTGGCCACCCGCAATAAGCATGAAAGGAACCTTCGCTTTGGTGTGGTTGAGAATCTTCTTCTGCATGCGATCGTCACTAGCATCAACCGAAACACGGACGCCAGCGGCGCGGAGCCGTTCTGCGATCGAGTCGAGGTAGTCGACGAACTCATTTGCAACGGGTACGCCTACCACCTGAACCGGAGCCAACCAGGGTGGGAAATGTCCCGCGTAGTGCTCGGTAAGAACTCCGAAGAACCTTTCGACCGACCCAAACAGGGCTCGGTGAATCATCACCGGGCGCTGCCTGGTTCCATCGGCGGCCGCGTACTCGATGTCGAAACGCTCAGGCAAGTTGAAATCAAGCTGGATGGTTGACATCTGCCACGTGCGCCCAATCGCATCCCTAGCCTGCACCGAAATCTTCGGTCCGTAGAAAGCTGCGCCACCTGGGTCTGGTACAAGCTCGAGACCTGAATCTGTGGCCACCTTGGCAAGGGTCGATGTAGCTCGCTCCCAAATTTCGTCTGAGCCAACGAACTTCGGGTTACCCTCCTCGCGGGTAGATAGCTCGAGGTAGAAGTCGTCGAGACCGTAGTCGCGCAACAGGCCGAGGACGAAGTTCAACACGTTGGTGAGCTCGTGCTCCATCTGGTCTGGCGTTACGAACAAGTGAGCGTCATCCTGGGTCATGCCGCGAACACGCGTTAGACCATGTAGCACTCCACTCTTCTCGTAGCGGTACACGGAACCGAACTCGAACAGTCTCATCGGTAGATCGCGGTAGCTGCGCGCCTGTGAGCGGTAAACGAGGATGTGGAACGGGCAGTTCATCGGCTTCAGGTAGTAATCCTGACCCTGCTTTGTGACGTTGCCCTCGGCATCTACCTCTTGATCCAACTTCATCGGCGGGAACATTCCGTCGGAGTACCAAGCTAGATGGCCGGATGTTTCGAACAGGTTGCTCTTGGTGATGTGTGGCGAATACACAAATTCATAGCCGGACTCTTCGTGGCGCTTCCTGCTGTAGTCCTCCATGACTCGACGCATGATTCCGCCCTTGGGGTGGAACACGGCCAGTCCCGAGCCGATTTCGTCTGGGAAAGAAAAGAGATCCAACTCTTGACCCAACTTGCGGTGGTCGCGGCGAGCTGCCTCCTCGAGCCGCTCCTGGTGTGCCTTCAGGTCATCCTTAGATGCCCAAGCCGTTCCATAGATGCGCTGTAGCTGCTTGTTGTTCTCGTTTCCTCGCCAATAGGCGGCGGCAACGCGGGTCAGCGAGAACGCGGCGCCAACAGTACGGGTGTTAGGCACGTGTGGGCCACGGCAAAGGTCCTTCCAGACGGTCTCGCCTGTGGCTGGATCCACATTGTCGTAAATGGTCAGCTCTCCGGCACCAACCTCAGCAGCGCCGTCGCCAAGAGCGTCTGCGTTCGACTTGAGCGAGATGAGTTCAACCTTGAATGGCTCGTGCGCGAGCTCGATGAGCGCATCCTGATCGTTAGTAACACGCCGAACAAATCTTTGCCCGCTGCGAACGATTCGCTCCATCTGCTTTTCGAGAGCTTTTAGTTCTTCGGGAGTAAACGGGACATCGACGTCAAAGTCGTAGTAGAACCCATCACGAATCGCCGGGCCGATTCCCAATTTCGCTTCAGGGCGAATAGTTTGTACCGCCTGAGCAAGAACGTGCGCCGTCGAGTGGCGAAGAATCGCAAGACCATCTGGGGATGAAATGTGAATTGGTTCGACTGAATCGCCAGCTGTTGGCTGATAGGCCAAATCGCGCGGCTCACCGTTCACGCGTAGCGCGATGACCGATTTATCAGCGAATAGTTTGAAGCCATCTGTGCCGGGCTCGATCGACTGATTGACTCCATCGAGGGTGATGTTGAATGACGACACGAATACTCCGTTTAGTTGATTCTGGACTCCTAGAAGTCTAGCCAGTTCCATGTTCGTTACAGCCGCGGCACTAAGGCGTGCCTTGCTAGCGCTGAAGCTGAACGAGCTGTAGTTTGTGGGCATGACGAAACCGAATACCCCCAGCCAGGATGCGATTCTCGCAAGTGCTGAGTTCCAGCAGGCGTCGATGGCACACAAGCTCAACTGGCTGCGTGCGGGTGTACTTGGCGCCAATGACGGAATCGTCTCAACTGCCGGCCTAATTTTTGGTGTAGCGGGTGCGACCGATGATGCAAACGCAATTCTGATCGCAGGTATCGCCGCTTTGGTTGCTGGGTCAATCTCTATGGCGGGTGGCGAATACACCTCGGTTAGCGCACAGCGCGACAGTGAGATCGCCGCTATCCGCAAGGAAAAGGCCGAACTCGCCGAGAATCCTGAGGCCGAGCTCCGCGAGCTCGCCTGGTTCTATGAGCAAAAGGGTATGAGCCCAGAACTTGCAATCAGGGTTGCCGAAGAGCTGACTTCGAAGGATGCCCTAAAGGCGCATGCCGAGGCGGAACTCGGCATCTCGGCTGACAAGCACGTGAGTCCTGCCGCAGCGGCGATCGCATCCTTCATCGCCTTTGCCGGCGGCTCAGCTTTGCCGCTCCTCACCGCAACCGCGACCCCTTGGCCAGAAGCGAGAATTCCGATGACGGTAGTCGCAGTCACTACCGCTCTCGCATTGACCGGCTTTATCGCGGCGAGAATCGGAGGCGCGAAACCTGGCCGTGCAGTCATTCGCAACGTTCTGGTGAGCCTCCTGACGATGTCGATTACCTATGGAATCGGGCTTTTGGTTGGCGGAAACCTGCACGGGTAGGCTCTCAAGGCTTCGATCGAATCAAAGTTAGACTCTTCGAGTGACTGAAGTGCGTAAATACGACGTTGTACTAATCGGTGGCGGCATCATGAGTGCCACCCTGGGAACCCTTATCAAGAACGTCGCCCCGGAAAAGTCGATTCTGCTAATAGAGCGGCTCGAAGACATTGCTCTCGAGAGTTCAAACCCCTGGAACAACGCTGGAACAGGTCACGCTGCTCTTTGCGAACTCAACTACATGCCGGACTCGAAAGATGGCTCACTGCCTGACGCTTCTAAGGCCATTGCGATCAACGAGCAGTTTCAACTTTCTCGTCAATTCTGGTCTTCGCTAGTGGAGACCGGAGTGCTTTCCGACCCCTCAACATTCATTCACTCGACCCCGCACATGACCTTCGTGAAGGGCGAGAAGGACGTCGACTATCTGCGCCGACGCTATGAGGCACTAAAGAACCAGCCGCTCTTTGAAGGCATGGAGTTTTCGACCGACCCAGAAACGATCCGAAGTTGGGCACCGCTGCTGATTGATGGTCGCACCGGCGACGAACCAATCGCGGCGACACGAATCGAATCCGGCACCGATGTTGACTTTGGTGCAATTACGCGCCAGCTGGTGGCCGGTCTTAAGCAGGTGGGAGCCGAGGTTGCTCTCGGTACCGAGGTCACTTCGCTCAAGCGCTCGGGGTCCGGTTGGAGCGTTCGAACTAATTCGAAGTCGGATAGCTTGGCCCGAGTTGAGGCTTCGTTCGTATTCGTAGGCGCAGGCGGCTGGGCTCTGAAGCTTCTTCAGAAGGCAGGCATCCCTGAGGTCGACGGATACGGCACCTTCCCAGTCGGTGGCCAATGGTTGCGCACCAACAACCCAGAAATCGTTGCTAGGCATCACGCAAAGGTTTACAGCCAAGCATCTGTGGGTGCTCCCCCAATGTCCGTGCCGCATCTTGACACCCGTGTAGTCGATGGCAAGGCGAGCCTACTCTTCGGCCCATACGCGACATCCAATCCAAAGTTCCTCAAACAGGGTTCCGTGCTGGATCTGCCGGCTTCGCTGAGGCTCGGAAACATCGTTCCCTACATTGCGGTCGGCCTGAGCAATCTAGGTTTGATCAAATACCTCGTTGGCGAACTACTAAAGACAAAATCACGAAAATTTGCATCGCTCAAAGAGTTCATGCCGACTGCCCGAGCTGAGGATTGGGAACTTCTCAACGCCGGCCAGCGTGCTCAAATCATCAAGAAGGATGCCCAGAAGGGCGGTGTGCTCCAATTCGGCACCGAGATCATCACCTCGGCCGACGGTTCAGTCTCCGGGCTACTGGGCGCATCGCCTGGCGCATCCACAGCGGTCT
>JACCDN011187537.1_pt1 | contig 18826 bp, 19 predicted proteins | sample 7441691 | NCBI WGS metagenome assembly JACCDN01 (sample SAMN15323439, study PRJNA562643) | freshwater metagenome | isolation source: river surface water | place: USA:Blue River Watershed | collected 2017-08-16 | reverse complement strand
TGCCTCAAATATTCATATATCTTTACCCAAGCTGTGTCTTTTATTAATCGTTTGTATGACATCATCAAATCCTCGTTTTATTCTCATTCTATCATACTTTATTAAATTTCTCAACAGAACCTATTATGAGAATGAAAATTTTTGCAGTGTTTTGTGCTTTTATGATGGGGTTTAGTGTTCAAAATAACGCATCAGGTATCCTTGTATATGCTGAGGGAGATAAAGAAGAGCGTCTTCAAACTCAAAGAAGCATTCATAATAATTTCACTTTTGAGAGAAAGTTTATTTATGTAGAAAGAAATTTTTTGCGGTGGTTTCTTTCTCAGATTAAATATGCTGTCCCCCTGTCCCTTTCTATGATACCAATGGCATCTGAACAAGAAATTGAAGAACAAGGGCTTCATTTATCATACGCAATTACACGTTTTAAAAGAGGTTCTACTCATATTGCAAGAGCAACATTTCAAAGATTGGCAAATGACCCAACAACAGCCTCAAGTATTCGAGCGGATGCTTTGGAATGGTTGCAGAAATATAAAAACTCACCCTCCTAGAGCAGGGACTGGTAAGTTGAAGGCTGCAAGATCTTGGGCTGTGTAATATCCTTTTTTTGCGCCGTTCGAGCAAGCGCACCTTTGACCTCCATCACAACGTTTTTCACCTGTATCTGCACCTTCATTGAAAAGATGGCTTTTGCGGCTCGTAAGTTTTCCATCCATCTCGTTGTCTGACATTTTGATCATAAAAGCTTCTTTATTATTAATACTTTATATATGATGGTTGAGGAGATCCTGCGCTGATCATTTGAATGACGCTTTCAAGCGTTTGATCATTCCTTCCCGCTAAACTTTGTTGAACCCCTCTGACGATGGCTTCTCGATTACTTTGCGCAAGTGATCCAATAGCATTAAGAATTTTAAAAACAGATATATAGTCCCATTCGCGAATATTATGTAAGTACTGCTTGTAAACTATAGCAACCTCAAATAACCCAGCCGAGGGAATATTAAGTATTGAAAGTTTTTTGTAAAGTTTAAGGGTGTCACTATCTAAAAATTTGGATGATTTGATACTGGATATAATTCCCAGCCTCCAATATGTATCGTCTTTATTCCATGATTCATGAATGGTGCGAATGATCCTGGCAACATCTTGTCCAGCCCAACTTGGATTGATGATTTTCTTTTTTAAAAGCTCTTGGTAAATTGATGTAATTGATGATGAAGGGGCTTGAGATGAAATAGGGACATTGCTTAAATTTTCAAGAGTAGATGCGATATCTTCGTCTTTCATTCCTTCCACAAGAAGTGATTGTGAGCGTAAAATATCAATAAAATCACTTTGTATAGATGCTTCAATCAAATTAAATGCTTTTAAAATGATTAAAATATTGTCTAAAGACATGGAATGATTGATGAGTTCTTTTGTGAAAGCAGTTTGCACTAAGCTTTGATAATTTCTGTCTCTTGACTGGTAAAAAACTTCAAATATTTTTGGGAAGTCATCAGGAGAAATAACTTTTGGAAATATTTTTCTTTTCTGCTGATCGGCTATAAATTGTTTGTATTCAAGAATATCTTGATTCGATATATGTTCAAAAATTTTAAAAATCTGTGTCATTGTTGCGGCAGGCGTTGTGGGTTTTAATAAGCCTTTATAGTATGATTTTTGTAATACAGAGAAACGATTTTTTGGATCAATACCTGCAACACCTCTTATGATTTGAGCTTGAGCTCCTGGAGGTTTTTGAAGAATTTTATAGGCTTTAGAATTCATAATAGGAGTGATTATTTTTGAAAGATCATCTTCTTGAGATGAAATTTGAGTAATAGCATAAAATAATGCGCGCAACGATAAGGGGGTTGTGTTTTGAGCGGCTTTTTCATTTTTTAAAATCATGGAAAATAGTATTCTGGAAATATATATTTCTCTTCTGTTGACAGTTATAGGCTTTATTAAGGAGTTATAAATAAGTTGACGGTCTCTTTGTGTCATAGAGGCTAAAGCTTTTGCTAGTTTATCGCGTATGTGTGTAATGATAGGACTGCTTTTAAATGAGTTTAAATTAAAGGCGTATTGTATTAAAGAATTTGCTTTATCTTTTGAATCCTTGATATCCTCAGCTTCCCCAAACTCAGGTGAAGAGGAAAGTCTTCTTCTTTTGGTGTTTTGAATGTCAGTTGATGATTTGTCTGTTTCCAGGACAGCCGAAGAGCTATAAGCTTCCCCAAACTCAGATGAGTTGGCCAGGTTTCTTTTTTTGATGTTTTGAATGTCGGATGATGATCTGTCTACTCTGGGAACAAGAGAAGAATTATATGAATCCGCCCCTCCGTTTAATGGAGAACATAAACAGCATGCAAACGCTGCCACGATCAGCGTCTTAATGGGTTTTGTTGCCCTTATTCTCATTTAGATCTCCGCTTTTTCCTTACTTCACCTCCATTTAACGTGAAAAATCTTAATAAAGTGTAAAATAAATCTTGTTGTATTATAAAAAAAATCTCAATAAGTTGACAAATCATATTGACAAAATTTTATATCAATGCTATCATGTTCATACAAGTTACGAAAAAGTTTGTTTTTTGATGTTAAAATGGATTTTTAAATGATGAATTTAAAGATTTTGTCAAATAGATATTTTTGGTAGAAAATATTTTTATTGATAAACAATAAATAAACGTATTATTATATAAAATATTATTTTTGGAAAGGTTGAAAGTGCGCATGTTTTTCTTTTTAAGAGCGTGGTTTTTTGTTAATTTGGCGATCTATTCTCAATGTCTTTTTTCTCAGGAACCCTTGGTGATCAATGGCTTTGGATCTCTTGTCAAGCAAACGGTTAACGGTAATGTCACAATTAATGGCTCGGCAATTGTTGATAACAGTAAAATTAGTGGGATTTTATATGTTAATGGATCTTTAAGTGCCACGTCTTCTGCGATTACAAAAGTTTTAGTTAATGGTTCTTTCGTAGGAAAAAATGTAGATATCAGTTTTCCTTCTCAAGTCCAGGGGGCTTTTGAGGCGATTGATTCAAAGTTTGGTGATTTGGAAATTAGTAGTGATTCTGTCATTCTTGAAAACTGTACTGCAAAAGATATTGTGTTATCAAAAATGAACAATGGTGACCAAGTTATTCAGATTAAGGGTGACTCTAAAATTGAAAGTATTACATTTGAATCAAAAGGGGTGATCAAAAAATCATCTGGAACCATCATTAAAACAATAAAAAATGCAACAATTGAAAACGATTAAATAAGGATATTAAGTATGGCTGGACATTCACAATTTAAAAACATTATGTACAGAAAAGGGGCCCAAGACGCAAAACGTGCAAAAATTTTCACAAAAATTATTCGTGAAATTACAGTTGCTGCAAAGTCTGGATTGCCTGATCCCAATTCGAACCCACGTCTTAGAACAGCCCTTGCTGCGGCAAGAGAAGCAAACATGCCAAAAGATAACATTGATCGTGCAATGAAAAAAGCTTTAGGGGGAGATGATCAAACAAACTATGAAGAAGTCAGATATGAAGGTTTTGGCCCAGGACGTATTGCTTTTATTGTAGAAGGGCTTACAGATAACCGTAACAGAACAGCGCCTGACGTTAGAGCTGCTTTTAATAAAAGCGGAGGGGCTCTTGGAGAAAGTGGAAGTGTCAGTTTTATGTTTGATCGTATTGGTCTTATTTTATATCCAAAATCTATAGCGCCTGATGATGTGATATTTGAAGCAGCTCTAGAGGCTGGAGCAGATAATGTGGAATCTTTTGAGGAAGGTCATGAAATTACAACATCCATGGAAGGATTTGCTGGAGTAAGGGATGCTTTGACTGCAAAGTTTGGCGACCCACAACAAGGAAAGATTATTTGGCGACCTCAAACAACAACCTTGGTTGATGTGGATACGGCCAGATCTATTTTGAAATTCATGGATGTTTTAGAAGATCATGACGATATTCAAAACATCTATGGTAACTATGAATTCCCGGAAGGATTTGAAGGGTAATGAATAGATTAACAAGCATCAAAATTTTAGGCATTGATCCTGGTTTGCAAAAAACAGGGTGGGGCGTGATTGAAGTTAAAGGCAACACAATGCGCCCTTTAGGATTTGGTGTAGTTAAATCTAACAGTTCTGACTTGCTTGGAAAGCGACTGAACGATCTTTTTCTAGGGCTGTGTGAAGTGATAGATCAATTTTTGCCTGATGAGGCAGCTGTTGAAGAGACATTTGTAAATATGAATCCTGGGTCAACTTTAAAGCTTGGAATGGCCAGAGGGATTGCAATGCTTGCTCCTGCATTCAAAAATTTAATAGTTGGAGAATATGCTGCGAACAAAATCAAAAAATCAGTAGTTGGGGTAGGGCATGCCTCTAAGGATCAAGTTATGATGATGGTGTCAAGGCTTCTTCCCTCATTAGGTCCTATTACATCGGATGCTGCTGATGCCCTTGCCATTGCGATCACGCATTCTCACTATCGCTCTTTTAATGCGCTTAAGGTCATATCATGATTGGAAAATTAAGGGGCACAATAGATACTATTTTTGAAGATACGCTTATTTTAGATGTAAATGGTGTGGGTTATTTGGTTGGTTGTTCGGCAAGATTTCTTTCTAAATCAAGCGTTTCTGCGTTTCTTTCTCTATGGATTGAAACTATTTTTTCTCAGGAGAATTTGCGTCTTTTTGGCTTTGAAACACTAGAAGAAAAGGAATGGTTTAAACGTCTTCAGCTTGTTCAAGGCGTTGGAGCAAAGGCTGCTTTAAATATATTATCGGCTTTAAGTGTGTCAGAACTTGAGCATGCACTGGCAACATCGGATCAATCTGCCATTCGAAAAGCAGAAGGAGTCGGCCCAAAGCTTGCAACCCGTATTGTGACAGAGCTTAAAGATAAAGGCTCTTTATCTGTTTTTCAAGGGACTAACATTGATGATGATGTGCTTTTAGCTCTCATCAATTTAGGATATAAACGTAATGAAGCATTAGATGCTGTTAAAAAAGCAAAAAAAGAACAAGGTGAATCATCCACATTAGGCGGATTATTGCAAGCGTCTCTTCAATTGCTATCAAAAGGATAAAATATGGAAGATGATCGTTTTTTAAATGCTCAAAAACAAGAAGAAGATACATTTGAAGTCAATTTGCGTCCTCAATATTTGTCTGAATTTACCGGACAACGGGCGCTTAAAGAAAATTTAAATATTTTTATTACAGCTGCAAAAACACGAGGAAAAGCGCTTGATCATGTTTTATTTCATGGTCCTCCAGGGCTTGGCAAAACAACTCTTGCTCAAGTTATTTCAAGAGAGCTTGGCGTTGGGTTTAGGTCAACATCTGGTCCTATTATTGGAAAGCCTGGAGATTTAGCTGCAATTTTAACAAACTTGCAACCCAATGATGTTTTATTTATTGATGAAATTCATAGACTTAGTCCTGTTGTTGAAGAAATTCTATACCCTGCAATGGAGGATTTCCAGTTAGATTTAATGATTGGCGAAGGTCCTGCTGCAAGGTCTATAAAGATAGATTTGCCGCCGTTTACACTTATTGGTGCGACGACAAGATCTGGTTTGCTTACGACTCCTTTACGTGATCGTTTTGGAATTCCGCTTCGTCTTGAGTTTTATGAAGTAGATGAACTCAAAAAAATTATCATAAGATTAGCAACAATTTTAGGGGCGCAAATTGAGGAAAGCGGCGCAATTGAAATCGCGACGCGCGCAAGAGGAACCCCTCGTATTGCAGGAAGAATTATAAGGCGTGTGTGGGATTTTGCTCTTGTTGAGTCTGGGGGCATTATCACAAAATCTGTGGCGGATAAAGCCTTGATGCGTCTTGGAGTTGACTCCTTGGGGCTTGATGATATGGACCGAAAGTATTTAAAATCGATAGCGGAATTTTATAATGGCGGTCCTGTTGGCATTGAAACAATTGCGGCTGTGTTGGCCGAGCAGCGTGATACGGTAGAAGAGGTTATTGAGCCCTATTTGATGCAAATTGGATTCATACAACGCACGCCACGAGGACGAGTTATTACAGAACAAGTTTATGAATATTTGGGGTTAAAATGATAAAATTATTACTATGTCTTTTGGTATCTTTTCCGGTATTTACTGTGCCTAAAGTTTTAGTTAGTATCAAACCACTTTATACTGTGGCAGCATATTTAACAAAAGGAGTTTCTACACCTGATGTTTTAATGTCAGAAAAAATATCTCCGCATCATTTCCATCTTCTTCCATCCCATATTGAAAAATTAAAATCAGCTGATATTTTTATTTGGATTGGACCGGAAATGGAAACTCAGATTTCAAAATTAATTGATCAATTTGAGTCTTCCAAATTTATTACGGCAACAAAGATCAAAGAAATGTTCCTTTTGCCCATCAGAGGTTCAGGATGTGGCTGTGGAGATCATCACCACCATGGAATGGACCCACATCTTTGGATGAATCCAGATAATATGATTATAGTTGCCAAAGCCTTGAAAGAGAAGCTTATTCAAGCTGATGCTCCAAATGAGAACCTATATAATAAAAATTATGATAATTTTATGCTTAAAATGAATGAGCTTAAATTGCGTATTAAACCAGCGGTTTCAGACTTTTTTATTTTTCATGATTCTTTGCAATATTTTGAAAAATATCTTGGAGTTAATGGGCATGTTGTTCAAGGGAATGATGATGCTGGTTTTTCAATTAAAGAAATTATGAATCTTAAAGAGCTTTTGAATGCAACTAAAAATAAGATCATTCTGACAGAAGAAACTCCAATTTCATGGATTCAAGAAATGATGGGAGATATGCCAAATTTAAGTATCCATGAGATTTCTCCAGAAGGTATTCAAAGAACGGTTGCAGATGATATTTATTTTGAAATCATGGGGGATATTTGGACAAAAATTTCTGTGAAAAAATAAATCTAAATTCTGGAATTTTTATGAATATGGATATTCATGATCCAGCCAAAAGCAATAAAAAGCGAAATAAGGGATGCACCTCCGTATGAAACAAAGGGTAGAGGAACGCCCACCACTGGAAAAAGACCAGTTACCATGCTAATATTGATAGCAACATAAAGGAAAAAAATAGCAGTTACGCCAAGTGCCAGTAATTTCCCAAAGATATGCTTTGAGCTTAATGCAATTTTAAGGCTTATGACGAAAATTGATATGTACAGCGATAAAAGAATAAAAACTCCAAAATACCCCCATTCTTCTCCTATAATTGTAAGAATAAAATCAGTGTGTTTTTCAGGTAAAAAATCAAGATGGACTTGTGTCCCTTTTAAGAAGCCCTTTCCCCAAAAGCCTCCAGATCCTATTGAAATTTTTGATTGAAGTATGTGATAACCGGCTCCAAGGGGATCTTGTTCGGGGTTGATGAATGTTAAAATTCGCTGTTTTTGATAGTCATGTAAAAAATGCCAAAATAAAGGTAAGCTAAAAGAAAATAGAACAATGATGCTGGCTACAATTTTACGGCTTAATCCGCCTACAAAAAGGAGAATTCCACCAGACAAAACAAGTAAAGATGCGGTTCCAAGATCGGGTTGCTTGAGAACTAAAAGAGTGGGAAAAAAAATGAGAGAAAAAACAATGCATAAGGTCTTAAAAGAATTACGATTAATGTCCAAATGATAATGATGTAAGTAATCCGATATCATTAATACAAGGGAAATTTTCATTAACTCTGAAGGCTGAAGCTCGATGAATCCTAAATTAATCCATCTTTGTGCCCCCATCCCAATTCGGCCAAATAGTTCTACAGCAATCAAAAGAATAAAAGAAAAGCCATAGAAAAAATAACTCATGGACATCAAATTTCGTAAAGGAAGAATGGAAAAAAAGAAAAGAAGAAAAATCCCTATTAGTATTTTCATGCTTTGCTTGAATGCCCATGGATGAAAATTTCCTTCAGCAGCGCAAAACAATATAAAGATGCTAATGCTGCATAATAATAATATAATAGATATCAAGGGCCAGTGAATTTTTTTAATATTTTCAATATCAAAAGAAAATAAAGGAAATATCATGAATCAAAAATCTAAATTTGCATAATGCTTTGCAGCCGTGTGACCTGGAACTGAATCTAATAATATTGCGCGGAATGAAGGGCGTGATTTTATTTTCATGTACCAATCTTTTGCTTCTTCATATTTTTCCCAAGGGACGCTTTCAAAGAAATCTAAACATGATAAATGTGCCGCTGCAACAAAATCAGCAATTGTAAGCTCTTCCCCAGCAAGCCATCGGCGGCGATCAATCAAATAGCAGATATAATCCATATGTGCATGAATGTTATATTGAGATTCGCGTAAATTTTTAGGGTCAGGACCTTCTTTTGTAATATTTCTTTTGTATACTTTTTCAAAAACAAGTTTATGAGTAACTTCACGGTTAAATTTTCCATTAAACCAATCTATAAGGCGTCTAACCTCAGTTTTTGCGATAGAATTTTTAGGAAAAAAAGTGTTTTCAAGATATGTTTCTTCCAGATATTCAATGATTGCATAAAATGATGAGATGACGGTTCCATTTTGATCCATAAAAACAGGAACTTCGCCTGCGGGGTTTATGGAAAAAAAATCATCTCTTTCATCCCATATTCTTTCATAAACAAGATCGAAATCAAGTTTTTTTTCACGCAATAAAATTCGCACAGCACGTGAAAAAGGATCTAAGGGAAGATGAAAAAGTGTTCTCATTTTAAATTTTTCTGTTTTTATAATATCAATACTGATATGATTTAATAATGTAGATTCAATTATAGGATATTATATGTCATTTCTCAACATTATTCTTTTAAGCCTTGTTCAAGGTATTAGCGAATTCTTGCCTGTATCTTCTTCGGCACATCTTTTATTTTTAAGCAAACTCTTTGGGGTTAGAGAACCATCATTATCTTTCGTTGTTGCTCTTCATGCCGGTTCTTTATTGGCAATTTTGTTTTATTTTTATAAGGATATATGGACGCTTATAAAAGGGTTTTTTGGTATTTTTAAAGGGGCTGTTACGTTTGAGTTTTATCAAAGCTTGATTTTAATTATAGCAACTCTTCCTGCTATTTTTGTGGGTTTTTATATTAACAAAGTGAATCTTGATATTTTCAGAACTTCATTTTCTATAGGTGTGATGAGCATTATTTTTGGGATTCTTCTTTATATATCAGATAAGAGCTCAACAGCGTTTTCGAATTCAAGATATATGACAATTAGGCGAGGATTTTTAATTGGGCTTGGGCAGGCATTAGCTTTGATTCCAGGGGTGAGCAGGTCAGGGATGACATTAACCGCTGCAAGGTTTTTAGGGTTTTCAAGATCTTTTAGTGCGAAATTCATTTTTATAATGGCAATACCTGTCATCTTAGGGGCAATTGTTATTAAAGGTTATGATATGTTCCAGGAGAATACGCCTGTTTTGACTCAAGAGATTGGTCTTGGAATTCTTTTAAGCTTTGTTTTTAGTTTATGTTTTTTGCACTTGCTTTTGAAGTGGCTCAAAAATCACAGCCTTTTTCCGATCGTTGTTTATAGGATTTGTTTAGGGATTTTGTTGATTGTTTTTTCATATGTATAGTTTGATCAAATGATTTCCTCTTTTTTTCAAGATAACGATTCTTACCAAGTTATAAATGAACAGTTAGAGGTTTTAAAAACATTAGAAGACCTTTCAAAGAGGATTTCTGAATCATTTTTATCTGGTTTTTTTTCTAAAAAAACAAAAATAAGTGGGGTGTATTTATATGGCCCACCTGGCAGTGGAAAAACTGTTTTAATGCAACATTTTTATAAACATATTTTGATTAAGAATAAGAAAATCGACCATTTCCATTCTTTTATGTTGGATTTTCATCAGAAAAATCATGCATCAAAAGATTCTTTTTGTGGATTTATAAAAGAACTTAAAGGGCATGTAAGAGTTTTGTGTTTAGATGAGTTTTTTATCGATAATATTGCCGATGCTATGATTTTAGAACGATTTTTAAAAGAGTGCGTTCATAATAATATTTTTATATTTTTAACTTCAAATTACGCTCCCGATGATCTTTACCCAAAAGGTCTTCACCGTGATCGCTTTTTGCAAGGGATTGAGTTTCTTAAAAACTGTTTTGAGATTGTTCATTTGAATTCAAATGAAGATTATAGACGTTATGAGATTTGGCCTGATAATGTAGGTGAAAGGAGTTTTTCATATGAAGAGCTGTTCGAGAAGCCCTATGGCACCAGAGAATACGTTGAGATTTGCCAGTTGATTGATCAGATTATCATAACAGATTTTCCAGATCTTACGATAGATCACCTTGACTCTTTAAAGCGTTTAATTATCTTTGTGGATATTTTTTATTTAAATAAAAGGAAAATTAAAATACCCCTTGACTGTTTCTTTAGAATTGATCAAATGAAAGATAAATTAGAAGGCGTTGAAAGAATGGCTTCTCGATTAAAAAGTATGATGGACAAATAAAATGTATAAAAATTTAGTGTTGGGTGCAGGAAAAACAGGAAAATCTGCGTATGATTTTTTGAAAAAAAATAATCAAGATGTTTGTATTTGGGATGATAATCCAGATGTCAAATCATCTTTTTTAGGAGATTTTTTCTCATCTTTCGAAGAAATTTCAAGAGTTATCATCAGTCCGGGTTTGCCAATTTTATGGCCTGTCATGCACCCTCTTTATAAGGAAGCAAGGCTTAGACAAATTCCAATTATAAGTGATTTAGATCTTTTGTTTTTACATGCTCAAAAATCAAAATACATAGGGATTACAGGGACAAATGGTAAATCTACAACAACAGCTCTTCTTGGGTTTTGTCTTGGAAAATTAAGTAAAAATGTTCATGTGGGAGGAAATTTTGGAACTCCAGCGCTTTCGTTGCCAATTGGCGATGATAATACCTATGTTCTTGAGATGTCATCCTATCAACTTGAGGCCTCTTGTATTATTGAGTTTGATATTGGTGTTCTGCTTAATATTACCCCAGATCATTTAGACAGGCATGGAGGTATGTCAGGATATGTTCATGCAAAAGAGCTGATTTTCAAGTCTCAGCGTGAAGGAGTTATATGCATAGATGATCCTTATACATGCCAGATTTATGAGTTCTTAAAGCCTTTAATGAAAGATCGTCTTATTCCCATTTCAACACAAACCTTTTTGGAAACAGGTTATTATCTTGATGGCACAATGCTTCATCATAATGGAGATCTGATATGGGATATATCTGAACATTCAACTCTGAAAGGGTCTCATAATGGGCAAAATATTATGGCAACTTGGGCGGTTCTGTATTTACTAGGGTATTCTCATGAGGCAATACGTCAATCTATATTAGAATTCAAAGGTCTTGCCCACCGTCAAGAACATGTTCTTCGAACAAAAAATGGTATTACCTTTATTAATGATAGCAAAGCCACCAATGCTGATGCGACGATTCAAGCTCTCAAGGCGTATGATGATGTTTATCTTATTTTAGGTGGCATCCCTAAAGCTGGAGGTATTGATGATTTAATTCCTTATTTTCATAAAATTCGCCATGTTTTGCTCATTGGTCAATGTGCGCAAGATTTTGCCCAAGTTCTTAGTGTTTATCATGTTAGTTTTACAATAGAAAAGAACATTTCAAATGCTTTAAATTTTGATTTCAAGGAAAATAGCACAGTTTTATTATCGCCTGCATGCGCAAGCTTTGATCAATTTGAAAACTTTGAACAACGTGGAAAGCATTTTAAGGATCTTGTTATTCAAAGGTTTTCAAATATCTAGCGTTTCTTTAACGCAAAGGAATGTATTCAATATTGGTTAGAAAATCATTGATTTTCTCTATTCTAAGCGAACTATTGTGAATGAATCCACCAAAAAATTCGGAAAATAAAATGCGCACAGCGGGGTCGATTAGTAATAGGTTAAAATCCTTAATCAATATCTCGTTCACATCTTCCTGATAAACCGAATAAAGGCTTCTCTCAGCTGATAAAACACCGCTCGAAATCAATCCCCAATTTTGCATTTTTAAGTGATTTAGGAAAAATCCAAATGTTTCATTTGCCATAAGCTTTTCAAAAAATTCAGAATCAACGCCTTCTGGTGTGCCTGTAATGCCATCCACAAAACTGATCACAACTTTTTTCAGTTGAGGAAGTTGTGCATCTAAAAGATTTTGATCTTCTGTGGAAAATGGTCGATCTTCCCCATAAAGCTCTTTTATAAACAAGATATCTAGAGATCTTAAAATACCGCCTAATGCTCCATCTCCACATTTTAAAATAGCCTCTTTGCTTCCCAGTGCATTGATGAAAGAGCAAACTAGAGTTTTATATTCAGGATGATCTTGATTTCTTTCTAGGGCACGAAATACTAAATGGAGACAGTCACCAAGAGTGATTTGATTTCCAGTAAGATTTAATGTGACGATTTTTTGTGAGGTTTTTGTCCAGAGATTCCCATCAGATCTGAAACAGGTTCCTTGATGTTGTTGGTCTGATATCATTTCTTGCAAAATATCTTGAGCATTGGATATCATGTCTGTGGTTACTTGAGGATTACTCTCTCTTTCTTTTTCAAGCGACGTTATCAAAAAAGAGATTTTTTCTAAAAGATCTTTATCAGAAAATACTGTGGTCCCAAATTCTCTTTCTTTTTCCAATAAAATGGTTGCAATTTTGGATGCATCTCTAATCATTGATAGTGTATGGACATCCCCAAATTTAGTCCTTCGATCCAAGCTTAAATAAGCTTGTTCAAAATCAATATTTTCTGATAATAATTGGGCAAAGTTTTTTATGTTTGGTGTTGATGCAAATTTCTCAAATGTTTTTATTCTCTCATATCTTTGCTTGAAACTTGATGAAATAAAGGTGGGGTCCTGGAGACTTTGTTTTAAAAGTCTAGGGATCATTTCATGAAAATCATCAAAATGAGCTGTTTTGGGCAAGTTTGCAAATCCTTCAAATAAATTATTTTTTATGTCGTGATTGACATGATTTCTGCTTAGGATTTCAATGCCGTAATTTGCAAAATTTCTTGCAGTGTCTGTATTTTCATACGTTAATAAGGAGCTAAAAATCGATGAAAATTCATCAATTGTTATAGAATTGTTTTGGATACAGGAAAGTGCATAGTCTATAATCTGTCTTTGTAGATGGATGGGGAAAGTCGAAATTTGTGTGATAAAATCTTTTTTTACTTCCCATGGGGTGAAAGAATCGCGGATATGATCAATAGCAAACGTATGAAGTCTTCTTTTTAAGATTGTATTTTGAGTTTTGATGATATCTTTATAGATATATGAAAAATTAGATAACGTTATAGATTGATTATCTAGAGATGAAAATAGATATTCAATTATTTGATGTTGTGCATCATCTGGGAAGTTTTTAAATTGTCTCAAGAATATCCATTTATTATGAAATGATGCGTCTGGAGATAAAATTTCATTCATCGCAAAAATGATAAGTTTTTCTTTTAATTTTGTGTCTTTAACATCGATTAAACGTTCATAAATTCTTTCAAATTGAGAGTTTGTGATCTTTTTTTCTTCTACTAATCTGAGCATGTAGTTGATTATTATATCAACACAATCAGAAGGCAGTGTTCTAATCAAGATGTCGATTTTTCCCCAGTCTTGTGAAAGAAATGTTTGAATTTGAGCAATAGCCTCTTCTCGAGAGGGGGCATGTAACGACAGAAGAGAGGCAAAAAGTAATTTTTTGGTAGGGTCGCTGGTTTGTTCCAATATCTCTCTTGTTTGAGCTGCTGCAAAATTTTGATTTTCTGGATTGTTAGAGAGTAAAAGATACGATATTGAAGACAGCTGAGTTGTCATTTTATAAGCATCTGGTAAGCTGGAGGCTTTTTCTAGAAAGTTTTTTGCATAAAAATCTATATTCGGCATATTAGACAGGAGTATATAAACTGAAATAAGGGGAAATCCTTGATGATCATTAAAGTGATCAAATGCCTGTTTTAAAAATTCTTGTGAACGTTCGTTTACTGATACGTTTGGGGAGTAAGTGCCAAGTGTTGCTAAAAATAAGGATTTTGATAACTTTTGATGTATTAAAAAGGGGGGCGTTTGTGGGGGTATTAATGAGATGAGAGAGATATCTTCATCAAATACTATTTGATTGTATAGTTCTTGACTTCTGGTCGAAAATAAAATTGTCTTAAAAAGACAGTAGCGGGCTGTCATGTCATTTGTAGGTTGAAATATGATTTGTATAAGATCATTTTGTATTTCAGGTGTTAGGAGATTAAAAGGTTCGATCATTGGGGCATAAAAAGTTCTAGAAAGGGCAAATAGAGAATTCGTTTCTGTATGCCTTGCCATATCTTCCATAAAAGATTGTTTTGAAAGGAGAGGCATTATGACTGAAGGATTGACCTCATCAAATGTTAAATCTATGCTTGTTGAATATAAAGGCATACTTGAGGTTACTAGAGAGATGAAGAAGATAAGTTTGAGTTTATTCATAGTGTATTTTTCCTTATTTAAATTGAATGTATTTTTTATTATATGACATGACAATAGGGACAGTCAATGTTTTTTTTACAAAATTTGATATTTTTATTTTGATGGAAAAGAGGAGAGATTTTTTAATGGTTATGCAATATTTCGATATATTTTTTTGACTTTATTTTTGATGGAATCATTTAGCTCTTCTTGAAAACAAGGCTTATCACCTTTATTTATAAGCTTTACACGGATTCCTTCAAAGAAGTCGTGGGTGTGAATAAAAAGACTTGATAAACAAAGGTCAAGGCTTAATACATCGCGCAAGGTTTTGCCTTTTGTTTTTGTGATGTGGTTAAAGGTTGTCCAAAATGAAAGGTCAGAGGTTTTAAAATCAGTTCTATGAAAATCTTTTATTTTATTGAAGTGGCTGTGTTGAAAAGTCTGGTTTTTAATATTTTGAACTTCTTTTAAAACTGTAGGTCTTATAAAAAACTTCATAATTTCAATAAGATCTGCGCTATTTCTTGGTTGGTTTTCAATAAGGCTTTTTTCTACAATGGACATGTTTTTTCGATCAATGACGCCTGCAATTAATCCTGCGGCATCTAGATCGGGAGGTGTTATTTCTCCACCACTCATTGCAAAATTGTTGGCAAATCCAGGAAAACGCTTATCTGCCTGGTTGAGCCAATATGACAGTCCAGCATCAGGATAAAATGCAATATTGATTTCAGGGGCAGCTGCTTTGACGTTTAGCAGAAAAAATGGGTATTGGCATGCAAGAGCCACTGCAAGGCCTGCGCCGTATGCCAAGCCCTCTACCAAAGAAATAGTTTTTTTTGAAGAGGCAATTTTGTTGATTAAAGAGTATTCGATATTGAAAAAACTTTCAATTTTAGTTAATTTTTTTTCTTTATAGTGATTGTATACCTCTTTGATATCGCCGCCTGATGAAAAAACGGGGCCGTGAGATTTGATGACAATAAAAGTTATAAGGGGGTCTTCGTCAAGCTTTTTAAATATTTCAAAAAGCTCCATGACCATTTGAGCATTTAAAGCATTCATTTTTTCAGGACGATTTAAAACAATGAATGCAATTACGCCTTCGATAGTATAATACACCATTTTATTTTCAAGGCTGCTCATGTTTGTATCTTTTGCTGCTGAGTGTCTTGATGCGAAGCTTCTTGCGGGAAGGGTTTTCTAGCAAGCCTTTGAGCCTCGTTTAAGACTTTTCTGACATAAAGAGCTCTTGTTATGGCTCTGCGTAAATTTTCTGGATTTTTTGATAAGAATGCTTTTGACATGTTTTGTGTTTCAATATTCATTTGAGATTCCATATCGGAGGCTATTCTTTCTGCTTCCATAGGTGTTGCCGCACAAGCAAGGGTTTCGCGAACTACCATCATTTGCATTAAAATTTCTTCATCCATATAGGTTTCATCTTCAATCCAGGGATTTTCAGGATTTAGATATTTTAATAAGATTTTTGCGCGCAAAATAGGATCTTTTAATTCTCCATAAGCCAGATTTAAACTTGAAGACATTTTTTGAGCTTCTTTTTTTTGCTCTTTTGTTTTGTTCACATATCGATCTGGATGATGTTCTTTTTGAGCTTTAAAATAAACATGATCTAAATCTTCTATATTAATATCAAAATTGGGTTCTAATCCAAAACAAACAAATGGGTCATCCCCTTCATGTTCATACATAAAACGATTCTCCACAACCACACGATCCTTTCTGATTTGGGTTTTGAAAGACAAATCCTGATTGAACTTTGTCATCCACGTAATCCATAATAGAGCCGATCATAAACAAAATTGCTTTAGAATCAATTAACAAAAGCAAATTATTTAAAATAATTTTTTCATCACCATTAATAATTTCATCGGCAAATTCAACTTTATAAGCAAGTCCTGAACAACCTCGTGTTTTAATTGACACGCGAATTCCAGCTGTGGGCTTTCCTCGGCTTGCAATTAAATCTGTCATACGGTTTTGTGCAGCTTGCGTCACTTGCAAAAAAGACATAGTTTAACCTTTCTACTTTCATTTTAAAAAATGCTATTATAGCATAAATCATGAGGTTTTTCATTAGAAAAATCTGTGTCTATTAATTGGTTTTGATGTCTTTAAAACAGATCGTTATGGAGGTTTTGTACAACCGACGGAACTTGATCGCAAAGGGTCAAAGCGCTGAGCCTTGTTTCTCCCGAGTCAAGCGCGATAATCTCAAAATCTCTAAGAGCATTAAAAACTTTATCTAATACTTGAGAGTGAGATCTAAGGCCTTGTCCAACAAGAGAAATTTTCACAAGGTCTGTGTAAATTTTTGTAGGAGTCCAGACGAGTGAGTGTATTTGATCCCAATCATTTTTTGCAATGGAAAAGTTGAAACCATTTTCATGGATTTGGATCATATCAATACTGATATCTTTGTCAGCGATGATTTTAAAAAAAACTTCCAGATAAGCAATATGTTCAAACTGAACCCACATAATATCACGAATATGTACAATGCCTGATATAACTTTATCTTCCATTTTTACATCCTTTTTTATAATGGTTCCAGGGGAGTCGGTAAAGCTTGAGCGCACGTGTAGGCAAACATCATTTTTTTTTGCAATTTCAACGCATCTTGGATGCAGGATTTTTGCTCCCAAAGAGCTCATCTCTAGGGCAGCATCAAATGAGAGAAAGTCATGCTTAATTGCTGATGGAACAATGCGGGGGTCTGCTGAGTATACACCGTCAACATCTGTGTAAATGTCGCATCTTGTTGCTTGAATAGCTGCGCTAATTGCAACGGCAGAGGTGTCTGATCCTCCTCGGCCAAGGGTTGTGATTTCTTGATTAACGGTCATACCTTGAAATCCTGTGACAATTGGAACAATCCCTTGTTGGATAAGAGAGTCAATTTTTTGTGGGAAAACATCTTGAATGCGTGCATTTCCCCAACAAGAATCAGTTAAAATTGGAACTTGCCATCCACACAAAGGTTTGGATAAAATTCCTATTTTAGATAAGGCTAGACTTAAAAGTCCTGCACAGACCACCTCGCCTGTTGATACGATCATATCTTGTGAAGATGAGTTTTGAGTTGCGTTAAATGAGGAGGATAGTTTCAGTAGTGCATTTGTTTGACCCGACATGGCAGATGTTACTACGCAAGGAAATTCGTTGTCTGATATGGACTTTTGTATTAAAGCAGCGCAGTGTGCAATGCGTTCTATGCTTCCAACAGATGTTCCGCCAAATTTTTGAACAATTTTCATCAAATCTAATAGGTACTCCATGATAAGACAAGAGAAAAGAATGGCTTGTCTTAATTGGTTGCGGGGGCAGGATTCGAACCTACGACCTTCAGGTTATGAGCCTGACGAGCTACCGGGCTGCTCCACCCCGCGTCAAAAAAACATATCCTTTTATATGGCAATCAAATTGAAAAGTCAAGGGTAAAGTTTTACAGAAAAAGGATTTAATTAGATTGGTTTTTGCAAGGTGGGCGTAGGTGAGTATTATTTCTTTTAATATTCTTTTGCTTGTGAGGGCGATCTCTTTGTTGCTCATTAATAGTATTGATTTATATCGCCTGATGTTGAAGTGGTCTTTACCCGGCATGAATAAAAGATGTTTTTATATTTTTACTGTTCGTGGAAAATCTTTAAAATAGGGTATTGGTGTCTTTAAACTTTCTTATACGTCTAAGTTTAGATGGTGTTTAAGGGGGGGGGCACTTTTTATGTTTATGTTTTCAGAAGATTGGAATGTTCTGATTATGAGTTTATGAATTCATTCTAATCGTGTGGTTATAGATATCAGTTCTGGGTTAATTTTATGGAAGACTCAATGAAATTGAGTCTTTGAATTAATATTCAGATCTTAGTTGTCTATTAATAAGATTATTAAAATTTAGTTAATACTGTCTAAAGAGGGGTTCAGGGGTTTTTTCAAAAGGGCGGTTTTTAAGGTTTTTTTTAAATTTAAAAAAATAAATTAAAAAAAACATTAAAAAAGGTTGACGTTAAATCTAAGATCGGATATAAACACAACTACCAGCCGATGAGGTTGGCAGAGACGCGAAAGCGGTTCGATCAGATCTTTAAGAGAGTATATAAAAGAATAGAGAATAAGGGATACAAGAGCAGCAGTCGATAAGTAAATGGATTGGTTGTGAAGCTTAGTTGAAATTATTTAATATAAAGGTAAACGCAAGTTTTTGTGCCTTAGAGTGCAAGAACAAGCTTCCAGTCAATTTGAGAATTAATTGAGTAAAATAGGATTAAAACATGAGAGTTTGATCCTGGCTCAGAACGAACGCTGGCGGCATGCTTAACACATGCAAGTCGAACGGACTT
>JACCDN010451449.1_pt1 | contig 18828 bp, 14 predicted proteins | sample 7441691 | NCBI WGS metagenome assembly JACCDN01 (sample SAMN15323439, study PRJNA562643) | freshwater metagenome | isolation source: river surface water | place: USA:Blue River Watershed | collected 2017-08-16 | reverse complement strand
GTGGTCATGGAAAAGACGCAGCGCGAGTTGCAAGAAATACCGTGCATGCCCTTAGACCAAGTGCCGGCCGATAAAAAACAAATCATCTCCAGCCGCTCCTTCGGCGGCAAGGTCACCGAGTTGCCGGTGCTGCAAGACGCGCTGTCGACCTTTGTGGCCAACGCCTGTGCCAAATTGCGCGCCCAAAACAGCCACGCGGCGGTGATCCAAGTGTTTTTGCAGACCAACCGCTTTCGCAAAGACTTGCCCCAATACACGCCCAGCCTGGCGGTGCCGCTGCCTTACCCCACCAACGACTCGCTCGAGGTCAACCGCTGGGTGGCCTGGTTGTGTGAGCGCATGTTCAAGCCCGACTACACCTACAAAAAAGCCGGCATCGTGCTGAGTGAGATCAGCCCCGTCACCCAGCGCCAAGGCGATTTGCTGGAAGAAGACAACCCCGACAAACACAAACTGATGCAGGCGCTGGACCAGTTGAACGCGCGTTATGGCCGTGGCGCTGTCAAAGTGTCCACGCAGGGCGCTTATTCGGGCTGGCAAATGAAGCAAGAACGCAAGTCACCCAACTACACCACCAGCTGGGCCGATTTGCCCTGGGTGTGAGCCCGCACAGTTGTTCTGGACTTGGGCGGGGCAGTTGCAGTAAGCTACAAGGTTTTCCACGTAACTTGTTGTCGTTCATGGACAGTTCGCTCCCCTCCATTCCTGCAAAACGCTATTTCACCATCGGTGAAGTGGGCGAATTGTGTGGCGTCAAGCCGCACGTTTTGCGGTATTGGGAGCAAGAATTCACGCAACTGCGGCCCGTCAAGCGGCGTGGCAATCGGCGCTATTACCAGCACCACGAAGTGCTGATGATTCGGCGCATTCGCGATCTGCTGTACGACCAAGGCTTCACCATCAGCGGAGCCCGCAACCGGCTGCAAGAGCTGGTGCAAAGCGAGCGGCAGCTGCGCCGCAACACCGCCGATGGTGTGGACGCCGACGAGGGCTTGGGCAGCGCCGACGAAGACTTTGACGACATGGCCGAGCCCTTCGACAGCGCCGATGCGCAGGGCCACGCGCTTCACGGAACAAGCACGTCACTGCAAAAAGAGTTGATCGAAATTCGCGCCTTGCTCACGCTTTGAGGCCTGTGAAAACAGTTATAATTCAAAGCTTGTCGGCGTGTAGCGCAGCCTGGTAGCGCACTTGCATGGGGTGCAAGGGGTCGCGAGTTCGAATCCCGCCACGCCGACCATTTAGTCTCAATGAAAACAACGGGTTACAGCCCACAAAGCTGTGACCCGTTTTCTTTTGGGTGTTTGCCCCCAGTTTTAGCCACACCTTTGGGCTGGCTCTCAATGTACCTTCTTAGCTTGTTCTGGACAGTAGAACATCGGTAATGATCTTAAGTTATTGATCTTATGTAATTTTTGTCAATGACATTTGGTCTTCAGAAGCTGGTGAAAATTTAAATACTTGCAAGGGGTGCAAGGGGTGCAAAGGGTGCAAGGGCTAGTGAGTTCGAATCACGCCACGTCGACCATCTAATTCAAATGAAATCAACGGGTTACACCTCGCAGGGTGTAACCCGTTTTCTTTTGCGTGCTTTATTGGTTAACGGTCCCTAACTTGTCGATTACGTGTGCTTAAAAGTACGCGATTCATATCAGCCGCGTTCGTTTTAAGAAGTGTGTGAATTCATTTTTTACTAATAAAGAAAATAATTTTTAAAATAAATCATAAAAAAATACTAAAATTTGTCGTCGTTTGCATGAATCAAACAACACCCGTGCTTCCTGATGGTGACAAAGCACTGCGGTAGCCTGCCTGAAATACAACATACTTTTGAACTCAAAAAAAATGACAATCCTGGTTACAGGCGCCGCTGGCTTTACAGGCGGTAACTTGGTACTCGACTGTCTCGCATGCGCTGACGAGCCTGTAGTGAGCCTAGACAAACTCCCCTACGCCGGCAACCTCCAAACCTTGACCAGCGTCCACGGACACTCTGGCCATATTTTTGTGCAGGGTGATGTTGGCGACCGTACCTTGGTTGAGCAGCTGCTGGCTCAACACCAATCTCGTGCCGTGCTCAACTTCGCGACTGGGCGCCATGTAGACCGCTCTGTCAGCGGACTGGGTGACTTTATTCAAACCAACATCGTGGGTACCTTCAGTCTTCTGGAGTCGGTGCGCGGCTACTGGGCTGCATTGGCCCAGACCTCAAAAGACGCCTTTCGCTTTTCGCATGTGAGCACTGACGAGGCCTACCGCACCCTAGGCAAAGACGCTCCCGCCCTTGCCAAAAATGGCTACGGCCAATTCTGCTTAATTTTTTGAAGTAATGCCTTACAACGTCATCCCAACCGCTATACCCGAAGTCCTGATCCTTGAGCCCAAAGTCTTTGGCGACAGCCGAGGTTTCTTCTTTGAAAGCTTCAACCAGCAAGACTTCAACCAAGCCACTGGACTGCAAGTGAACTTCGTGCAAGATAACCACAGCCGCAGTGCCAAAGGGGTATTGCGAGGCTTGCATTACCAACTGCAGCAACCCCAAGGCAAACTCGTGCGCGTGGTGCGCGGTGCTGTCTTTGATGTGACTGTGGATATCCGAAAAAGCTCTCCCACTTATGGTCAGTGGGTCGGAGTTGAGCTGACGGAAAACAACCACAAACAGTTTTGGGTGCCCGCTGGCTTTGCCCACGGTTTTGTGGTGCTGAGCGAGAGCGCAGACTTTCTTTACAAAACAACCGATTACTACGCGCCCGCGCATGAACGGTGCATCTCTTGGAACGACCCAGCTATAGGCATCACCTGGCCACAAGGGTTTACAGCGCAGCTATCAGCCAAAGACCAAGCGGGTAAAGCGCTGGCCGCAGCCGAGGTGTTTGCCTGATGCAAAACTTCTCTGCTACTCCCCTAGAAATGGTGGCCAGCTTATGGCGCCATCGCAGCCTTATCCATGCCAGCGCCAAGCGCGAGGTGTTGGGCCGCTACCGTGGATCAGCGTTGGGGCTGCTGTGGTCGTTTTTTAACCCTCTGTTCATGTTGGCCGTTTACACCTTTGTGTTCAGCGTAATCTTTCAAGCACGCTGGAGTACTGACGGCAGTGGTTCAAAAACCGAATTTGCCCTTTTGTTGTTTGCTGGGTTGATCATGTTCAACCTGTTTGCCGAATGCATCAACAGAGCACCCACACTTATTTTGACCAATGCCAACTACGTCAAGAAGGTGGTGTTTCCTCTGGAAATACTGCCCTTCGTAGGCTTGCTTTCGGCTTTGTATCATGGGCTCATCAGCCTGCTGGTCTGGTTGGCGGCGTATGTGCTTTTCTATGGCGTTCCTCAGACCACGGTGCTCTATTTGCCCTTGGTTGTGGTGCCTTTTGCGCTGTTCATCATGGGGCTGAGCTGGGTGCTGGCATCGCTGGGGGTATTTTTGCGCGATGTGGCGCAGTTCATTGGTGTGATCACCATGTCCATGATGTTCCTCAGTCCCGTTTTTTACCCCGCATCGGCTCTGCCCGAGGCCTACAGGCACCTGCTGTTTATCAACCCCGTCACGCCTGCCATTGAAATCGCACGCGACGTTTTGTACTGGGGCAAAGCCCCCAATTGTGCAATGTTGAGTATTTATTACGCGGCTACATTGGCCATTGCTTGGCTAGGTTTTGCCTGGTTTCAGAAGACACGAAAGGGGTTTGCCGATGTCCTCTGACATTGCCATCAAGGTCGAAGGCCTGAGCAAGTGCTACCAAATCTACGACCAGCCACGTGACCGGCTGAAGCAGTTTATTTTACCTAGGCTCCAACGCATTGCAGGCATACAGCCTAAGCAGTACTACAAAGAGTTTTGGGCGCTTAGTGACGTTAGTTTTGAAGTCAAAAAAGGCGAAACCGTTGGCATCATTGGCCGTAACGGCTGCGGCAAATCTACCCTGCTACAAATGATCTGCGGTACGCTCAACCCCACAGCTGGGACCATACAAACTCATGGTCGTATCGGTGCACTTCTTGAGCTTGGTTCTGGTTTTAATCCAGAGTTTTCTGGTCGAGAAAACGTTTACTTAAATGCCACAGTGCTTGGCTTGACCAAAGAAGAAATCGATGCAAAATTTGCTGATATTGTAGATTTTGCAGATATTGGTGATTTTATCGAGCAACCTGTCAAAACTTATTCGAGTGGCATGATGGTGAGGCTCGCTTTTGCTGTTCAAGCGCAAGTAGAGCCAAAGATATTGATTGTGGACGAAGCTTTGGCTGTAGGCGATGTTAAATTTCAAGCAAGATGCTTTGAGCGACTAAAACAATTAAAAGAAACTGGAACGAGTATATTATTGGTTACTCACTCTACCGACCAAATTGTAATGCATTGCACTTCTGCTTTGCTGCTCGATAAAGGCAAAACTATTGAAATTGGTGAGCCTAAAAATGTAGCCAATCATTACTTAAACTTGTTATTCGGTAAATCCATCAAAAAAGTAGTAAAAAATGAAACTCCAGATAATCTAAATTCAAAGATAACAAAATCTAATTTAATATTAAGCTTTGACGAAGATCTTTTTTCTACTCGAAATGGATATAACTCTCTTGAATACCGATGGGGTGATGGCGCAGCCAAGATCAATGATTTCTGGCTTTATGTTAATGGAATAGAATACCCTAATTCTATTTGTACGGGTAATACAATAAATATTTCCATTGCAGTCAAGTTTGTTGAAAAACTTCACCGACCAATTTTCGGTATAACAATTAAAACAAAAGAGGGGGTGACAATCTATGGAACGAATACCGAAAATCTAGATATTATGGATTTTCAATGCCAAGGTTCTTCAGGCCAGACGGTATTAATTAAAGTTGCCTTAGTTTGTCGATTTGCACCTGGTGATTATTTTATTTCTTTTGGTGTTGCTACCAGAGATGGTGAGAGGGTTCATCCGCATGATCGACGATATGATGCCATTCATTTCCAAGTGGAGCCAATAAAAACATTCTTTGGATTAGTTAACACCGATCTTGCAATCACTGTAGAGGAAGTAATTAAATGATTGCAGATTTCTTTGAAAAAGAATATATATTCAATGACGAGGATTCGATTTGGACGCGTCAAAATTTTGAAGGTATTCTTTACAGTGATGGAGATGAAGTTGAGCAGCGAATCGAATCCATAGTTAAAAATACAAAAGATCTTTCTGTGCTGTCTGATGAACTGCGGCCTCATTGCACAGACTGGCCATCAACGTATCACCTAAGTGCCACACGTGCAAACATTTTGCGTCCATTCGAAAAAAGTCTGAAAGGAGATATTCTTGAAATTGGTGCAGGTTGCGGTGCAATTACCCGTTATTTAGGTGAATGCGGCGCTCAGGTCTTAGCTCTTGAGGGCACCCTCAGAAGGGCATCAATAGCAAGAGCGAGAACTCGTGATCTTAATAATGTTACTGTTGTCAGCGATAAATTCGATAATTTCAAATACAAAAATAAATTTGATATAGTAACTTTGATTGGCGTGCTGGAGTATGCTAATTTATTTACTGATGGTGAAAACCCAGTAGCGCTAATGCTCGAGCGTGCAAAGTCATTTTTGAAGCCAAATGGGAAGTTGTTTATTGCTATTGAGAATCAACTCGGACTAAAATATTTTGCTTCTGCACCAGAAGATCACGTTGGTATTCCCATGTATGGTGTTGAGGGCTGGTACAGAAAAGATCAACCCCAAACCTATGGCCGCAAGCATCTTCATTATTTAGTTGAAACCGCAGGATTTTCTAGTATTGAATTTTTAGCGCCGTTCCCAGACTATAAACTGCCAGTATCAATAGTGACAGAAAGCGGATTTTCCTGTGACGAGTTCGATTCAGCAGCGTTAGCCTCTCAGAGTATTCGAAAAGACCCTCAACTCCCAAAGATTATGGCCTTTTCTACTCAGCTGGTCTGGCCATCCATTGTTGATAATGGTTTATCGATGGATCTTTCAAACTCATTCCTCATAGTTGCAGCACCACGAGAAAATCAAGAACTTGTTGAACCAAACAACCTTGCGTGGCATTTTACTTCAGAAAGACGAAAAAAGCTTTGTAAACTTACAACATTCGTGAAGAATAACAATGGTGAAATTGATGTTTTTTACAAAAGATTAGATCGTAAAAAAGAAAATCCAGTTATTGATCGGCTGCTTAATAATTTCTTGCCTGAAAACGATCAGTATAGAGTTGGAGAAATTCTTTCAAATGATTTGAGTCGAATTATTTGTAAAGATGGTTGGAAAGTTGAGGAGGTTTCTTATTTTTTAAATATTTGGCTTAACTATTTATCTCAAATTAATAGAAAAAAATCTCAAGCATTAGATTTGCCAAAACAGACGACATTATTTTCTGGTGAATTATTTGATTGTATTCCGCAGAACATAATTAGAGCGAATGATGGGACTTTGCATGTAATTGATAAAGAGTGGGTCTTTAATGATAAAATAGAAATCGAGTTTCTTTTATTTAGAGTTTTATGGACTGTAATTCATTCAGTATCTAAATTCGGAATGCCGGAAAATTCGCAAATAATAACTTATTATGATTTTATTTATCATTGTATGAAGGCGCTGGGGTGGAGTATTTCATATAAGAACATAGAGAAATGCATCGAACTAGAGTATCAAATTCAGTCTGAGGTTGCTGGCAGATCTATTGAACCAACGGGTGTAATGAGTTGGCTGAAAAATAATCCAATTCCTATTCAAAACCTATGGCAAGCGGTTAGAGAGCGAGACACCCAGATCCAGAGTCTTAACCAAGCGGTGGTAGAGCGAGACAGCCAGAACGAGAAACTGAACCAAGCGGTGGGAGAACGAGACCGCCAGAACGAGAGACTTAACCAAGCGGTTGAAGAGCGATACAGCCAGATCGAGAGGCTGAAACAATCGGTGGGCGAGCGAGAAAGCCAGATCGAGAGTCTGACCCAATCGGTGGGCGCGCATGAAAGCCAAATCGAGAGTCTGACCCAATCGGTGGGAGAGCGAGAAAGCCAGATCGAGAGGCTGAACCAATCGGTGGGAGAGCGTGACAGCCAGATCGAGAGCCTGAACCAAGCGGTGGTAGTTCGAGACAGCCAGAACGAGAGACTTAACCGAGCGGTGGGCGAACGAGACAGCCTGAACGAGAAACTGAACCGAGCGGTGGAAGAGCGAGAAAGCCAGATCGAGAGTCTGACCCAATCGGTGGGAGAGCGAGACCGCCACATCGAGGGACTGAACCAAGCTGCGGGAGAGCGAGACAGCCAGATCGAGGGGCTGAACCAAGCGGTGGGAGAGCGAGACAGTCAGGTCGAGAGATTAAACCAAGCTCTAGGTCAGATCTTTAACTCTATATCCTGGAAAATTACCAAGCCAGTACGTCTCTTAGGTCGAATCCTGCGCTTGGAGTTTAAAGAGGCTTTTGCCTTTGTTCATCATCATCATTTTTTTGTTGTATTTAAAAATATTTTTTTGTATGCGTCAAAAGCATTTAGGTATTTGGCTAGAGGAGATATCGTTGGTGTTATTGAGCGCACGCGATATTTTGTGCAAAAGCGATCAAAAATATCAATTCAAAAAAAAATAGATTCATTTTCACCGTCAGCGGTTTGTGTGGTGACGCCAGGCCATACAAATTTTGTCGCAAAATTGATTGCTGATAGATTTGCTTTTCATGGATGGACCTCACGAATCACAAATGAAATGCCTTTAGAATTTTTTGATGATTTATATATTGTAATATGTCCGCAAATTTATGATAAACTGCCCCCGGGAGAAAGACTGATTATTTACCAACTGGAGCAATCTGTCAGTTCTCGATGGTTTAATAAGGAGTATTTTAAAATTCTAGAAAATTCATTGGCTGTGTTGGAGTATTCCTTAAAAAACATTAATTTTTTATCGACAAAAGGAATTTCTTATCCACATATTAACTATCTTCCGATAGGAGCCACTAAGAATTATGGCGTGGATGTATTTCCTTCCAAAGAAAAGCCTGAAGTTTTGTTTTATGGGGATAGCTTTAGTTCGCCTCGGCGTCAAAAAATGTTAGACGCATTGAGTGAATATTACGAAGTTGAAATTGTCAATAATTTATTTGGAAATGAATTAATTTCACGGTTAAGAGCTGCAAAAGTTGTTATTAATTTACATTATTATGAAAGCGGGCTATTGGAGATGCCGAGAATACAGGAATGCTTGTCTTTAGGCATTCATGTTGTGTCCGAATCTTCACAAGATCAAAATGATTATCCTGAACTTGACGGCGCTGTTGTATTTTTTGAAGAAGGATCTATCTCAGGAATGATTGATGCAGTCAGGATGGCTCTTAATAGTGGTCCTCTTGATATTGAAAAATCGGTATCTAAATCAATTGCAAAATTCGAATTTATGTTTGATCGATTTTTGGTTTCTATGGGGTTTTTGCCAACGTCATATGTAAATAAGATGCAGTTGCCTTTGCCAAAAGGTTCAAGTATTTTTGGGCTATCAATGCCCGAAACAATTGCTAGGCGTAATATGTTCCTGGATATAAAGCCCAAAGATTGCGTTGTCTTTGATGGTATTCGCAGAAAGCCAGGGTGGATTGGCTGCGGGTTGAGCTATTCGGCATTGGCTAGACATGCAAAGGCTAATAATATAACTTCAATAACCGTAATGGAGGACGATGTCATACTGCCGATTAATTTTGAATCAAAATTAAATTCAATTAATCGGTTTCTTTCTTTGAAGCATGGTAGATGGGACGTGTTTTCTGGTGTCATTGCTGCCCTGCACCCTGAAGTAGAAATTATCGCTGTTGAGGATTTTGAAGGTCAAAGATTTGTCACCATTAATAAAATGACCAGTATGGTATTTAATATTTATGCAGAATCGGCAATCGAAATGTTTGAAAATTGGAACTCTGAGGATTCGGATGCTGAAAAAAACACCATCGATAGATACTTGGAAAATAAAAAATCAATTAAAGTGGTGGCAACACTTCCATTTCTTGTTGTGCATCGAGAAGAGGCTCACTCAACATTATGGGGCTTTCAAAATACAACTTATGTTGAAATGATTACAAACAGCCAAGCCTTACTTGAGAAGAAAGTGGCTGCATTTTTGGCCAAACAATGAATATGAGAATTCTTGTCACCGTGGGGTCGGCTATATCGGAAGTCAAACCGTTATCGAACTCATGAACGCTGGATATGTAGTGGTCATAGTGGATAATCTGTCCCCCCCCAGTAATTCCAAAGTGCTCGCAGTATAGAAGTATTGGCTTGTAAATACTTTAGTTTTATGCACCCCGATTTGCGTGATGGCGCCAATCTTGAAAGCATCTTCAAGGATCACATCTTCGACGGCGTCATCAACTTTTTCAGGGCTCAAGGCAGTTGGCGAATCAGTCGCACAGGCGGTTCGCTACTTCAACCCCGTGAGAGCGCACATCAGCGGTACCATGGGCGAGCAGCCTAACGGTAAACCTCACAACCATAGGCCTTTTATTACGCAAGTGGCAGCGGATAAGTAGGGGTTCTTGAGTATCTTTGGCGAGCACTACCAACGATTGATGGCACCGCCGTTCGCGAATACATCCATGTAGTCGATCTGGCTCAGGGTCATTTGGCTGCTTTGCGCTATTTGCAAAACCAACAAGCCGGCATCACAGTTAACCCTGGCATCGGCAGAGGCGTGAGCGTAAAGGAGCTGGCCGATACCTTTGCCCTAGCAACCGGAAAGTCGGTGCATACCAGTTTGTAGAACGCCGTCCTGGCGGTGTGGCCTCTTGCTACGCTGACACCCGACTGGCTATGGAAACTCTAGGTTGGAGGGCTGAGCTGGGTGTGGACCGCATGTGTAAAGATGCCTGGCGTTGGCAGTTAATGAATTTAGATGTATTATAAAAATAAAATATTTTAATTAAATTTTATTTTTGCATTATTTAATATGGATTTTCATAATTAAATATCTGATGCCTGGGCAAAATCATCGGATGACAATCAATTATGGTACTTAATTGGAACGGAGCTGAAGTGTGACTGTTTCTGTACAGAAAAATAAACCTTGGTAAAGTCAAAAAGCAATATTCATATTTCTTTGGTGAGTCATGGGCATGAAGAACTTTTGATTGATACGCTGCAAACTATGGCGCTCTCCCTGAATGAGTTGTGTGCCTATATCTGCATATGGATCACGCTAAACAAGCACGAACCTGTGCTAGAGCGCATCATCCGTCAAACCCAGTGGCCATTCGATGTGCGCATCATCAATAACCACAATCCCTTAGGCTTTGGGGCCAACCACAACCAAGCATTTGCTTACGCCCAAGCTCTAGGACAGGGCGACTGGTTTCTGGTCATGAACCCCGATGTGTTGTGGCCAGCTGACGCACAGCGGTTTTGGAAAAAGTTGGTGTGGGAGAGTTGGCCTGCCAAAGTGGGCCTGCTTTGCCCGCAGCAAACCACGGTAGATGGGGCATTCCAAGACTATGCGCGCAAGCTGCCAACGCCATGGGGCTTGCTCTTGCGTACCGTGCAGCGGTGGCTGCGCTTGCAGCCCAGCGGTATTGCTCAAAGTATAGAAACGGCCGACTGGGTGAATGGGGCATGCATGTTGTGGCGTGTGCCGGTATTTGCCGGCCTGGGGGGGTTTGACGAACGCTATCACCTCTATGGCGAAGATGTGGATATTTGCCTGCGCTTGCAGATGGCGGGCTACAACATGGCTGCGGCTCCTGTAGCGGTAGTGCACCATGCCCAGCGCCAAACTGGACGAAGCTGGCAGCACTTGGCTTGGCACGTGAGCAGCTTGGCCAAGCTGTGGGTGTCGGCCAGCTTTTGGCAATATGTGTGTCGTGGGATGCGCAGAAAATAATATTTTAGAAAACTATAGTAATATTTATGTTCTTAATTTCTAATAGTTCTCGCGCTTGTTTGCTTTACTATCCCTTTCTTTTCTGTCGTCTTTAGTAATCACAATAGCAGTACGGCACAAAGCGCGCCAGTTTGCCAGTGCTTACCCGGCTGACATGAATCAGCGCTTTCATATGGGAGATGTGCCGCGCCTTGGCGGCTTAGCCATGATTTTGTCTTTTGTTACAGCGCTGGGTGGTGCGTGGTCGGTAGGCCTCTGGTCATCACTCAACTTGGGTTTGCAGCCTAGTCAGCTTGCAGCCTATGTGGCTTTTTTGGCTCTGCCGGTGCTGGTGGGCGTGTATGAAGACTTGACCCAGCGCGTGGGTGTGTGGCAGCGCTTGATGGTCACGGGTGCTGGGGCGATCTTGGCAATTGTGTGGCTAGACGTTAACGTTACCCGCCTAGGCTGGGCACCGCTCGATACGTTTTGGGCTGAAGCGCCTTGGCTGGGCATGGCCTTAGCCTTTTTGGCCATGGCAGGGCTGCCCCATGCGTTCAACATCATCGACGGTTTTAACGGACTCGCGGGCATGGTGGCTTTGGTCATTGCCAGTGCCTTGTTCTATTTGGCTTTTAAGTTTGGCGACCGCGAGCTGGCTGCTTATGCCCTGTGTACGCTGGGGGTGACCGTGGGCTTTTTGGTGTGGAACTACCCGCGTGGGTTGATATTTGCGGGCGATGGCGGGGCCTATTTTTGGGGGCTCAATATTGCCATCATCAGCATCATGTTGGTCCAAAGGCATCCTCAGGTGTCGCCCTGGTTTCCCATGCTGCTGCTTATTTATCCTGTGTGGGAAACCCTGTTCAGCACCTATCGCAAGCTGGTGCGTGGTGTGGCCCCGGATGTGGCTGACAGCATGCACTTGCACCACGTGATTTACAAACGCATGGTGCGCGTTGCGTTCGACCCCGACGAATCCAAAATGCTGCTCAGCCGCAACAACCGCACCACCCCTTATTTGGTGGCCCTTACGCTACTCACCGTAGTACCAGCGTTGCTGTTTTGGAACAACACGCCTGTACTCATGGCGTTTTGTGCATTGTTTGCAGTTACATACGTAGTGACCTATGTAGCAATTATCAAGTTCAAACTGTCGCGGTGGCTGAAGCGGTTGAGGTGGTAGCGCCAATTCATACTCAAATTCTTAGTAAGTCATTTGCCAAATGATTTCAGCCTCCAACTCGAAACAGTAGGGGGCTTTTTTGGGCAGCTGCGTACCCCAACCCCTAAAGAAAAAGCCCCTGCACTCACATGCAGGGGCTTGTCTTTTTTGGCTCCTCAACCTGGGCTCGAACCAGGGACCTACGGATTAACAGTCCGGCGCTCTACCGACTGAGCTATTGAGGAATAGCTTTGAATTATAGGTCGATTTTTGGCCTGTTTTGAGAGGAGAGGCAAGATTTTTTCAAAAACTTGCCTGCATCTTTCTCGCGCTTAATTTGCCGCCACTTTGGGTATCGATGGACGCGTGGCCATGGCCAACGCAAAGGTGAAGATCAGGCTGGGAATGGCAGCGCCCCATTGCGGTGTGAGTTGCGCGGATGCATGAAACACTGCGATGCCCGAGATCCAAATGCCAGCGGCCACCACGTCTACGCGTTTGCCGGAATGAACTGGGTTAGTGAGGCCAGCGTTAACGACAGCGCCGCTGCACAAGCGGCCCAAGATGACGCCGTACAGCGGCACGAAGATGGAGCTCAGGGTCAACAAGAAGGGCTCGAGGCTGTGCATGGGCAAGACCATGGCCAAGGCGGTGCAAATGGCCGCGATCAGCATGCCCCAGCGGCGCAACGACCATGCCGAGTAAAAACTGCGCGAGGACACCGCGCCCGAGTAAACGTCGCCATAGGCGTTGTCGAGTTCGTCCAACAAGATGAGGCCCAAGGCCAACAGCCCGCCTTGTGCCAACAGCAAGGCCGCCACCAAGTCGGTGCCGGGCTCAGAAACGCTGGCCACCAGCACGCCGAGGGTGTAGCACCAGGTGTTGGCCAGCGCATACCCCAGCCACGTGCCGCGCAAGGTGCTGCGGCCCGATGTGCCATGGCGTGCGAAATCGGCCACCAATGGCAGCCACGAGATGGGCATGGCCATCACCAAGTCCACCGCCGACAGCATGCTCATGGCCCCAGTGCCGGGGCGCGCCAGCAGCGCGTCCATGCCTTGTTGCTGGGCCACGCCCACAAAATGCCAGCTCAGCCACAGCAGTGACAAGATCACCAAGGGCAAGCCAAAGCGGCTAACAAAGCGGCGCACTAGGGTGAGCATCGAGCCGGTCATGAGCAAAATCAAAATGCCGCCCCACAACAAGGTGGTCCAAACGGTGGACAGCTCCACACCAAAGGCTTTTTGCGTGATGGCTTGGGTGCCTTCGCGCATGACCACCAACTCAAAGGTGGTCCAACCCACCAGTTGCACGATGTTCAGCATGACGGGCAGCTTGGCAAACGATTGGCCGTAAACATGGTGAATCAGGCCCGCGCTGGTCAGCCCCGTCTCGCAACCGATTTTGGCGACCCACGCCAGCAAGCCCGCGCCGATGATGGAGCCGATCACGATGGCCATTAAAGCGTCGCGCGTGCCCATGGCGGGCACCAAATAAGAGCCCACTTGCATGACCAGCAGGCCCACGCCCAAGCTGAACCAGAGCGAGGCATGCGAGAGGCCTGTGAAAACCCGATCGTTGGGGTTGACCGGCGAGAGGGGGTTGTGATGTGCAGTGGAGTGCGTGTTTTGCTCAGACATGGCGATTCGATCAAAGAGAAATAAGTTGCATAGGGCGCGGTGCGGCGCCGTGGTTCAGGGGGCCACTGCCATGTCCGGTGCGCACCTGCGCCGCGGCGGTCAGGGCCGCTCTGACGTAAGCGTGTCCTGCTCGAACGGCCTCGGGCAAGGCATGGCCCAGCGCTAAGTGCGCCGCGATGGCCGACGACAGGGTGCAGCCTGTGCCGTGCGTGTTGGGGCTGGCGATGCGGGGGGCACGCATCCAAAAAGATTCTCCGCTGCGGCTGAGGAACAGGTCGCTGACCGTCTCGCCCGCCATGTGGCCGCCTTTCAGCAAAACGGCTTGGGCGCCTTTGTCCAGCAGCTCTTTCGCGGCGGTTTCGATGTCGTTTTCGTTCTGCAGTGGGCGGCCCACCAGCAAAGCGGCTTCGTCCAGATTGGGCGTGATCAGGTCGGCTTGGGCAAAGAGTTGGCGCACCAACTCGGCCACGGCATCGGGGCTGATGAGCACCGCGCCGCTGGTGGCCACCATGACCGGGTCGAGCACGATGCGTTTGAGTTGGTGGCGCGCGATGGCCTGCGTGACGGCTTGCACCACTTCCACCGAATGCAGCATGCCGATCTTGGTGGCGTGCACGCCAATGTCTTCGACCACCGCGTCAATTTGGTCGAGCAACATGGCCGGTGGCACGCCATGAATGGCGCGCACACCTTGCGTGTTTTGGGCCGTGAGGGCGGTGATGGCGGTCATGCCATAGCAGCCCAGTGCGGCAAAGGTTTTGAGGTCGGCCTGTATGCCTGCACCGCCGCCGCTGTCAGAGCCGGCAATGGACAAGACGCGCGGAAATTCGTGGGTGAAGTGAGCGTGGCTCATGGTCACTGGCTTTCTACGTTGTGAGCTGCAAGGTGGCCTGGTGTTGGTTGTTGCCCTTGCGTTGAATGCTGGCCTTGCGCCTCAAAGTGGGCCAAGCTGATGGCCTTTAGTTGCGCTGCGGCTTGCTGGGGGTTGTCGGCCGAGCAAATGGCGCTGACCACGGCCAGGCCCTCAGCGCCGGCTTGTAAAACCGGCAGGGCATTGCCCGCGTTGATGCCCCCAATGGCCACCAGCGGCAGCGAGGTCGTTTGATTGACACGCCGCAAACCGTCCAAGCCCCAAGGGGCTTGGGTGTCGGTTTTGGTGGGGGTGGCAAACACGGGGCTCACGCCCAGATAGTCCACTGGCAGTTGTGCAGCTTGTTGAACATGGTCCATGTTTTCGACTGACCAACCGATGAACACATGGGCTGGCAAGAGTTGCCGTGCATGCGCCACGGGCAAGTCGCTTTGGCCCAAATGCACACCTTCGGCGCCACAGGCCAGCGCCACATCGATGCGGTCGTTGATGACCAAGGGCACGCGGTAGGGCAACAGCACTTGCTTGATGGCGAGTGCCAGGTCCAAAAAGTCCCGCGTGCTCATGGTTTTTTCACGCAATTGCACGCAGCTCACCCCACCTTCAACCGCGGCCTTGACCACGTCGGTCAAGGGCCGGCCTTTGGACAAGGCGCTGTCGGTCACCAAGTAAACGCGCAGGCAATCGCTTTGAAAGGCGGTCATGGTCGTTGTCTAGAACGTGGGGTAACAGTGCGCTGCTGCAACTGAGCTCAGAGCAAAGCGGTTTGCAGCTTCACACGCGAGGTGAAGGTGGCTTCGTCCAGCAACTGCAATTCGTCAAGCAACAAAGCGGCCATGCTTCCCACACCTTTGCGCGCGGCTTGGGCTTTTTCTGCCGCCACTTCGCCGGCCACACTCATCAAGGCCATGGCCGAGGTGGTGGCGCGCCAAGCATCGGGCTGCACCGCACAGAATGCGCCGATCAGCGCAGTGGACGAGCAGCCCACGCCGGTGATTTTGGTCATCCAGACATGGCCGTTGGACAAGCGCGCCCAGCGTTTGTGGGCGTCCAAAATGTGGTCGGTTTCACCGCTGACACACACCGTGCCTTGGGTGCGCGCGGTCAAGGCTTGGGCCGCGCCCAAAGCATCGTTGGCGCTGGCGCTGCTGTCCACACCGCGCGTTTGAATGGCGGCGTTGGCGGTGCTCATGATCTCTGAGCCGTTGCCGCGGATCACGCTGGGGTGGCCGACCGCAAGCAACTCGTTCAGGGTTTGGTTGCGGTAGGGCGTGGCGCCTGCGCCCACCGGGTCCAGCACCGTGGGGATGCCCCGTTGTTGGGCTGCGGCCAACGCCACTTTCATGCTGTCAACCCAGTAGGGCTCGAGCGTGCCGATGTTCAGCACCAAGGACTGGGCAATGCCCACCATGGCTTTGACTTCTTCGTGCGCGTGCGCCATGACGGGCGATGCCCCGGCCGCCAACAAGACGTTGGCGTTCAGGTTCATGACCACAAAGTTGGTGATGCTGTGCACCAAAGGCGACTGCGTGCGAACGGCGTGAATGTCGTTCCACAGGTCTTGGGCGGTGAGTTGGTGTGGGTGGTTTGCCATGCTGTTTTTCCTTTTAGCAATGGCAGGTCGGCTGGCCGGGAACGCGACACGCCCGAGACAAGGTGCTCGTGGTGCAACGCTCATTTGAACGAGCTTCCCTGCGCGAGGATTACCTCAATCAGGTTCAAAGGGACTTTCTCAGTCGAAGACCTTGCGGCCTTCAACACCCCTAGCGGATGCGCCGCAAACATGCGGCGCGGATGAATTTTATGCGATACCCAAACGCTGGTGCAGCACGCTCGAGGTTGTCGTGTATTGCAACAGGGTTTTTTCTTCGGGGCGCAGCAAAGCCACGGCACCAAAGGCGGCCAGCGTGGCCTCGTGGAAGCCACACAGAATGAGCTTCTTTTTGCCGGGGTAGGTGTTGATGTCGCCCACCGCAAAAATGCCAGGCTCAGAGGTGGCAAAGGTTTCGGTGCTGACTTCCAATTGCTTGCGGGCCATGGCCAAGCCCCACTGCGCCACGGGCCCCAGTTTGGGTGACAGGCCCAAACAGGTTTGCAGCACATCCAAGCTCAGCCATTCGGTCTCGCCTTGGGGGTTGAGCAGCTCCAGCGCTTGCAATTGGCCAGAGTCGGCCCGCAAGCCGGTGGGTTGGCCGGCCACAAAGCGCATGCGCCCCGCGCTGCAGGCTTGGCGCATTTGGGCCACCCGCTCGGGGGCCGCACTGAACTGGTCGCGGCGGTGCAACAGCGTCACACTGGCCGCTGCGTGCGGGCCGGTGCAGGCGTCGAGGCAGGTTTGCAGGGCCGAGTCGCTGTCACCGGCCACCACCAAATGCCGACCTGTCCAAGGCGGGGCTTGATCGGGTTGCGCAAGCTCTGCAGGTTCAAGGGGTGCGGCGGTTTCGAAGAACACCTGTGAGCCCTCAAAAGCTTCCAAGCCCTCGACCCCCAAACGGCGTGGCACAAAAGCGCCCACGCCGGCCGCAATGAACACGGTCGAGGCTACAAAAGACAAGCCCGAAGCGGTGCTGAGTTGAAAGCGTTGGTCGGGCTGGCGCGCAAGGTGGCTCACTGGCTGCCCGAGGTGAAACACAGGTTGGAACGGGGCAATTTGCTGTTGCAGGCGCTCGATCAGTTCGCGCCCGGTGCAATACGGGATGCCGGGAATGTCATAGATGGGTTTGTCGGCATAGAGCTCGGCGCATTGGCCACCCACATGCGGCAGGGCATCGACCAAATGGCAGCGGATGCCTTGCAGGCCCAGCTGAAACACCTGAAACAAGCCCACCGGGCCTGCGCCAATGACCAGCGCTTCAGTGTCGAGGGGGGAGGTCATAGGGGGTGTCCAGAAAAAATGGCCGGAAGAACCGGCCAATGCTTGCTTGGATGGGTGCTGTGCAAAACGATCAGCGGATCAATTCGGCCAGCTTACCGGTCTTGTCTTTCCACTGGTCAGCGTCGGCCATGGGGGTTTTGCGTTTGGTGATGCTTTTCCAGCCGGGCAACTGGGCCAACTCGGCATTCAGCTTGGTCATGTGCTGCTGGTCGGCGGGCAGGTCTTCTTCGGCATAAATGGCGTTCACGGGGCACTCGGGGATGCACACCGCACAGTCAATGCACTCATCGGGGTCGATGGTCAAGAAGTTGGGGCCTTCGCGAAAGCAATCCACCGGGCAAACATCCACACAGTCGGTGTATTTGCACTGGATACAGGATTCTGAAACAACGTGGGTCATGATGGACTCGGAAAGAGGGGGTGAGCGCTACCCGTGCAGCGCTTTGCCCGGCATTTTAATGGAGTTCAGTTCACCAGGACAGCGCCTGAGGTCTTGTGGCTCGCCGTGTCCACCAGCACCAGTGAACCCAGCGTGCGCGACTGTGCAAACGGCAGGGTCACCAGCGGCTCTTGCAGGGCCAACGTGACGTGGCCAATGGCGTTGGGCGGCAGCTCGGTGGCCTCCACTTCAGCCAAGGTGTTCACATCGAGGCGGTGCACCACGCGCTGCACTTTCACCTTGACCCAACGGTGGCCGTGCAAAGCCCAATACAGGCGGCCGGCAACCAGTGGCTCGTCGTCCATCCAAGCGATGGTGGCACTGAGCTGGCGCTGACCTTCGGGCGCGCCCAAAGATGCTGATTTTTCGGCCAACAGCCAGTCGCCGCGAGACACGTCCACCTCGCGGTCGAGCACCAGACCAGCGCTGTGGCCGGCAGCTTTGCTTTGGGGCTGGCGGGTCGCCGACAGCACTTGCGAGACCACCGCGGTTTGGCCGCTCGGAAACACTTGGACCGTCTGGCCCGGCTCCACGCTGCCGGTGGCCACGCGGCCCCAAAACACGCGACGGCCTTGGGTGGTGACACTGGAGTCGTGAAACTTTTCGACCCATTGCACCGGAAAGCTGAAGGCCACATCGGTCTCGGCTGGCGTGACCGGCAGGGCTTCCAAAATGCTCAGCAAGCTGGGCCCGGTGTAACCGCACCAGTCGGTTTGGTCATGGTTCTCGGTGGACACCACATTCCAGCCTTTCAAGGCGGACACCGGCACCATGGCGGCAATCTGGATGCCCGCATGTTTGGCAAATTTTTCGAGTGCGCCTGCGATGTTTTTATAGGCCACGGCCGGGTCAGCCACCGCATCGAGCTTGTTGATGGCAAACACAATCGAGGGCACGCGCAGCAGGTCGACCAGCAGCGAGTGGCGGCGGGTTTGCGGCAACAGTGGCAAGTCGGGGTTGGTCCAGTCGAGCTTGATGGCGTCAACCATGACCACGGCGGCGACCGCACTG
>JACCDN010151229.1_pt1 | contig 18829 bp, 19 predicted proteins | sample 7441691 | NCBI WGS metagenome assembly JACCDN01 (sample SAMN15323439, study PRJNA562643) | freshwater metagenome | isolation source: river surface water | place: USA:Blue River Watershed | collected 2017-08-16 | reverse complement strand
TTTACCTTTGGATGAAGCATTTTATCTGCAATCCATTGCTTTACTTCCGAAGTCCATTCATTGATGTGATGAGGGTGAATACCTAAAGCAAAATAGCAATCAGGGCGGTTTTGTAATAAATCAAAACCTTGTTGATTCGATTGGTGGTCATTGCCCACTACCATAAAATAATGCACACCCACAGCATGAGCTCTCTCAAAGACTGCCTCACGATCGAGATCAAATTCACTGAGATGAATATGACAGTGGCTATCAATATACATAGGAGTACTTAAATCCAAAATCGATCCCAGAAAGACTCACAAGCACGCAGTCGCAAAATATTACTTACATACATTTGATTATCATTTTGAGGTTGAACCAAGAATTCTAATTCATAGCGACCACGTTCTTCGAGCACCAGTGTGAATGTTACTTCATTATTGTGAACTTTATAACTAACTCTAAATGGTTTCTGATATCGCTCACGAACAGTTATGCTGGCAAAAGGTGATAAAGTTTGAGCTTTAAGCTGAATTTCTTGATCGTACTTGACGTATAGCTTGTGCCAATTCAGTCGCAAAAAGCGCCGAGCAAAATTCTGAGTAAAATAATAGGTCTCGTCTTTTGCTTGGATCACACCAATACCGACACAGTTGAAGTCTTTGTAAAGAATATTAGCTCGGTGACCAGGGCTTTTCATAAGAGCCTTCTCTGCTTCATCAGTCACATGATCAAAACCTCTCATCTTGGCTAGATTTTCACCAAAAGTAGTATCAGTAATACCGGCCTCACGAATACGGTCACCGGGATCACGCTTGGCTGGATCTACATGAGCAAAAAAATCTTGCTCAGCCATATGAAAAGAGTGATTACGAGCTACTAAGCGTAAATCATTCTGCATTTTCAATGTAGACAGATTGTGATACTTCCGATCTTGATTCACGAGCTTCAGCATTCTCCATTCCATGGTACGTAGACTATTGGGAAGAAAAAGACTATGTAACCAATAATAGAGTCGATCGGGCATAATTTATTCGCTCAAAGATTCTTTTTCGGCAGCTAATTGCAGTGACGTAATAATATCATCGATTTCGCCATCGAGGATTTGTGGCAGGCCAGACCAACTTTCATGTATACGGTGATCAGTAACTCGATCTTGAGCAAAGTTGTAGGTGCGAATTTTTTCACTTCGATCACCTGAACCAATTTGTGATCGTCGCATATTACTACGTTCATTGGCTAAACGTTCAATCTCTTGAGCTAATAGACGTGATCTGAGTACCTGCATCGCTTTTGCTCTGTTTTTTTGCTGCGATTTTTCATCCTGACATGTCACGATCAAACCTGTAGGTAAAAAAGTAATACGTACAGCCGAGTCAGTAGTATTTACACTTTGGCCACCATGTCCACCTGCACGGAACACATCCACACGAATATCTTCGTTACGGATATTAATATCAGCCTCTTCTGCTTCAGGTAATATAGAAACAGTCGCCGTAGAAGTATGAATTCTTCCCATGCTTTCTGTGGCAGGAACACGTTGAACACGATGAACTCCACTCTCTAACTTTAATTTGCCATAGGCTCCTTGGCCTTTGATCATAATGGCAATCTCCTTAACCGCCCCGACATCGCCATAACTAGCGTGCATGAGCTCAGTCTTCCAATTGTGTTTTTCAGCATAACGCGTATACATACGCAGCAAATCTGCAGCAAAAAGACCAGCTTCATCTCCGCCAGTACCGGCACGTAATTCTAGAATAATATTTTTATCATCATTGGGATCTCTTGGTATGAGTAAGGTACGCAAATGCTTATCTGCTTCATTCACTTTGCTGTCAAAACCAGCCAAGTCATCTTTGGCCATTGCAATTAAATCTGGATCAGATTCGGTTTGAATCATTTGTTCCAGATCTGTTTTTTCTTTCAATAGTCGCTCATAAGCAGTGGCAGCTTCTAATATTGCTACTAGTTCACCATGACGGCGGGCAACAGTTTCATGTTTTTTGCGATCTTTGAAAATAGCTGGATCAGCTAATTGCTTTTCCAGCTCTTCATATTCTAATCGTAATGCAGGCAATTTATTCAATACCATACAGATGATCTAATGGTATTGAGCTTTTACTTCGCAGCTTTCTTTTTAGCAGGTGCTTTTTTTGCAGCCTTTGGAGCAGTTGCATCAACTAAAGTAGCTTCTTCTTCAGTATTGTCAGTGAGTTCATTGCGTTTTGCATGAGCTTCTTTCACTTGAGCTGATTTCTTCATCTTGGCCATGAATTTATCTACTTGACCAGCTGAATCAATCAGTTTTTGCTTACCAGTATAGAAAGGATGACAAGCAGAACAGATTTCAGTATGGATTTCCATCAGAGTAGATCCCATATCAAAAGTAGCTCCACAAGCGCATTTTGCAGTCACTTTATCATTGTATGTAGGATGGATGCCGGTTTTCATAAGTAAATTAAAATAACGACGTTAGTTTAGAGATTGATTGTTTTTTTGTCAAAATCATTATGGAGTAAATTCGTAATTGCTTTGAGTTGTTGGTAATATCCATAGTGTATTGATTGAATTGTCATTGAGGTACTTAAAAAAGTTGCTCACATTCGGTGGCGTTATTATTATCAGTAGTTGGTTAGCTCTAATTTCTTTTCCCCAAGCATCCAATACTGATATTGAGAGTGTTCCCGTAATACAGAAAACGAGTACTCGGTGTGAGGCTAATAATAACTGGTCTCTACCAGTACTCATGTATCATCATATTGGAAATATTCCTGATTCAGTTCGAAACGACAAAATCAGGATAGGATTAACCGTAAGTTTGCCTGCATTTAAAAATCAGATAGAGAGCATCAAGCGTTTGGGCTATACCACAATCACCTTTCAGGAATTCTCAACAGCAATTAGCACTGGTGTATGTTTGCCAGCAAACCCCATAGTACTGACTTTTGATGATGGTTATAGTGACAATTGGGATTCTGCGGCTATTTTGAAGCAAAATCAGATGAAAGCAGTTTATTACATTATCACTGACAAAGTAGGACTGCCTGATTATCTCAATTGGGATCAAGTCCACACATTGGCTAACGATAATAATGAAATCGGCTCACACACGATAAGCCATCCAGACTTAACTAATTTGTCTAATTTTCAGCAAAGATTAGAAAATGAAATCAATGGTTCTAAAAAGATTTTAGAACAGCAAGGGTTTTCTGTTGTTAGTTTTGCCTACCCGGCTGGAAAGTATAATACTGCAATAGCTGCTCTTGTGGGTGACCACTATTTGTTTGCAAGAACAACACATAAAGGCATCTTTACTTCGAGGTCTAAAAGGACTGAGATTGGAACTATAAGAATGACTGAAGAGACTAATCTCAGCCTGATTTTGAAGAAAAATGATTTATCTTCGGATATTTAGTATGAACATTGTTATAATCAATGTAGCTTAATTTGCAAATTCTCAGGTATGATCTGAAACAATGATTAAAGTTGATTGCTTGCATAGTGAAAATTTTGCGGTACAATAATCTCCTTATTAAGTTACTATGGTTGATAAAATAAAAGCTTCACTCGATATCCCTGCTCTACTTGCTGTGACCCCTGAGACATTATCGCCTGGGCAAGTGCCATCATTGTTGAATGTTTTAGGCAAGTACATTCGAGATAGACAGGTACAAGAAGCAGCTCAAGCTCAAAATGATGAACTTGGTCACGTTGAGTTTAAGCACGTGGACCGTTCAGTGGAGGACGATCTGCACCATGCCTGTGTACATATATTGTTGGTTTTAATTAAAAAAGGCCACCAAGTCCCACCAGAAACATTAGCTGCTTTTCAGCGATATGGGGCAATTGAATTACGTGCTTTTGAGCGGTTGCTGGGCACGGACAAACTACCGGAGCTGGAGCGCAAATATACGGTACTTCTGAGCAGTATAGCCAGAATACAAGGTTTAGAAGAGGAATATACGCGCTTCTCTCAAGCTGTTGCAAATATATATGCAGTTGAACGAGTTCACCCAGTAGAAATTCGTGAATTAGTATATGCAATTTTTGATGCACAATCTGGACATGAAATTGCACCAGTAGCAAGAAATGCACACAAAAAACTGCAGGTTGTGACGAGAGCTTTATTGAAAGTTATCAATGTTCATCCTGAATGGTTTTCTTACTTGCGAGCATATGCTGAGTTGAAGGATACATATGCTGAAATTGAACGAATCAAAGCTCGGGAATTACCAATTACCGACATGCATATAAGTGCTGTACGACGTAGCATTGAAAAAATGGCACCTCTCTATCGCGAAATTTTCACCATGATGCAGTGGGAAATTCAAGATGTAGCAGAGTAGAGATCTCATAGTATCGGGCAATAGATATAATCAGGTAAAGTAAAAAGCATCTTTAACTGGTCTATTTGACTTGCAGCAGAATTCTCACTCTTTAGGTTTCTGTAATTCATCAAGAGCATATTGAAAAAAATAGTTTTAGTATTGATGGCTTCATTTTGTATTAGCACTAGTGTTATTGAGAATCACTTTTAAACATCACAATTTACCCCATCAAGGAATAAGCGTATAATAGCTAGATAGCTATAAAAGTATGAAAAAAATAAAAGTGGGTATTAATGGGTTTGGCAGAATTGGTAGGTTGTTTTTGCGTAGTATAAAAGACAATCCACTTTTTGAAGTAGTAGCCATTAACTCTGGCTCCAATCCAGCTTCACATGCATTCTTGTTTCAACATGATTCTTCTTATGGACTATACCAGGGTGAAGTAGAGGCTAAGGAAAAAAGTATTGTTGTGGATGGTAAGGAGATTGCTATTTATAAAGTACGATCACCGGGTGATATCCCTTGGGGCGAGCGTGGTGTGGAGGTAGTAATCGAATGTTCTGGCCTTTTTACTGATAGGGAAACCGCTGCAAAGCATATGCATGACAGTGTGAAAAAGGTAATTATTTCTGCTCCGGGCAAAGGTGTGGACGGTACCTTTGTCATGGGAGTCAATGAAAAGCAGTATGACAATAGTAAACATCATGTCATTGCTAATGCATCATGTACTACTAATTGTTTAACCCCATTAGTGAAGGTGCTCAATGATACGTATGGTATTAAGCATGCTCAGATGAGCACGACTCACTCATATACGAGTGATCAAAACTTATTAGATAACTCTCATCCCAAAGATTTGCGTCGAGCTAGAGCAGCCGCTGATAATATAGTACCTACTAGCACCGGAGCAGCTATAGCCACCACGGAGGTCATTCCCGAACTAAAAGGAAAACTGACAGGCATCGCTTTGCGCGTGCCCACTAGCACAGTATCTATCCTTTATTTAGTTGCAGAATTGAAAACCACTACAACTAAAGAGGCGGTGAATGAAGCTTTGGAATTTGCAAGCAAAAATAGCCTCAAAGGATATTTGGATGTGTGTAAAGAACCGTTGGTTTCCAGTGATTTTAAAGGCAGTACCTTCTCGAGCATTGTTGATGCCTTATCTACTGATATAGTAGATGGCACTATGGTTAGTGTGGTGGCTTGGTATGACAATGAATGGGGATATACCCAACGCTTAGTGGAGTTGACTGGATATATATGTGAGCGACTAAACTAATCTATGTCATTTTTAAAACCAATTCCTAGTCACATCCCACCCCACTCTGTCGTATTGGTAAGAGTAGATTTTAATGTACCATTAGATAGTACAGGCACAATTCTTGATACTAGTCGTGTCCTGAGTCATCTCCCCACTATTCGATTCTTAAAAAGGTTTGATTGTAAAATTGTACTCATTGCTCATTTGGGTAAACCAAATGGTAATTATCATGCAGATCTCTCACTCAAAAATCTTCTACCTGATCTAGAATCGCTTTTACAAGAAAAAATTGATCTCCAGCCACTGGAAAGCTTTCAAATTCAAAGTCAGATCACTTTATTAGAAAATGTTCGTTTCTATCAGGGTGAAGAAAACAATAGTGATGAATTTAGTCAAAAATTAGCTAGTCTTGGGACCATGTTTATTAACGATGCTTTCTCAGTTAGTCATCGTGCTCATGCTTCTACAGTAGGAATTACGCGCTACTTACCTAGTTATGCAGGTTTGGCATTACAAAAAGAATTCAATGCTCTTTATGGAGTATTACACAATCCCAAACCACCGATAACATTGGTAGTTGGAGGTATGAAGTTGTCAGATAAAATCGGCATCTTGGAACATTTACTCCCTAAAATTGATCAAGTCCTAATTGGTGGAGCTTGCGCCAATGCTTTTTATCGTGCTCAAGGCAAAGATATAGGTAAGTCTTATTGTGAAGTTAATATGGTGCCTACCTGTGTACAATTACTAACTCAGTATCCTGATAAAATCATTTTACCTGTGGACTTTGTACAAAAAGATGGTGCCAATCTTGATATTGGTAGCCAAACCATTAAAAAGTTTAGCGCAATCATCGAAGACAGCCACTCTGTGATTTGGGCTGGTCCAATGGGTAAGTATGAAGATGTACCTTATGATAAAGGAACAAAAGCATTGTTAACCGCATTAATTAAACCTGGTGTAATAAGTATTGTTGGTGGTGGTGACACGATCGCTGCACTAAAAAACGAAGTAGCGTTCAATCAGATCTCTTTAGTTTCTTTGGGTGGTGGGGCAATGTTGGAATTTTTGGCTAAAGAGCATCTACCTGGAACAGATTGTTTGTTAAGTTAGTTCATTTAGTGCAGCAAAGATCAAGCTGAGTGACTGCATATTTGTTGATGCACGACCGATTAAAAAGCCTGCAATTTCTGGAAAGTAGATATGCTTAATAGTAGTATGGTCAACACTGCCACCATATAACATTTTCTTAAAACCAAAAGCTTGAGCAAGAGCAAGTACTTTTTTTACAATAGTACTTGAAGCTGTAGTGGTACTGCCGATGCTCCACTGTGGTTCATAAGCAAGCGTAATATCGGCCATCTTTTCCTCCGTGATGCATTGTCGATATTCAGCTAAGAGTGGCTTGAGTGTGGCTAGCAATTCTTCACCGCTACTAGTTTTGTCTTTTTCTCCAAAACAAAGAATTACCTTTTTATCTAACGACAATGCAACTGTTAACTTCTGAAGATTATCAGCAATTGTCTCGTGATTATATCTAGCTCGTTCTGAATGGCCGATTAAGATAGTATCAACAGGAATATGATCAGCTCGAATATTGCCAGTCTGGGCACTTTCAAGACTAGCGCTAATATCCTGCATCCCTACAGTTACTGATGTATTGGGGGGGACTACTAAGTGATTAATTGTTAGGGTAGTCAAAGCAGATGGTAAAATAGTTAGGGTATGCATTGGTGACCACGGGATAGCTTTAAGCAAATCGTGAGCTAATGTGATCTCTTGTTCTGGTGAGAGAAACTGTTTCCAATTGGCTACTATTTCCATGATGATAAGTGAATAACTTGAGTGTAGTGAATTTGCCCATCAAAATCTAGATTTTAAATTTTAGAACCTAGATTTAAAGCTAAAAGTAACAATTGACATCTACTCCAGCACCCATTACCATCTATAGTGTGTGAATATTATTTATCTCAGCAGTTTTTCTGATTGTTCAGACCTCTCCACACCATGATGGAGCTAAGAACGAGGTGAAGAAGAACTTGCGCTAACCCTAAGGTTTCTATGTCTATTTCTATGAAAGACCTGCTTCAGGCAGGCGTGCACTTCGGTCATCGTACTCAACGTTGGAATCCTAAAATGAAACATTATCTCTATGGTAAGAGAAATGGTATTCATATTTTTGATTTGGAACAAACAGCTAATAAGCTCAATGAGGCCTTGGCATTTCTTTATGATCAAGTAAGTATCGGTAAGACAGTGATGTTTGTAAGTACAAAGAATCAAACAGCTGATATTTTGCCTAATGCAGCTAAAGAGGCTAATTGTCCTTACATGGCTAATCGTTGGCCAGGTGGTTTTCTTACCAATTATCCTACTATCAAAAAGCGTATTCAATATTTATTGTCATTGGAAGAGAACAAAGAAAGCGGTGAGCTAACCAAGAAATACACCAAGAAAGAAGCTTTGATGTTTGAGCGTGATATTATTAAACTTAATGAAGTATTGGTGGGTGTAAAAACTCTCAAGGGTTTACCAGATGTAATCTTCGTCGCAGATGCTGTACGTGATCAGCTCGCTATTGTAGAAGCGCACAAGATGAAGATTCCAGTTGTGGCTATCTGTGATTCTAATTCTGATCCTGAATTAGTTGATTACGTTATCCCAGCTAATGATGACGCTCTTCGTTCTCTAGCTTTGATTATTCAAGCAGTAAGTGGGGCGATTCAAGAAGGTCGCAAAGCTTATGTGCCACCAAGAGCAGCGGAAAGTAAACCAGCGGCACCTAGACCTAATGCTAAGCCAATTGAAAATATTCAAATTTCTCAAGAAGCAATGGCTGAGAAAGATGAGGGTGAGGCTCCAGCTGCTAAGCCACGTACTGCAAAAAAACCTGCAGTAAAAGCTGCTCAATAAACATATATTTAATCTTTTTGATTTATGGCTATTACGTCTCAACAAGTTAATTCTCTTCGTCAAAAAACAGGTTTAGGCATGATGAATTGTAAAAAGGCTTTGGAAGAAAGTGGTGGTGATGAAGAAAAGGCAATTGAAATCTTGCGTAAAAAAGGTATTGCTAAGGCTGGCGAAAAGGCTGACCGTGTCACTGCGCAGGGTTTAGTAATGTCTTATATTCACTCCAATAATAAGGTAGGGACTTTGGTTGAAGTAAATTGTGAAACAGACTTCGTTGCTCGTACTGATGGCTTTCAACAATTCTGCCGTGACATTGCTATGCATGTTGCCGCTGCAAACCCTATGCATCTCACTGCAAGTGAAGTATCACCAGAGTTGCTGGAAAAAGAAGCGGAAATTTATGCTGAACAAATGCGTAATGAAGGCAAAAAAGAAGAAATGATTGGTAAAATCGTTGAGGCAAAAATTAAAAAGTTTGCTGAGGAGATTTCTTTGATGACTCAACCATTTGTCAAAAACCCTGACATTACTATCGAACAGTATACTAAGGAAATGATTAGTAAAACTGGTGAAAATATTCAAATTAAACGTTTTGCTCGCTTCGCTCTTTAATCACTTCATTCTATGTCCCCCATCCGTCATAGTGTCTTGATTGGTAGTTGTTTTATGCTAACTGCTTGTGGTGCTACCGCTGTAACGCCACAAGTTACTCCAACATCAATGAGTACCAATGCTTATAGTACGGCTACTCCATTGATGTCATCTTCATCTGTCGCTTCTCCATTAGTAACTCCATCCCCAACTATGAATGCTCAAAATCCAGTGATCACAATGCAAACAAGTATGGGAACAGTAAAAATTGAACTTTTTGCTGATAAAGTGCCTAATACAGTAGAGAACTTTGTGAAACTGAGTAAAGATAAGTTCTATAATGGTATCTTGTTTCACCGTGTCATCCCGGGCTTTATGGCTCAGTCGGGTGATCCAAATACTAAAGATAGTGATCCATATAATGATGGTATGGGTGGTCCAGGCTACAAATTTGCTGATGAATTTGTCTCTAGTTTAAGCAATGTGCGAGGAACAATTGCGATGGCAAATAGTGGTCCCAATACTAATGGCAGCCAATTTTTTATTAATGTAGTAGACAATACCTATCTAAACAATAAGCATACTGTTTTTGGTAAAGTCATTGAAGGTCTCGATATTGTAGATAAAATTGTTAATGTTCCTACAGTAAAAAATGACCCACGATTGCAAAACCGTCCAGTAAAAGATGTAAAAATTGTTTCAGTGACAGTCAAAGAATAAGCTCTTACTAACATTCATTCTATGCATGCAGTTATTGCTCAAGTTAAGACTGGTATTCAAGGAGCACTCGACCATCTCAAGCACGAATACACACTCGTACAAGCTGGCCGAGCTTCAGCAGCTTTGGTGGAAAACATTTTAGTAGAAAGCTATGGCAGTATGATGCCACTTAAAAGTGTGGCTAGTATCAATACTCCCGATGCTAGTACTATTAGTATTCAACCATGGGACAAGAGCATGCTCTCTCCAATTGAGAAAGCTATTCAAGTTTCTAATCTGGGGCTAAATCCTCAAAGTAGCAGCAGTGGAATTATTGTACCAATTGCCAAACCAACAGAAGAAAAACGCAAGGAATTAGTAAAGGCAGTAAAACAAATGAGTGAAGAGGCAAAGGTACAAGTTCGTAGTCAACGTCATGATGCACTCAGTAAAATTAAGAAAGAAAAAGATGATGGTACTATGCCTGAAGATCAATTCTTTCAAACTGAAAAGGAATTACAAAAAATGGTAGATGAAGCAAATAAAACAATTGAAGAGTTAGTGGAAAAGAAGTCTGCAGAAATAATGACTATTTAAATGTCACTAGAAACAATTTTGGCCTTTTTCTGGCAACTAGGAAGCTTTTTATTTGTCCTTGGCGTATTGGTATTTGTCCATGAGCTAGGGCATTTCTGGGTCGCTCGGAAATGTGGAGTGCGAGTAGAAGAATTTGCATTTGGTTTGCCACCAAGATTGTGGAGCACTAAGAGGGGGGATACTGAGTATGCTATCAATGCAATACCTTTTGGAGGCTATGTAAGAATGTATGGTCAAAGCGACTTTAGTGCTACTGATCTAGAAAAAGAGCCGCTCACCAAAAATCATTTCGAAGCAAAAACCTGGTGGCAGAAATCTCTGATTCTTTGTGCTGGTGTAACAATGAATATGTTACTAGCGATAGTGATTCTTTCAGTAGGATATATGGTTGGTATGAAGCCAATACTGCCAGAATCCCCTCTTTTCGACCAGGCTTTAGAAAGTCATGGTATCGGTATCTATGAGGTACAAAAAGACTCCATCGCTGAAAAAGCAGGTATTGTGGCTAATAGTAAGATTGAAAAGCTGAATGATGCTGTGATCACCGATTTAGAAACTTTTAAAAAGAACCTTGTAGAAGCCAAGAGCAAGGGGTTTAGTTTGGATTTAGCTACTGAAACTGGTCCCCGGCATGTATCCATCCCCCCTATAGCTGGCAGTGAACTAATTGGTATTGGTTACAATGAGAACATGATGCTAAAGACCATTCAGTTACCGCCACATCAAGCGATTTATTATGGTACTATCGACACCTTTATTGGTTTACGAGAAACATTTGTCGGATTTGGTAGGCTTATAGGAACTCTCTTTACACAAGGTAAAGTAAGTGATGAGGTAACTGGACCAGTAGGAATATTTAAGATCACTACCGAAGTCAGCAAAAACGGTATCATGCCACTATTACAATTAATGGCTATGCTCTCGATAAGTTTAGCAGCTCTCAATATATTGCCTTTTCCAGCATTAGATGGTGGTAGACTTTTATTTGTTTGGTTGGAAGCAATCTTCGGGAAAAAATGGAATAAGTTGATTGAAGGTAAAGTTCACTTGATTGGTATGGCACTTTTGTTGCTCTTTATGATCAGTATTACGTTAAGAGATATTTTAAAGCTGTTTTAATTCTTTAAAATTGATTAAAGCTTCAAGAGCTTGGCTTTGACTAAAAGTTTTTTTGTGCATATAAATAGGGTTGTTTTCCATTAATGCTTACCCAGCATGAAAAAAGAACCGCTCTTGGGTCAAGGCTTGAAGATATTAGACAAGCACGCTTATTGTCGGCGTCTCATACTAGGCATCATGTCAGGCGAAACAGAGTTCATGGAAAGAAGATTCTATGAACTCTGTTTTACTTTATACGCTCGCTTTTGTGCTGAAAAACTAAGTCCACAGCTGATATATCCTTACTTTGTTCTTGCAGAAGAGGCGTTTAACAACTATCCCGATGTCAGCTCCAAGAATATTAAACTCGTTATTTCTTTAGGCTTACAGTTAAACGACTTTGCGCAGTATAGTGAAAATGCTCTCCAGCTATCTAATATTATGTTGCAAATAAATGGCCAGATCGCTCAATGGCATCAGCAGCATCATATATGTAGGTACTGTGGACATGCACTTGACCTACTGACCCAAAAGATTAATGAAAAGGATTGTGTACTTTCATAGAAAGCGAACATTACCTATACTAACTTTGTTGATTCACTAGTCTTATCTTATGTTGCATACTAGACAGAAACAAGAATTCTATTTGATTATTGGCTTGATTATTTTTGGTCTCTATATGACCTATTTAATCTATGCGCCTTTTCTGTATGATTTTTTAATTGCAGCTTGTTGTGCTGCCATATTTAGGCCACTCTATCTCTATCTAGAGCGTAAACTTAATGGGCATAAAAATATTAGTGCTACTATCTGTACTGTTTTATTAACAATAATTGTCATTGGACCGACAACCCTATTAGTAAGTGCTTTGACTGCTGAATCGTTGGCTACCTACAATTTAATCAAGGACCAAATAACGTCAGGCAGTATTCAAAAACTCTTTGACCTTAATCAATACCCTTGGTTAGCTGAGGGGGTTCAATATTTGAACCGTTTTGTTGACCTAAGCAGCTTTGACATTCAAGGCCCCTTAACAGATCAAGTAACTGGAATTTCACTATGGATATATCAAAGTGGCACGGATTTACTAGCTAGTGTTTCATTGGTGTTCCTCCACTTTTTCTTTATTGCATTGATGTTTTATTTTTTGATTAGAGATACGAAGCCGCTTATGCGTGAGGTGGCTAAATTTAGTCCGTTTTCATTTCATAATCAACAAATATTGAGTCAAAAATTTACTGATGTTAGTCAGGCTATTTTGAAAGGGACATTTCTCACAGCAATGGTTCAAGGTCTTATGCTTACTTTGGGATTTTTGGTTTTAGGTTTACCTGGACCAATATTTTGGGGGTTTATTACGATGTTTTTTGCTTTGATCCCTATGATTGGAACGGCAATAATTTGGTTACCTGCAAGCATTATTCTTATAATTGGAGGTAGTTACTTCAAAGGTATTTTGCTTCTTATCTGGGGAGGACTAATAGTTAGTGTCATTGATAATGTTCTTCGTCCATATGTCATGAGTGATAAGGCCCATTTGCCAGCAATTATTATTTTCTTTGCCGTCATCGGTGGTATTGGTGTATTTGGCACTATGGGTATTATTATTGCACCAATGTGTACAGTGCTCTTACTTACTCTGCTGGAGATGTACGGGCATCATCTGCGTCATTTAGAAAGCGTAGAAATGAAAGACGATGACAAGGCGATGGTCCATACTGACGAAGTGCATGTACATGTTGACTAGTAGCATAGCCTTTGTGTTGGGCAAAGCCATACTGCGGATACTTGGTATCTAATTGATGCATAAGACGATCACGACTGACTTTGGCAAGTATTGAGGCTGCTGCAATGCTCATACTCAGAGCGTCACCATGAATCAAGGCTTTTTGAGTCATACCAGGCATAGTGATATTAACTGCATCGAGCAATAAAAAATCAGGAATCAGGCTTAGCTTCTTCACAGACTGAACCATAGCTCTCTTAGTGGCATTCAGAATATTAATCTTTTCAATGAGTGCGACTGGCGCATGAATGACACTATATGAAAGTGCCTGCTTAATAATATATTCATAAGCAGTCGCCCTCTCTATTTCAGTAAGTTTTTTGGAGTCATCAACTAAAGGATGTGAAAAATTATTTGGCAAAATAACAGCAGCAACAGTAACTGGACCAGCTAAAGGACCACGGCCAGCTTCATCAATACCAGCTATATGCTTAAACCCCGCTGCCCAAATTTGCTGTTCATGATCAAAAGAAGCTGCCAATATCATTAGTTAATTCGTAAGTACTATAAAGAGTTCCTGACCTGGATAAAAGAGCATAAGTGATTATTGAGCAATCAAATCTTTAAATCATATTATATCTCTGTCCAGCGGATATAGGTGATATGGCCTACGAATATTTAAGTGATATGGAATATAATGAGTAGATAACAAAAATAAATAAACATCACATGCCAGCTACTTCACCCGAGTCAGTAGTGACTCCAATCGCCCAACAGTTAGAGGTTAGTTATAATTTGCAACTTACCATACCTACTATGAGTCAAGGGATGGTAACAGGTCATCATATCAATTCCTATGTCGGTTGGGGGGAGGAATCTTTTTTGGCTGAGCGACAAGAGATGGATAGCAGTGGTGACGTCCTATGGCACATTAAGCGCAAATTAGCTGTATTTAATGATACTGAGGTATTACCACAAGAAAGCACTATTATTTATCGTGATGGTACCATGGTCACCTCTAAGCGCACATACACTTTAAGCTTAAAAACAGCTTCCGAAACGCTTTTGATTGATAACATTGTGCAAATGCATAAAGTCTATGGTTACAATGAAAAAGATAAGATGATTGCTGTCGATCAAACTATTTATAAAACCAATGGCGATTTTTCTCGTCGTGAAGTTTATAGATTGCGTATCAAGGATGGCAAAAGTGTCATGCAAAGAGAAGATTTCGATGCTACTGGTAAAAAAACAGCTCAATATCCAGATATCTGTACTAAAGAGCTTATTCCTTCTGGAGTAGTCATTGATGTATAGATAAATAGAATTGAAAGCTTGATAAAGAAAGTTTACTATCGCAGTAGTAAGCTTTTTTTGTATGGCAATTGTCTTGGTACGCTTTGGCAAAGTACGATCTAGTTTTTTACAGAAAACTGAAGAACATTATTTACATTTGTTAGCTAAAACGAAAATACCGTTTGAGGTCAGAACTATGAAGGGCAAAGATAATAAAATTACTGATACAGCTTTGATAGTAGAAAAATATCACCCTGAATCGCATGTGTTTATTTTAGCAGAGAATGGAGCAAAGCTGGACTCAGCTCAATTTAGCCAATTAATTGCGCCTACATTTGATAGTCATACCCCATACTATTTGATTATGGGTGGACCATTTGGATGGCATTATGAAGGACTACCTAAGCACTTCAAATTACTCAGCCTTTCAGGACTTACCTTTCCCCATGAGCTCGCTTATATAGTTCTTTTAGAACAACTATTCCGAGCGTTCAAAATCGCTAAAGGGCAAGAGTATCATTATTAATACGTTTAACTCTCAAGCATGGAATTAATAGTAGCAGTAACCTTGTCCGTAGCTTTTTGGCTTTGGAGATAGGCTGTTTGAGCCTGATCTAAGTACTTACCAACTTTGCCAACGTTTTCTTGCCATGTTTGAAATTGATTATTTAAGGTATTTAATTGGACCAAGATTTCTTTGGTTTTTTGTTCAATCACTAATGCATTCAATCCATGGAGAACAGTCTGTAAGTAAGCAAAAAAGCTTATTGGTGAGACCAATATCACTTTTTGTTGAAAAGCATACTGAATAATATCTTCAGCCAATAAATGTTCCATTACTCCTTCGGCAGGTACATACATAAAGACAAAAGGGGTAGTGTCATCAAATGGGCTAATGTATTGGCTAGTCTCGTCTATGCGCAACTTTACATCACGGATAAATTCTCGTTCTCGTCCCACTTTACCAAAATTTTCTAAAGGAAATTTGGAATCAATAGGAATGTGCAAATCTTTAAAATGCACAACTGCATCCACAATTGCTCCATTGGCCATGCGGTACTGCATCTCGAAATGAGCTTCGGGCAAAATTTCACGTAATTGCTCAGCTAAAATAAATTCACCAACAATTCCCCTTCTTTTGGGATTTTTAAAAATAGCATCTAATTCTTGTAGCTGTTGAGTAAGTCCTAACACCTGCCTTTGTGAGTGTTCAATAGCAGCCAATTTAGAACTAACATCAGCCACCAACTGACTATTAGTACGCATATGTTCTGATGTAAGCTGCACGGTCTGACTCACATCCTTTTTCATTACCTCATAAATCTGCTGCACACGAGTAAGTAAATAAATTACTAATAACGCTATGCCGATGATAATAATAAGTTCCATAGTAAAGTGAGACAGATAATCGCAGCTAGTATAATGCGAAAAAGTGGAAAGTTATACTCACCTAAAAAAACAAATGAAAAGATAATAGTTAACAATGATTAAGCACACCCACTTATTCATTGTTCATTTAATTAAGCGGTTATAGTATCCGCTCGACTTAGAAAGTCTGCATTAAAAATTCGCCATTCGCACTTCGCAATTCTCAATTAACAAAAAAGCCCCCTCCCTATTGCTAGAGAAGAGGCTTGATTGTTTATAACGAACGTTAGCTAAGCGAAACTTAGTTTACGTTGAGAGAAATACGATCTTCAGTACGAGAATTGATACCATTTGCACGAGCGACAATATCAACATTTTCAGTAACAGAAGATGCTTTGTAGCTTCCAACCAATACACCATTACCTGTATTAGCTACATCGACACGGAGACCACTACTTGGAGATAATGCATTTGTGCCCTCAAGATTACCGCTACCACGGATAACCTCTAATTGAGCAAGTGCTGCGGTAGTATCAATATTTAATGGAGTACCTTGATCGTCAGTGATGATGATAGTCAAAGGTACAACATTTGATGAGCTTAAGCGATTTGGCCAAGCATCCAATTGAACACTAGGATCTTGAACACGATAGCTAGCAGTTGCTTCAGGGTTAGTAGCTTGATTTAAGCTTACTTTAATTGAAGTAGTACCTGCAGCTACTGTATTAGCAGTATCAGCAGTGAACAAATATAATCCCGTACCAACTAGACCCCCATTATTCACACTAATTAAGCTGCGTGGATTGGTACATGCACCTGAGCTAAGGCTTCCATTGTCTTCATCAGAAAGGTAGAAGTCACCGATCTCACTGCCAGAACGAGTAATCGTAAAATCTCTAAAGTTGTTAGTAGGGAATGATGCCGCTTCACAACCTCGAAGACCAGCTACTGGATCGTTATTTTGATCACGAACAAACACTATAAGAGCATTATGTAGATCAGGAATGATAGTGCTTTGCTGGAACTCGGCAGTTATACGATTTGGAACAATGTTTACTTGTACCAATGGAGCTTGGAGTTCTACACCACTTGAGTCGTGTAATTCAACTCTCCATTCAGCACGGTCAGCACGATCTTTAGCACGTGCAATCATAAAGTAAGCGCCACCACCAATATTATTCACTATATAATGCTGAGAATTTTCAATTCCACTGAATAGTAAAGCAGCAGTATCACTATCACCTCGAGTGTAAAGATATACATTCTCACTGGTGGTAGGATTAACTGATAGGTAACCAGCTAAACCTGGAACTCCTTGCGTACGATTAATACCAATAGAAGTCTCTGTACCTGGAACAACACCATTTCTAAAGAGATTACATCCACTTTGAGTAGGGGTAGCACTTTCACCATTGGCAGTTACTACTGTTCCAGTACCACTACAAGACAAACCAAATCCACGGCTATCTTGAACAAAGATAACTGTTGGAATATCTTGATTCACACCCACCTCTTGTGACATAGGCATAACAGTGAGCTGACGAGCTTCACTAGGAAGACCCCGTGTAGCTACAACGGTTACTTGTCCTTGAGGTTGTTCAGCGCGAGAAAGGTCAGTAGCGCGAAGATTGATTGTCTGGTCACGTTCAGTTGTACTAGCTGGCATATGAATCTTGGCTGTATACCATCCAGAATCCACTAAGTTAGAATCGGCAGTTTCACAGGTAGTACCAAAAGGCACAAGTCGTACAGTACCAAAGCCAAGCGTTGCAGGTACTAATAAATTGCTATTGATAGTAGATGGCAAACCACGATTGTAACATACATGATCCATATTTGCGCTATTCTCAACTGCTGTAGTAGATAAGTAACCAACAGTGTCTCCTCCAACAGCTATGCGCCCATCACCTCCATCAATTTGGAGACGAAGTTGTTCACCTGTTACTGGCTTGCTACCATCTCGAATACGAGCCATTACTGTCGTTACTTTACCGGCAGTCGCTTTTGCTGCTGAAGTAAATAATTCTACTTGTGGTTGGCGAACAGTAACGCTGAAACTTACTTCTGGTTGACCGATAGCATCGGTAGCACGACATTTTACATTGATAGTGCCACTAGCGCTACCAGCAATTACATTCAAAACGTATAAACCATCAGCACTACCAATAAATTTAGCTTCTACTACAGTACCAACAGTATAACCTTCAAGTTGAGCACTCGCAGTAGCACCAGAAACAATACGACACTCAACATTATCACTCCAAGTACGAATTGGTTTGTTATTTTCATTGAGCGTACTGATCAATACTGGAGCAATATTTTGCTCAGTAGCAGTACCTCCACTAATTTGAGCTGAGTTGCGAGTCAAAATATTATTGTCATACACCTTAGCATTCAGTTTGATCAAATCAATTTGTACAGTCACTTGAGTAATAAGTGATGGGCTAGTAGAGCGATCCAATACTTGTACTACTACTGGACCTGCATTTTGATTTTCAAGAACATTCAAATGTGCAACATATCGACCATTGGTACAATCAGAAGGTGACAGTGTCAATGAGCGAGTACCTGCGCCACTTTGAGGTGCAGATGGCACAGCAGTTTGTAAGTGAGCATTACCAGAGCGAATAGAGTAAACGAGAGTATCTCCACATGATGGATCACCTGCATCGTCATACACAAATGCTTCAATTACTGAGAAACCTGTAACTGGAGTAATATCACCATTACCACCTGGAGCATCAAGAATACTACCATCAAAAGCTTGTCTTGTAGCGACAATATGATTATCAGTAGCGCGAACATGAAGTTCGCCAACACCAGCAATAGCTGCTGATCCGAATCCATTACGTACGCCAGGAGCGTCAGCTGTGAATTCTACGCGTGTTGTGCCTTCCATACTACCTGTACGACAAGTAATAGTAGCTGTACCAGCTGTGGTAGATGAGATCAAAGTAATTTGAC
>JACCDN010459693.1_pt1 | contig 18834 bp, 18 predicted proteins | sample 7441691 | NCBI WGS metagenome assembly JACCDN01 (sample SAMN15323439, study PRJNA562643) | freshwater metagenome | isolation source: river surface water | place: USA:Blue River Watershed | collected 2017-08-16 | reverse complement strand
CACGGGCTCGAGAGTCTGAAGCGGCTCCTTGGGATTCTCCCGGTAGGGCAAGAGACGCGGACCGATCTCGACACCGTCATCTCGCTCGCTGACTCACTCCTCGATACCGATGGCCAGGAAAAAACATTCCTTTTGTTGTTCCAGAACAGCATGGAGCTCCGCCCAGGAGGTGGCTTCATCGGGAGTTTTGGTATTCTCAAGGTTCGAGATGGTCATATCACCCAGTTTTTGGTCCATGATACTGGCAACTTTGACGGGCGCATACCGGACACCGTCGCTCCACCGTACCCCATGAAAGAAACCCTCAAGATTCCTTCGTGGAAGTTTCGTGATTCGAACTATTCTCCTGACTTTGCCGAAAATGCCAAGTGGGCCGAAACGTTTTATCAGATGGGGCAGGGTGGCGAGAAGTTTGATGGTATTATCGGTGTGACCACGAACGTTCTCACCTCATTCCTCCGGGTAACTGGACCGGTGGAACTTGAGGGCTACCCGGGTACCTATGGGGCCGACAATGCTATCCTCGATCTTGAGTATCAGGTGGAACAGGGCTATCTCAAGCAAAATATCGACTTTGGCGAACGTAAATCAGTGATGGGAATCCTCGGACTCGAGATACTCGAGCGAGTCAAAGCCCTGCCGCTTAACAAGAAGTACGAGCTCTTCCAGGTCATGCTCGACGATCTCAATCGCAAAGACGTCCAGCTCTTGTTTCGTGATGAGAACCTGCAGGCGACGGTGGTGGCAGCGGGCTGGGACGGACGTCTCGATTTTGACTGGAAGGATGATTATCTCCTCCTCGTGGATGCGAACCTGAACTCCTTTAAGAGTGACTATTTCGTCAAGCGTTCATACGACTATACCGTAGACCTCGGCAAGGATGCGCCAGAAGTGACCCTCGCGGTGACCTATCGTCACACCGCCGAGAAAAAGGATTGGTTTACCAAAGACTATCAGACGTTCCTCCGGGTCTATGTGCCACAGGGGAGCTATCTCACGAGTGCGACCAATACCGCGACTGAACCCGTATTTGGTGAGTTTGCCAACAAAAAGTATTTTGGGATGCTCGTCCATGTGCCACTGGGCACCGAAAAGACAGTGACGCTTCGATATACCCTGCCGAAGGACATGGAACGGACATGGTATGATTTGAAGGTAGAGAAGCAACCGGGTCTCAATGATGTGCCAGTGTCGGTCACGGTTATCCAGGCTGATGGTACCAAAGAAACCAAGACGTTCACTCTCAATAGAAATACCATCTACAGCGAAGTACAGTAAAATCTCTGTTTCGAAGTCTCGCGAGAGAGTCTTCGAGGCAGTAGCCAAGGGGTATCCTGCATGTGCTCTTGATACCCCTTCACTACTGCCTTTTTGTTTGCATACAATTTGGCAGCGTTCTTTCCATAGCCTCTCAATAGGGGCACGTTTACAACCACAAGCGCTACGGCGCGGAGGAAGTGAAATGGCATTTGACTTTATGACTAGGGCAGTTCGGCAAGCTGAAGAGCTTGTCGATACGTTCAAGCGGAACCACATGCGCAAGCCTGCTGAAGTGTTGGTCGGGTATCCTCGACCGAAGCTCATGACTGACCTCGAGCGTTTCTCGGGGGCAAAATGGCTGGCACGTTTCCGGATTGCTTGGAGCATCGCTACGGACATGGAGAAGTATGAGTCGGACATGGAACGATGCGCCCAGTTCTATGACGCTGACTTTCGTGTGACTGGACAACTTTCCCACGTCGAAGGCCATCCTGAAGTCTTCCGGCTGCGGGTTGATGGCCTGCATGATGGTCAGGAGCATTTCCTGTACCTCTGGTCAGCATTCGAGTACTATCTTGAATATTCCGAATGCTACAAGGAACCGGTGGCGGTGTATCTCGTGAATGACGAGGGTAATCCGTGCATGCCGGCCGGGGTATCGCTCTGTCTACATATGGTGGAGCGGCGACCAGGAGTCGCACATACAGGCCTCTATGACCTGCGGATTGCTCGCGGGTTCATGTCGGATGCCTCGTTTCCCGGGTCCGTCAGGGGAGAGCACCATGCTGAGCTTTGATACCGTTGTCATCGTGATTCATGTGGTGGCGACCCTCGTTGGCTTCGTTCTCGGCTGGGGCTGGATCAACGGTTTCGTGAGTCTCGTCACGAACGTCCTGGTCAACTTTGGCCTAGCTTCGGCGGCCTTGCGAGGGCACCAGTCGTTCGCAATCGACCTCGGACTCATCGGACTTGGCTTTGTGCTTATGCTGTTCATGCGTTGGTACCAGCAGCTTCAGCGCTGAGCGAATATCTCGTAGGCTACGGACAACATTCCGGGCCTTTTTTCTTTCTACAAAAGCGAATGGAGCTATGCTACAATGGATGATAATGCGGGCGATAACATGACTCACATGAGATTTGATATTATTTCACTCTTTCCAGAAAGTTTCGACTCGTATTTTGGCGTGTCGATGCTTAAGCGTGCCTCTGACAAGGGGCTGATTGAGGTAGAGACACATCAACTGCGTGACTATGCTCATGACAAGCACAAAACGGTCGATGACACACCGTATGGTGGTGGGGCAGGTATGGTCCTCAAAGTCGAGCCGATCGCAGAATGTATTCAGGCGGTAAAGGAGCTACATACTACAAGCTACCAGCCAGAAGCGACCAGAACCATTCTCTTTTCTGCCAAGGGCAAAATCATGACCCAAGATGATGTGAAGCGGCTCACCACCTACGATCGACTGATTCTTCTCTGTGGGCGCTATGAAGGGGTCGATGAGCGCGTCGCGGAGCATCTCGTCGATGAGGAGCTCTCGATCGGCGAATATGTGCTCACGGGCGGAGAGCTCCCCGCTATGATTGTCGTCGACGCGGTGGCACGACTCGTGCCGGGGGTGCTCGGCAATGACGAGAGTGCGGTGACCGAGTCACACACGGTAGCTGGCGTCCTCGAGCACCCGCAGTACACCAAGCCGGAAGTTTGGCAGGGGAATCGTGTCCCAGAGGTGCTCCTCTCGGGTCACCATGCCGCCATCGCCAAGTGGCGCGAGAGTGTCGCCAAAACTCATACCAAAACAACAGAAACCGATGAAACGACCAACGTTTAATTTTGACCGACCGCTGTTTTTTGCTCTCCTATCCCTCCTCGGTCTCGGCCTCATCATGATTGCCAGTGCCGGTGTGGTGTACGGTCGAGTGCGTTTTGGTGACGACTATTACTTCTTGAAAGAGCAGTTGTTCGGCCTCGGGGTAGGATTGACGTTTCTCTTGATTCTCCAGCAAATCGACTATCGGGTGTGGCGCCGGTTTGTTCTCCCCATTTTTATCACGGCCCTTGTTCTCTTGGTTCTCGTCTTTATTCCGGGGATTGGGACTACTGTGTATGGAGCGGCCCGCTGGGTCGAGATTGGACCGATTTCCTTTCAACCGTCAGAGGTCATGAAGTTTGCTATCATTCTCTACCTCTCGGCCTGGCTCTCAGGCAAAGGCCGGGCCAAGACGTCTGATCTCTTTGAAGGTCTGGTGCCATTTCTCGCCCTTCTCTCCATCGTCGGCTTTCTCATCATCAAACAGCCTGATACCGGGACGCTCGGACTCATTTTCCTTATTTCGCTCGCTATCTTCTTTGCTTCTGGGGCCAGTATCCGTCATATCCTCGGTCTCTTTGCTGGGGGACTCTTGTTTCTTTTTATTCTTATCCAGATTGCGCCGTATCGGATGCAGCGTTTTCTCGTCTTTATGAATCCTGAGCATGATCCGATGGGCTTTGGCTATCAGATGACTCAGGCGCTCCTCGCTATTGGGTCAGGTGGTATCGTCGGGGCTGGCCTTGGCCAGAGTCGCCAAAAGTTCAACTATCTCCCCGAGCCGGTGACCGACTCTATCTTTGCGGTCCTCGGTGAGGAACTCGGCATGATTGGGGCGGTCGTGGTGGTCTCACTCTTTATCTTTGTGGCGTGGCGCGGGCTCCGTATTGCCGCTCGGGCACCGGATGAATTCGGACGACTCCTCGCCGTCGGTATCGTCTCGTGGATTGTGTTTCAGGCTTTTATCAACATTTCTGCTATTACGGGACTTATCCCGCTCACTGGCATCCCGCTCCCATTTATTAGCTACGGAGGGACGTCGCTGGCGGTGATTTTGGCAGCCATGGGAATCTTGCTTAATATAAGCAAGCACAGTACACTAAAGGGGTAAAAGTGTATGTTTGGGGCGCGATTTTTGTGATTTCGGTACGTCTCATGATTCCAAAATCACATATTGAAAATCATAAATCATCTTTCTATGGCTATTCCTCGTGTGGTCCTCTCTGGCGGTGTTTCTGGCGGACACACCTTTCCACTTATTGCTGTGGCGCGCGCTCTTCGGGCACAATTTCCCGAAGGGATAGAGTTCTTGTTTGTTGGGTCGCGTGGCCAGTTTGAGAGTGACGCCATGGCCGCTGAAAATATCCCCGCGCAGTATGTCATGACCGGCAAGATGCGCCGTTACTTTTCGTGGCAAAACTTTGTCGATCCTTTCAAAGTGCCGATTGGCATCATTCAGTCCCTGTGGCGACTCTTTGTCTACATGCCAGACGTCGTCTTTGCCAAGGGCGGATCGGCTTCGGTCCCCGTCGTTATCGCCGCCTGGCTCTACCAGATTCCGGTTGTACTCCATGATTCAGACGCGGTGGCTGGGCGCGCCAATCGCTTCCTTGCCCGCTTTGCGACACGGATCGCTATAGCCTATCCGAGCGCTCGTACCTATTTCCCCGAGGGCAAGACTGCACTCACGGGGAATCCAGTGAGGGCAGAGATACTCACGGGTGATGCCAGTCGGGCAGCTGGTGCATATGGTCTTTCGACTGACCGACCAACGCTCCTCGTCTTAGGCGGCAGCCAGGGGGCAATGGTCTTGAATGAGGCCGTCCTCCGCATCCTTCTCGAGCTCCTCCAGGCTGGTATCCAGATAATTCATCAGTCAGGCAAACAGAACTTTGATACCATCCAAAAGGTACTCACAGAAAATGGCATTGCACCAGGCAATGGCTACGTGGTGCGTGATTTCTTGACCGCGCCCGAACTCGCGGACGCTCTGGCTCTAGCGACTGTGGTCCTTTCGCGGGCTGGTGCTGGCTCTATCGCTGAGCTCGCGGCGACCAAAAAGGCGACCATCCTGGTGCCACTCCATGGGGCCGCCAACGATGAACAGCGGATGAATGCCTATGATGTCGCAGCTATCGGGGGAGCGATTGTCATTGAGGAGCCGAACCTCGGTGAGCATCTCTTGACCCAAAAAATTATCGAGCTCGTGAATAACCCAGACCTCAGGCAGTCGATGGGCGAGAAGCTCTCAGTCTTTCATCATCCGGATGCCGCCGAGGCGATAGCGACTGGTATCCGTTCGATTATTGTCCGCTAGGTATGTCCGACACTCTCTCTTTGTTTCGCTACAAAAAGCCGCACCTCATTGGTATCAAGGGGGCCGGGATGACGGCCTTGGCTGAGCTCCTCCTTCGGAATGGGATGGCGGTCACAGGATCCGATACAGACGAGGTCTTTTTTACTGATGAGATTCTTACGCGTCTCGGGATAGCGGTAGAGGTAGGGTTTGCTCCCGAGCATATCCCTGAGGATGCTGACCTCATAATCTATTCGACGGCTTATACACCCGAGCGAAATACGGAACTCGCGGCCGCTCTGGCGAGTAAGCGACCGGTACTCAGTTATCCCGAAGCGCTCGGCCTCCTGACTCGTGAAAAACTCACTCTTGCTGTCTGTGGCACTCACGGCAAGACGACGACAAGCGCGCTCCTTGCAGATACGCTTGACTATCTCGGTCAAGATCCTTCGGCCATTGTCGGCAGTCGCATCATGAGCTGGGGTGGTAATGCGCTCGCGGGCCACGGGAACTATCTCGTGCTTGAAGCAGACGAATACCAGAACAAACTGGCTCACTACCAGCCGTTTGCGGTCATCCTCACTAGTGTCGACTACGATCATCCGGATTTTTTCCCGACCGAACAGGCCTACGAGCAGGCATTTATCGATTTTGTCGCTCGCATTCCTGCCCAAGGAGTCCTCGTCTATTGTGCCGATTCAGCCAGTGTCGTCCGGATAGCGGAGCATGCTCATTGTCGTAAGGTATCCTATGGGACTCATCCGGAGGCGGAGTTTCGGGTGACTGACTATACGCCCGTCACACCCGGATTTGTGACCGAAAAGGACATGTTTCGCCAGAGCTTTTCAGTGGCCATAGCAGGGCAGACCGAGAGTTATCGTTTGCGTCTCGCTGGAGTCCACAATGCCTTGAATGCCACGGCCGTAGTGGCGCTCCTCTCGACCCTGGGCCTCAAGAATGAGCGAGTGACTGGGGCCATTGAGCGGTTCACGGGGACCGAGCGACGTTTCGAGTATATCGGTGAGCGCTATGGCGCGATGCTCTACGATGACTATGCTCATCATCCAGAGGAGCTTCGCGTGACGCTCCGAGCCTTCCGCGATCTCTATCCTGACAAAAAAATCACCGCTATTTTTCATCCGCATTCATTTACCCGGACCGAGGCACTCCTCTCGGAATTCGCCCAGAGCTTTGATGATGCCGATCGGGTTTTTGTCCTTGATATCTATGGCAGTGCGCGAGAAGTCGCGGGTCATGTGTCGTCGGCTGACTTGGTGAACGAGCTCAATCGTTATTTTCCCGGCAAGGCAGAGTACGTGACCGACAGTGTGTCACTCACCACCGAACTCGAGAAGACAATGGGCCGAAACGATGTTATCATTACCGTAGGTGCGGGCAATGTGTGGGAGATATCTCATGCGCTCGCTAAACGTTGATTCTCCTTTCAAATGATTGCGCTTCGTGAACATGTGTCGCTCGCCCCACTCACTACTTTCAAGGTCGGGGGAGAAGCACGCTACTACGCTGAGGCCTCGGGTGCGATCGAACTCTCCGAGGTTTTTGACTATGCCGAAAAACACAAGCTCCCGCTCTGGGTCCTCGGTGGGGGGAGCAATGTGCTCTTTGCTGACAAAGGCTTTCCAGGGATTGTGGTCAGGATTGTCCCTGGGGGTATCAAGGTAAAGGGAGCAAAAATCATGGTGGGAGCTGGTGTCCCACTCATGAACGTCGTCTGGTCAGCCAAGGATGCTGGCCTCTTAGGGATTGAGAAACTCGCTGGTATCCCTGGGTCACTCGGTGGGGCAGTGCGAGGCAATGCTGGGGCCTTTGGGCCAGAAATAGGGCAGTACGTGACTTCGGTCAAAGCGCTTGACCAGAAGACGGGCATGGTGCATGAATATACGCAGGCCGAATGTGAATTTTCGTACCGCACGAGTCATTTCAAGAAACATCCGTCACTGGTGGTCCTCTCGGCTGAGCTCACCCTCCACGAGGGGGGCGACCAGGCACTCCTCGAGCGTATCATCAAAGAAACTATGGCCAACCGGGAATCCAGGCATCCTCAGGATGCCAAGTGTGCGGGCTCATTTTTTATGAATCCGGTAGTAAAGGACGAACACTTACTGAAAGAATTTGAGAAAGATACCGGCAACGCCTCCAAGGATGGCAAGCTCCCAGCGGGCTGGCTCATCGATCACGTAGGACTGAGAGGTAAGACTATCGGAGGTGCCCAGGTGAGTCCCAAACACCCCAACTATCTCTTGAATACCGGGACGGCTACGGCGGCCGATGTCGTCATGCTCGCGAGCCTCGTCAAGACTCGTGTCCGCGACGAGCTCGGCGTGAAACTCCAAGAAGAAGTGCAGTTTGTCGGGTTTTGATTCCATGGTTCTTTGTACACAATGCGGAGGACAAGATGGCTGTGTATATCGCTATATGTCCTCAGTGCAAGGGGACATTTGATTGGGCCGATGGCTTTCCGGATCTGTACGGAGTCCGACTTTGCTGGATTACATGTCGTGATATCTGGCTACTCGAGCATGAGTACCGAGGAGTACCAGATGCCTCAGAAGCACAAGTCGCAGAATCTGACATCAATGGACAGATGGTCGATGGCCTACGACGTTTGCCACAGGTGAGCGAAGTGGCTCCGCGCAAGCGCGGAGAGCCACAGATGGAGTAGCTTTGGAGGTCATGGGAGTTTCCCGGACCTCCTTTTTTCTTTCTCAAGGAGTGCTATACTATGGGTATGGACCCAGAACTCAAGAAAAAACTGGAGGCGCAGGATGTACGGCTCGAGCAGATCTATCAGTCTGTTGAGAAGACGCGCAAGTACTTCTTATGGACGATGATTGCGACACTCGTCGCGTTTGTACTCCCTCTTATCGGACTCGTTTTTGCAGTTCCGTTTTTCTTGAGTACGCTGTCGACTGCTTACGGTCTCTAATTTCTTTAACGAAACGAGTATGAATACGCGCTTTTTATTCAAAGGAGTGGAGATCGATGACCGAACGAGAGACTATGTCGAGAAGCGCTTGGCGCGTATCGAGAAACTCGTTGATCCAGTGAGTGACTTTTCGATTGAGATCGATCAGGACAAGAAGGGCAAGTTTCGAGTAGAAATCATGGTCAAGACCCCGCACAACCTCTATCGGGCCGAGGAAACGACGGTAAGTATCGAAGGGTCAACCGACGTCGTGATTGACGAGCTCGAGGCTCAGATCGACAAGAAAAAGAACCGCAATCGTGATCTGAAGCTTCGTGGCAATCGCTCGATCAAGAAGAAACTGACCGTCGACGAATCCGCTCGATTTTAGTAAATTAGTGGCTTAAATAAGGGAAAAGTCTCGTTATAAGAACGAGATTTTTCTTTTGACTGACCACTCTATCCTTGCTAGAATAGAAGGGTTCTTATTGATTTATAATCACTGCTTGCAACTAAAAGCAAAAAGCTATTAGCTAAAAGCTGTCCCAGCTATGTCATTCCTCGAAAAACTCTTTGGCTCAAACGAACGTGAGGTGAACCGTCTCCGTCCGATTGTGGCGACCATCAATACCTTTGACGCGACCCTGACCTCCCTCTCCGATGAAGCGCTCCAGGGGAAGACAACTGAATTCAAAGAGCGCCTCGCCAAGGGGGCGACGCTTGATGATATTTTGCCCGAGGCCTATGCCGTGGTCCGGGAAGTGGCCAAGCGGGTGATCGGTGAACGTCACTACGATGTCCAGATGCTCGGTGGTATCGCGCTCCATCAGGGCAAGATTGCTGAGATGAAGACCGGAGAAGGGAAGACCCTTACTTCGACTCTCCCTATTTACCTCAATGCTTTGACTGGCAAGGGGGTCCATGTCGTGACGGTCAATGACTACCTGGCCAAACGTGACTGTAACTGGATGGGCAAAGTGTATGAAGCTCTTGGACTCACGACCGCCTGTATCGTCGGGCAGGGCATATCGTACCAGTATGTTTCCAAGATCAAAGACACTGATGAAGTGAGCGTCGAGACCTTGCCTACCGGCAGGCAGGTGGAGAATCTCCTCACTATCACGCGCAAAGAGGCTTACGCGGCCGATATCACCTACGGGACCAACAACGAGTTTGGATTCGACTATCTCCGTGACAATATGGTGTCTACCCTCGAGGAGATGACCCAGCGACCACTCCATTTTGCCATCGTCGACGAAGTAGACTCGATTCTCATTGATGAGGCGCGGACACCACTCATCATCTCCGCTCCGGACAGTGAGTCGACCAAGCTCTACGAGCGCTTTGCCAAGATTGTGCCCAATCTCAAGGCTGGGACCGACTACGCGGTTGATGAAAAGATGAAAGCCGTGACTCTTACCGACGAGGGTATGAACGCGGTGGAGCGACTCCTTGGCATGGAGAATATTTACGCATCTGGCAACGTCCAGTATGTTCACCACCTCGAGCAGTCACTCAAGGCCAATATCATTTTCAAATTGGACCGGGACTATGTGGTCAAAGATGATCAGGTCATCATCGTCGATGACTTTACGGGGCGACTCATGCCGGGTCGTCGGTATAGCGAGGGACTCCACCAGGCGATAGAGGCCAAGGAAGGTGTGACCGTCCAACGCGAGTCGAAGACCCTCGCTACTATCACCTTTCAGAACTATTTCCGACTCTACGATAAACTGGCTGGTATGACGGGTACCGCCTCGACCTCGGCCGAGGAATTGGCCAAGGTGTACAAGCTCGATGTGCTCGAGATCCCAACCAATCGTCCGATGACGCGCCAGGACCTCCCAGATATTGTCTACAAGACTGAAGAAGCCAAGTTCCAGGCCATTGTGGAACATGTGAAGGGCGTGCACGCGACTGGCCAGCCGGTCCTCATCGGTACCGTGGCCATCGAAAAATCTGAGTATCTCTCGGCACTGCTCACACGCGAGGGTATTACGCATGAGGTTTTGAACGCCAAGAACCACGAACGGGAAGCCCAGATTATTGCGCTCGCCGGTCAGAAAGGTGCTATCACTATCGCCACCAACATGGCTGGCCGTGGGACTGACATCAAACTCGGTGATGGCGTGCGAGAAGTGGGCGGACTCCTCATCATCGGTACCGAACGGCATGAGGCGCGTCGTATCGACAATCAGCTCCGTGGTCGGGCCGGACGTCAGGGTGATCCGGGTAGGTCACAGTTCTTTGTCTCGCTCGAGGATGAACTCATGCGCCGTTTCGGTGGTGAAAAGATGAAGAGCATGATGACGACGCTCGGGCTCCCAGACAACGAGCCGATCCAGAATGGCATTATTTCGAAGACTATTGAAGGTGCCCAGTCGAAGATCGAGGGCTTCAACTTTGATATCCGCAAACACGTGCTCGACTACGATGACGTGATGAATAAACAGCGTGAGGTAGTGTACCGCAAGCGTCGCACAATTCTCGAGATGACCGAATTCGAACAAGAGACCCTGCGCCTCCTCTCGGAAGAACTCGACCACGTGATTTCGTTTCATACCTCAGTCGAAGAGGGGGAGTGGAATATGCAGGAGATCGTGAACGAAGGGAATGCCATGTTCTCGGCGCTCGATGAGGAAAGCGCTCTCAAAAAGCTCGAGTCTATCCGCGATGATCGCTCCAAGGACGAGATAGAGAAACGAGGTCTCATCCTCGAGTATCTCCTCGGTGAAGGCAAGGTCATATATCGGGCCAAGGAAACCATGATTGGCAAAGAGACCTGGAATGCCATCCAGAAGTCGCTCTACCTCCGCTCACTCGATACCTTGTGGATGAATCACCTTGATGAAATTGATTATTTGCGTCAAGGTATCGGACTCCGAGGTTATGGTCAGCGTGATCCGCTCATCGAGTACAAGCGTGAGGCCTTTGACCTCTTCCTCGGTCTCATGGATACCGTGCGCAAGACCTATCTCATGACCATCATGAAGATAGAACAACGGACCGATCCTCTCACGGAAGAAAAGCCTCGCGAGATGCAGTTTCGTGGTGCCAGTGAAAACATCGAATCATTCGCGACCCTCAAGGGTGAAGCGGTAGCTGGCGGAGGGAGTACGCAGTCCGGAGAAGCCCAGAAACAAGCCCCAATAGTGAACCAGGAAGTTACTGGTCGTAATGACCCTTGTCCTTGTGGGAGCGGAAAAAAGTATAAGAAATGCCACGGGAAGTAGTATGAAAACGCTGAAATTTGCTCCAAATTTGGTTCCGTTGGTGATGTCTGGAGAGAAGACGAGTACTTGGCGGATGTTTGATGAAAAGGGCTTTCAAGTAGGCGACCATGTCAGTTTTGTAGGCGGTGGAGAGGAGTTTGCTCAGGCAGAAATAATCTCGCTACGAGAGAAACGACTTGGTGATATCACAAGCGAGGATGAAATCAGCGATGGTCATGAACGTTTCGGTTCCGATGAAGAGCGACTCGAAACATACAGAGGATACTACGGCGATCGTGTGACGCCAGATACTATGGTCAAGATGATGACATTCCGGCTGACTAGTGGCCATGAGCTTCACAAATAGAGAGTGCCAGAAATAGAATACTAAGCTTCTAAAAAAGTTTTAAGACCTCGTGGGAGTACCAGAGGTCTTGTCATGTGTGGCCGCGGTTGCGGAGGGAGAAGGGGAGGGGGAGAAAGGTTACAGAGTGTTGTCATGTAATGTGATAGTCAAGCGACTACCAGCTCCTCTCAAATCCCCCAGCCCCGTGCCTCGAATATAGCATAGGCTGTTTCGTGATACAATAGGGTCATGTAACAAGGCTTGTATGCGCATAATAAAGATGGTTCGAGGCTGGTTTGCACCGAGTCAGACGTCACTCGTCTCACCCTTTCTCGATAGTATGCTCGTCGGAGGCGTGTCTATCATCGCCTATATCGTACTCCAAGTGGCAGTGAGTAAAGGTGCCGATATCTTTACTTGGTCCATCGCGCTCTACTACGCCGCGTTTCTTATCAACTTCCCGCACTTTGCTGCTTCCTATCTCCTCATGTATGGCGATGCTCGCCAGTCGTTTGGATCGCTACGAACGGGACGGAGATTTACGATCAAGATGTGGTGGGCAGGGCTCGCTGTCCCGGTACTTCTCATCGGGTATTTTCTCTACGCCAAGTCGCAGGGGAGTATTATGCTCATGGGCTACCTCGTGAACGCTCTTTTCTTTTTTGTCGGTTGGCACTATATCAAGCAGATATTTGGCTGTGTGATAGTACTCTCAGCCGCAAAAAAAGTGTACTATAACCGTTTAGAGCGTACAGCAATCCTCTTGCCACTCTACCTCTTGTGGGCTCTGTCTTTCTTCTCGGCCAATCTTTCGGGAGCACACAATATGTTTTATCAGGTGCCCTATACCGCTTGGACGCTCCCGCCTCTGTGGCTTAACCTCTCGGAACAGATTCTCTTTGTCGCGAGTAATCTCCTCATTGCTATGTTTATCGTGAAGTACATCATCTCTCGCGTCACGCCACCGCTCTCGGCCGTGATCGCCCTCGTTTCGATCTACCTCTGGTACATTCCAGCCCTCTCTCACCCGTATTTTTTCTATATCATCCCACTCTTTCATTCGCTCCAGTATCTCCTCTTTGTTTTTGCTGCGAGACGTAATCAGGCCATCCGTGAAGAGAGAAGCGCCCCTGTGACGCGAGAGACGGCGACTCGCTACAATCTCTGGGGCGGTGCTTTCCTCCTCCTCTTGCCGGCGGTGTTAATAGGTCTGTCACTCGAGGAGTCGGCGACTCTCACCCTTGATCGTTACATCACGACACTCTCCTCAGGATTCACTACGATTGGCTGGCTCACGGTCGCACTTCTGTGTCTCTCCGTCGGGATGCTTACATTCCTGTATCATCGGCAGGCACGAGGCATATGGGGGATAGTGACGTTTTTTGGTTCGGCCTATTTCCTGGGGGCACTCTTCTTTGCTCTTATCCCGATCTGGCTCGACCTCTGGGTCGCTCAGGGGACAGCGCCCGCGTGGCTCGGATACTCGACCCCGGCCTTTGGGACATCGCTTTATTTCTTTTTCTTTACGGTGTTTCTCAATATCCATCACTACTTCATTGACAACGTCATCTGGAAGAAAGACAATCCCTATGTCGCTGAGAATCTCATGTATCGGCCAGTAGTAGCTGAATCCAAATTATGAGAACCATCCTTACTCTTTGCCTCATTGTCCGCGACGGTCGCATCCTCCTTGGAATGAAGAAGCGGGGTTTTGGTATGGGGCGCTGGAATGGGTTCGGAGGCAAAGTTGAGGAGGGCGAAAGTATCGAAGAGGGAGCTAAGCGTGAAACGCTGGAAGAGTCAGGAGTGACCATTACCGAGATGGAAGCAGTAGGCATTCACGAGTTTGAATTTGCCCGCGACCGGGGCAATATCCTAGAGGTCCATGTCTACCGAGTCACTGCTTGGGAGGGCGAGCCTCATGAGACCGAGGAGATGTGTCCCCAGTGGTTCACGACCGATGCTATTCCTTATGACGCCATGTGGCCGGACGATATCCACTGGATACCGGTCTTTCTCGCCGGCAAGAAGTTCCGGACCCGGTTTCTCTTTGGCGAAGGTGACTCGGTCCTCGAGAATCACGTCGAGGAAGTGAATGAACTCTCAATTACGTAACGAATTACGTAATTCGTTACGTAACAACTACTATGAAAAAACTCCGCGTCGGTATCCTCTGTGGTGGCAAGTCGACTGAGCACGAAGTGTCGCTCTGGTCGGCCAAAAACGTGCTGGAGAGTCTGGATCGCAACCGTTTTGAGCCAGTCCTTATCGCCATTGATCGAGCTGGGCAGTGGTTCCTCCCGGACCGTGACCCCCGGGCACTCGAGAGTGGCCTCACCGATGTCACTACCCGACAAGAGGGTGATGAAAGTGTGATGTTTCTCCCGGAGAGTCACGGTCAGATCGGGTTGGCGAACGATACGGGTCAGGCCCTCGATGTGATCTTTCCGGTCCTCCATGGTGGTGCCGGCGAAGATGGGACAATTCAGGGACTCCTCCGGCTCTCTGGCGTGCCCTTTGTCGGGGCAGGGGTCCTGGGCTCAGCTATCGGGATGGACAAGGATGTGATGAAACGGCTCCTCCGCGATGCTGGTATCAATGTCGCACGCTTCCTCACCATTCGACGGGATACTATTCCCTCGTATGACGAGGTAGTAGCAACACTTGAGTCGCCAGTCTTTGTCAAACCAGCCAACGCTGGTTCATCTGTCGGGGTCCACAAAGTGAAAGACCGAGAGGGGTACGAACGAGCCCTCAAGGACGCCTTCCTCTACGACACCAAGGTACTCATCGAAGAGAGTATCGTCGGGCGCGAGATAGAGGTCTCAGTCCTCGGTAACGACTATCCCGAAGCATCTATTCCCGGTGAGATTATCCCTACTAAAGAGTTTTATACCTATGAGGCCAAGTATCTCGATGAGGCCGGTGCTCGTCTCGAGATTCCAGTCAAGCTCTCTCAGGAGCAAGTCGCTATGTTCCAGGAGATTGCCTGTCAGGCTTTTCGCGTCCTTGAGTGTGCTGGACTGGCGCGGGTGGACTTTTTCTTGCGTGAAAATGGTGAGATACTGGTAAACGAGATCAATACTCTCCCGGGTTTTACCGCTATCAGCATGTACCCCAAACTCTGGGAAGCGAGCGGTCTCTCCTATACCGATCTCCTCACGCGTTTAATTGATCTCGCGCTCGAGCGCCACCAGGCAGAACAGGGCCTCAGTACCACCTATATCGCCGAAACAAAATCTTGATCTATGTCACTCGAAGTTCTCGAACAACCACATCTGAGCACTGAACCGGAGGAGACAAAGACTCTGAGAAGTGCCGAACTTCCACGGCCTAAATTTGATTTAGGTAAGGATGATCATGCCTTATACGGTGAGTATAAGCCAAAATTTGCAGGCCGGGGTGGCGAGCATTTGGTTTTTACAATACCTGGTCATGAGAAAATTGTATTCAAAGTGGCACACAATATGATAGAAGCCACGCTCCATGATGTCGAGAGCGTAGAGGGTTCGGGGGGAGTGCTTGCAGAACGCACGTTGCGACACCAGGCGGTCGTGGCACGGGCAAAATTGGCTGACATAGAGGAGTTTTTTGGGCGTGAACATATGGCACGACAGAGAGTGAGTACTATGAATCTCCCTATCCCGGCTCATATTCTTCGAGACCTCTATAATGAAGACCTACTTCCTTCGGGTCATGATAGTGTAACTCTGCCCGTAGTTGTGAGAATTCAGGAAGCAATTGATCTTCGTGAAAGAGAAACACTGTTGGATCTTACGAGTTCGTATGCAGAAGAGAAGTTGAGTGATGACCCTGGTGAGCTTGAGTTGTATTCACAAGGGTCTGATCAGTGGGTTTTGAATCATGAGTCACCAAAAAACTTTGATCGGAAGACGTTCTCTGGTTGTCTTCAAAGTCCGGCCTTGGAAAAAGTGATTGCACTCGCCGAGACCGACGCTCAATTTCGGGAAACACTCTCGAATTTTGTTTCACGCGCCATAGAGTACAGTCAGAATACGTATGAATTTCTCGATTTAGCTGGAAAAAACAATGTTGTCTTTATGAAGTTGGGAGAGTCGTGGCAGTATCTCCTCATTGATGCTGCTTATCCCGGTGCTGATACAGGGATGCTCCTTCGCGGTCAGCAAGCCTTGTATTCGTATATAACCGGCCAAAAAGTGTTGAGCGAAGAGGATGTCTACGCACTCTACAATGTACTAAACTACACAAGGACAATAAACGCTCTCGCCGATGCACTGGGTATGAGCGAGCGGATACATCTGCTTCACGAAGATATCTTGAGTGAGACAATGGTTGATTGGAAAGAGCTGAGACAGTATCTCCTCACTCGAACCAAGAAGCCACCACTCGGCTTTACGGAATAGGTCCTCCATGCTACTATAGGTTTCCCCTAAGGAGCTATGTCGTGAAGCAAGTGAGGTCACGGTGAGTAACCAAAGGGGAAAACGGAGAAGTCCGATGAGCTCAGCAAAGTTGGTGGCCGTTGCAGGCCTGATGGCCGCGGTGGCAGCTGCCCAAGCGGTCCCGCTTCCTTCTGCGGATCAGTCCTCTGCACAGGTTGTTGCGGCAGCGGCCACCACCCCGGCCCCCACGCCGGAGCAGACCAGGCCCAAGCCCCCGCCGCCGGCTCCGTTCGCGAAGTCGACGATTCCGGCGCCGATGACCGTCAAGGGTGACGAAGTCGCTCTGCCGCCGACACAGGCTTCGGCAGCCTGAATGACCTGATGCCTCACAGAGGCTAGAGTGGTCTGTCCCGGAGCTTGCTACGAGCGAGCCCCGGGCATCTTTTTTCTTGATACCATTCCGGCTATTTGCTATCCTACCCAAGTGTCCGGGCCTGTACCTGCCCGCAATGCTACGCGATAGCGTTGCAGGCGGGGTTAAGTGGTACAACGCTGCATTTTTACCCCGTACCAGAACTTCTTTTTTTGGGCTTGTAGTATAGTGGTAATACGCTGCATTCGCATTGCAGAGACGCGAGTCCGATTCTCGCCAAGTCCACACTTCGACTCGCTTTGCTCACTCAGTGTAAACTGAGGAGTGAGGCGAAGTATCCTGAGCTTGTCGAAGGGCATCCAAAGGTTTACCTGCCGTAGGCAGGGGCGGCGGCCCCCTCCAAAGGCGGGCAGGGATTCTCGCCAGGTCCACCATTTTATTTAAGCTAAAGATACTGGGTATGTTCAAAACTCTACAGGTATGGCGTGATGCTCCGCGTTTTCAGGCGTTTATCACATCGAAACCGATATTGCTTGTTTTGTCGTTCTTTTCCTGGCCTCGAAAGATAATTCGGAAGATGTATGGTTGGGTGGTGGGCTGGGCTGAGACCAAGCGGGCTGAACAGGCCCTGGCTGGTATATCGTTTGTGGAAAGCTCGTTTTTTCCGATTCCGCCCGATCCGCTCCTCATCGCTATGGTCATGGCCAGGCCGGCCTCTTTTCTCCGTCATGCAGCTATCTGTACAGTTGCCAGTGTGTTTGGGGGTATGTTCGGTTACGTCATCGGACTGTTGTTGTTCAGTACTGTTGGTGCCTGGATCGTGAACACCTATGGATTGCAGGAGGAGTTCGTGTATATAGGGCAACGCTATCAGGATAATGCCTTTTTGACGGTTTTTACAGCGGCTTTTACGCCAATCCCGTACAAGCTGATTACGATCGCGGGAGGTGTGTTCCACATCAACTTCCTCATGTTTGTCCTAGCCTCACTTATCGGACGCGGGATGCGGTTTTTCCTGGTGGCCACCTTTATGCACTATCTGGGACAGCGGTACAAGGATTCGATTGAAAAGTATATAGATATCCTCTCGATTGTTTTTGTTGCCCTTCTCATTCTCGGATTTTTTGCACTGAAATATCTCTAAAGTGCGAGCTCAAAAGCGCGCCTTTGTAACCCGAGGGTATTACTACCAATTTTTTGATTGAGACGATGCATTTTTCCGATGTGACCAGGTATCGCTATGACTTACCGGCGGAACTGATCCGGAAGGTTGGGGTTGAGCCACGTGATAGCGCCCGGTTGTTTGTGTATGACACCAAGACAGACACCGTGACGATGGATACTTTTGCCAACCTGGCCAAGTATCTCCCACCTCATGCGCTGGTGGTCTTGAACGACACCCGGGTACTTCCGGCGCGCCTGTGGCTCACGAAAGAGACCGGGGGTAAGATTGAGGTGTTTGTACTCGCCAATCAGATTGAGGATGAAGAGCGTATCCCGGTCCTCGTGGATCGCAAAGTCACTCTCGGTCAGAAATTGTATTTTCCCAATGGTGAATACTGTGAAGTGGTGGACCAAGCCGAAAACATTTTTTCGGTGAAACTTCACTCTGAAGTGGGTCTCTTCGCTCTCCTTAATCAGTTTGGTGAGACACCACTCCCACACTATCTCGAGGGAGCTGATACACCTGAGACGGAACTCAGGGAGCGCTACCAGACGGTCTTTGCAGAATCTGGAGCATCGGTCGCCGCACCGACCGCGTCACTTCACTTTACCGAGCAGGTTTTCGAATCATTACAGCAGAAAAACATTGATACGTCACGACTCACACTCAATGTCGGCCTCGGGACCTTTGCCCCACTCCGACCGGAGAGTTTTGAGACCAAGCGACTTCATCGTGAGTATGCTCACATTCCCGTGGAAACGGCCGATGCTATCAATACGGCCCATGATCAGGGTCAGAGTGTCGTAGCAGTCGGGACGACGGTGACCCGGACGCTCGAGTCGGCCATGGAGGCTGGCCGGGTCAGTCCGATGAGTGGCCCGACCGATATCTTTATCTACCCACCCTATCATTTCCAAGCCGTAGATGCTCTCATTACCAACTTTCATCTCCCTGAGACGTCTCTCATGCTCTTAGTCGATGCTTTTCTCGGGCATAAGGGGGCTAAACGGGACATCATGGACCTTTATGACCTCGCTATCCAGGAGCGCTATGCGTTCTACTCTTTTGGTGATAGTATGCT
>JACCDN010036275.1_pt1 | contig 18837 bp, 14 predicted proteins | sample 7441691 | NCBI WGS metagenome assembly JACCDN01 (sample SAMN15323439, study PRJNA562643) | freshwater metagenome | isolation source: river surface water | place: USA:Blue River Watershed | collected 2017-08-16 | reverse complement strand
TCATCAAAAACCATATTCGTTAAATCACCACCATCATCTAAGATCATGTTCAATGGTTGACGATCTTCTCCAAAGAATAAAGTCTGCTCAATACACCAGTTGAATTCTTCTTCGTTCATGCCTTTCCAAGCATAAACAGGAATACCCGCCGCAGCGATAGCCGCTGCTGCGTGATCTTGTGTAGAGAAGATGTTACAAGATGACCAAGTAACGTCAGCTCCTAAAGCTGTCAATGTTTCGATTAAAACCGCTGTTTGGATCGTCATGTGAAGACATCCTGCGATACGTGCTCCCTTTAAAGGTTGTGCAGCACCGAACTCGGTACGTAATGCCATCAAACCTGGCATTTCTGCTTCTGCTAATTGAATTTCTTTGCGACCCCAGTCCGCTAATGCAATGTCTTTAACTTTGAATGGTACATAGGTACCCGATTGTGATGCCATTGTGTGTATTTTTTGAAAGGTATTTTCTTAATAAAGTGCAAATTTAATGCAATTATTTGGAATTTTCTAAAAATGCCAAAACACTTTCCAACTGAATTCCTCTAGAACCTTTAACTAAAAGAAAACTGTCAGTTATCGGATGATCTTGAAGCCAGGTATGTAGGCCAAATTTATCTGGAAAATAGTAGGCCGTAGGTAGATGAACCAAGGCATGCTGCATATGCGAACCCACGAGTAAGACCTTTTCGAAGCCTAAGGGGGCAATTAATTGGCCTAGAGCCGCATGTTCTGATGCGGAAGAATCCCCCAATTCAAACATATCGCCTAAAATGACCATCTTAGGAGTGCCCTCCGTTTCAGCAAAATGTGAAATAGCTGCTGACATGGACGATGGATTAGCATTGTAGGCATCCATCAAAACTTGGTTTGATCCTATTTTGATAAACTGGGAGCGGTGATTATTCGGAATATAGGTCTCTATCCCTCTATTGCATTGTTCGTCACTCAGTTGAAAGAATTTGCCCACGGCAATCGCTAATTGGATATTTTCGAAGTTATAGATGCCCGGCAAGTGGGAATCGATTACTTCTCCAGTGGCTAGGGCATAGCGAACCATCGGTTTTGCTTCCACTAAAGTCGTAGGAAGAGCCTCGTTGACATATACCGACTTATTCATTCCTCTTTCTTGGTACATTTCTGTCACGGCACTTGCCTGCTGAGGAAGAAAAGTAATTCCTCCAGAAGCCTTTAAAAAGTCAAATAGTTCTCCTTTTCCTTTACGCACCCCTTCAATTCCTCCAAATCCTTCTAAGTGCGCTTTCCCGATATTCGTAATTAAACCGTGGGTAGGCTGCGCGATATCTACTAATTCTTTGATATCCCCTTGCTTGTTTGCGCCCATTTCGATGACCGCAATCTCGTGTTCCTTTTTTATTGAAAGCACAGAAAGAGGAACACCAATATGGTTATTCAGGTTGCCTGAGGTGGCAAAGCAATGGTATTTTTGGGATAAAACAGAGAAGATTAATTCTTTCGTCGTGGTCTTGCCATTAGATCCAGTAAGTCCTACGATGGGTATCGTTAATGTCTGGCGATAAGCTTTAGCTAAAGATTGCAATGCTAACAGGCCATCTTCCACCAGAAGCGTTCGTTCTCCTGCTAAATAATCCGCATCATCAATAATCGCGTATTGAGCACCCTTCTCCAGAGCCTCTTTCGCCATGGCATTGGCATTGAAATTTGGTCCTTTTAAAGCGAAGAATAAATTCCCAGCTTGTATTTTACGGGTATCAGTAGAAACACCGGTGGAGGATAAAAACTTTTCTAAAAGTGTAGCTGTGTTGACAATCATTAGCCTTTTGTGACAATTGACTGCAAATATCTACAAAAATTTTGGAACCCCTAAGATAATCTGACGGAGACTGACGATGATGATGACGATACCCACAAGAATCATCATGGATTTTACTGGTAACTTATTCGCTAATCGTGCTGCGATAGGAGCAGCAATAACGCCACCTAGAATTAAACCGATGATGACATGTAAATAACCTAGACCTATTACCGCGAAAAAGGTTAATGAGGACGCTAGAGAAACGAAGAATTCTGTCAAGTTTACACTCCCGATCGTGTATTTCGGGTGACGTCCTGAGGCAATTAGGGTAGTAGATACGATAGGTCCCCAGCCGCCACCACCGATGGAATCTAAATAACCACCAAACAAGGCTAACCAACCAACTCGTTTCAATTGTTTTTTTTCTTGGCGTTTAATGATTGCTTTTCGAATGATGATGGCTCCTAAAAATAAAGTATATATAGAAACAAGGGGTTTAATATATCCAGCGTATTGTTCTAAACTTGAAAGTAAATAGGCTCCTAAAATGGCTCCAATGACACCCGGAATCACTAACGTTTTAAATAATTTGGAATTCACATTACCAAACTTCAAGTGCATATAACCAGAAACGCCTGATGTAAATACCTCTGAAGCGTGAACGCTGGCAGAAGCTGCGGCAGGGGTGATGCCCACGGATAATAGAAAAGTCGTGGCTGTTACGCCGTAGGCCATACCTAGAGCTCCGTCAATCATTTGGGCAATAAAACCACCCAAAACATAATATAAAATAGAGGAATCCACCGTATTAAAAACGGCAATGACTTTTTCCGCGGTTAGGTAAGAAAATAATAGATGCCCCACAATCATCAATGCAAGGGCATTACTGATATGAATAATTACTTCGGTGATGCTGCGATCCCGCATCCAAATGGTTTGGATGGCATTAAAAATACTCGGAAAATTTCTTTTAGGAGGCATAGATTTACTAATTCCCTACAAAGCTAATAGACTTTATTTAATCTACCAACAAAGTAGAGTAAATATTTTTTCATAAAAAAGGCGTAATTTGCATCTCCGTTTACAATAAAAAACTTTTATGCGTACAGAGTATCAGTTCAGAGAGATCGAGAAAACTTGGCAAGCTTTTTGGGAAGCTAATAAAACTTTTCAAGCACAAGTAAATCCAGCGAAGCCCAAATATTATGTCTTAGACATGTTTCCGTATCCATCTGGAGCCGGATTACACGTGGGTCACCCGCTAGGCTACATTGCCTCTGATATTATGGCGCGTTACAAGCGTCTGCAAGGGTATGAGGTGTTGCACCCGATGGGTTTCGACTCTTTTGGACTTCCTGCAGAGCAATATGCGATTCAGACAGGTCAACATCCGGCGATTACGACAGAACAAAATATCACGCGCTACATCGAACAATTAAAAAATATGGGCTTCTCCTTTGATTGGTCGAGGGAAGTGCGCACTTCTGATGCGTCTTATTATAAATGGACACAGTGGATTTTCATGCAATTATTTAATTCTTGGTATAACCAAGAAACAGATAAAGCGGAGTCTATTGAAACCTTAAAGACTATTTTAGGGGCCAAAGGTTCCATCGGCTTAAAAGCCGTTTGCGATGAGGAGGTTTCTCGAATTACAGCGGAAGAATGGAATGAGATGTCTGCGGACGAGCAATATGCCTACTTATTGAGCTTCCGTTTAGCCTATTTAGATGATTCAGTGGTGAACTGGTGCCCACAATTAGGAACCGTTTTAGCGAATGATGAAGTGAAAGATGGCGTTTCAGAGCGTGGCGGTTATCCAGTGGAGCAGAAGAAAATGCGACAATGGTCTATGCGCATTACAGCCTATGCCGATCGCTTGTTACGTGGACTTGACGAGGTAGATTGGGCTGATTCCTTGAAAGAACAGCAACGCAATTGGATCGGAAAATCGATCGGAACGGATGTGGAATTTGCCATAGAAAACGTTCCGGATAAGAAGATAAAAGTATTTACGACGCGTGTGGACACCATTTATGGGGTTTCCTTCATGGTGTTAGCACCAGAGCACGAGTGGGTAGCAGAATTGACAACTGTTGAACAAAAACAGGCAGTAGAAGAATATGTGAATTGGGCTAAAACCCGTTCAGAACTAGACCGTGTCTCCGAAGTGAAAACAGTCTCCGGTGTGTTCACAGGAACCTATGTGATTAACCCAGTGAACCAAGAACGCGTTCCATTATTCTTAGCTGACTATGTGTTAGCAGGTTACGGAACGGGTGCGGTAATGGGGGTACCATCAGGCGATCAGCGTGACTGGAACTTTGCAAAGCATTTTGACTTACCTATTCCAGCTATTTTAGATGCTCAAAAAGACATCGATTTGCAAGCCGATAACACAAAGGAAGGCAAATACATTAACTCAGGAATGATTAATGGCTTGGGCTATAAAGAAGCCACGAATACGTTAATCACATGGTTAGAGGAACAGGGGATAGGAAAAGGAAAAGTCCAATACAGAATGCGCAATGCGGTATTCAGCCGTCAGCGTTATTGGGGAGAACCGGTTCCGGTCTACTTCAAACCAGCAGCAAATGGTGAATTATTACCTTATTTAATTGAGGAATCGGAATTGCCACTAGAATTGCCTAAAATTGACAAATACTTGCCTACCGAGACAGGGGAGCCACCTTTAGGTCGTGCTGCTGCGGAGTGGAAGTACCAAGGTCAATACGATTACGAATGGTCAACCATGCCAGGTTGGGCGGGTTCCTCTTGGTATTGGTACCGCTACATGGATGCCTTGAACAAGGGAGAATTCGCTTCCAAAGAAGCGATAAACTACTGGAAAGCAGTTGATTTATATATCGGTGGATCGGAGCATGCGACGGGTCACTTGTTATATTCCCGTTTTTGGAACAAATTCTTAAAGGATTTAGGCTATGTGCCTGAAGAGGAATTTGCGAAGAAATTGATCAATCAGGGGATGATTCAAGGTCGTTCTAACTTTGTTTATCGCTTGAAGGATGCAACAAAAGTCACTTTTGTCTCTCACGGCTTAAAAGATCAATACGATGTCGCGGCACTTCACGTGGATGTGAATATCGTAGAAAACGATGTTTTAGACCTGGAAGCCTTCAAAAAATCCCGTAACGATGTTCCTGCAGACGCAGAGTTCATATTAGAGGACGGCAAATATGTATGCGGTTGGGAAGTGGAAAAGATGTCGAAGTCGAAGTTTAACGTCGTTAACCCCGATGATTTAATTGCCAAATACGGCGCAGACACCCTTCGTGTCTACGAAATGTTCCTAGGGCCATTAGAACAATTTAAGCCGTGGAACACGAATAGTATTTCTGGATCACACAACTTCTTACGCAAGGTTTGGCGTTTATTCTTTGACGATCAAGCAAATACCTCGAAAGTGGTGGATGCACCTGCTACTCCAGAAGAATTAAAGGTATTGCACACCGCGATTCGCAAAGTGCAAGATGATTTAGACCGTTTCTCGTTTAATACGGTAGTTTCTACCTTAATGATTTGCGTGAATGATTTAGGGGCCTTAAAATGCTCGAAGAAATCCGTTCTACGCGAGTTAGTGATCTTATTGTCGCCTTATGCTCCACATATTTCAGAAGAATTATGGGTGGCTTTAGGAGAGGAAGCTGGAAGCATTTCATCCGCTAAATTCCCGGTGTTTAATGCCGCTTTATTAGAGGAAAATGATTTCAATTACCCTATCTCTTTCAATGGAAAAGTTAAATTGACACTTGCATTTCCTGTGACGGCGACGCCAGCGGAAATCGAGGCAGCCGTTTTAGTGAATGATCAGGTTAGCAAACATTTGGAAGGGAAAACCCCTTCTAAGGTAATTGTGGTTCCGAAACGGATTGTGAATATCGTTTTAGGAAAATAGTTAGAAATCGACTCTTGTACTCAGAATAGGGATCAGTGGAAGCGCATACCGATAGGTAAGCGCTTTTGCATTTGAGTCATATCTTTCTTCAATGACGTTATCGATGTCTAAGATATTTTGAAGGTCAGCTCTGATGGTCCAGGTATGTTTTGCCCGGTTCAATTTATACGCAATGGATAGATCTAGTCTTTGGAAGGTAGGATATTGCGCTTGCATTATTTGGCTAGAAGTTAATACGGTCGTATTTCTTTTGATGGATTCTGATAAATTAATAGGCGTATACCGATTACCTCCTCTGATTAGATACCTCAAATTCAACGAAAATTTTTGGCGAAAATCTTTTCCTACTAACACATTTGCTGCATAGTTATTATTGAATTGCGTATTGTACCAAATGTTTTTTTTCGCCTGGTATTTAGTGTCAAATACTGAGGCAGTAATTAAATAGTAAAAATCATTACTTAAAAATCGCTCCAGCGTTAATTCAATACCCTTGTTTTCGCCTATCCCGCTATTTTCTAATACTTGGGTAGGAATTCCAGAACTATAATTTAAGAGTGAAAAAGGACTATTTCTATTCGAATCCACCGGTGCTTGACTGATATTCTGTACATACGCTTCTAGTTTAAGGCGCGTATTTTCCCCAATTCTTTGATCATAAGAAACAACTTGGTGAAGTGATATAGCTGGCTTTATATTCAAATTAGGTAGCTTAGGGTTCGTGCCTACATATCTTTTATAGAAGTACAAGGAGAGGGGATCTAAGCGGGAATGTACGCCTATGCCCAGTCCAAGGCGTCCCCCTGATTTAGTTTCCCATAAAACAGACATGCGAGGTTCCCATCCTTGTGCCTTGTTTAGCTCAAATTCAAAACGGTGAATTCCAGCCGTCATGCTCAATTGTGAGGTCCATTTTTTATGGAATTGAATATATTGCTGCCAATAGAACGTTTTGTCCTTTTCATTTAAGTAAATGAGTTTATTTCGGAATTCATATAGATTATACCCTAATTGACTCGCATTAACCCCTATTTTAAGTTGTGCGGTGGAGTTAAATCGATGTAAATAATAAGAATTTAGGCGCCAGGTTGGGTATTGATAGGTTTGCTCTCTTGTGGTTATCGAATTTGTCTCTTGAATAATTTCGGTGGATTCAGTCATGTAGGCCAAAACCGTTTTAATATGCCCACTCTTAACTGGTAGTTTATGTGATAATCCACCTACTACTAGGTGACTATTTGTAAAATCACTCGTAGTTGTTTTTATATCTTCTGTATTATTTGCCCCTGCGATGCCCCATAAAGTAAAAGTTCCCGATTTTTTAGTTGGTAATTCAATTAAGTAATTTAAATCCCGATAGGCGGGTTTGAAATTCCCTGTATTGATATTCACTATACCTGACTTAAGTAATATTTCCAAAGTAGAATACCGCAAACCAACTCGATAGGATCCCCCTTTGTTTCCTAATGGTCCTTCTCCAGCTACGTCTAATCCGACAACGGAAAGTGTAGTCATCCATTCTTTCTTTTGGTTATTTCCCCTTCGTAAGCTCAAATCAAACACACCAGAAGATGCATTTCCATATTCAGCCGGGAAGGCGCCTGACATAAAGTCGGAATTTGCTAAACTGGTGGAGTTAATCATGGAAATAATGCCACTGGTTGATCCTTGTCCATCACCAAAATGGTTAGGATTAGGGATTTCAATTCCTTCCATTCGCCATAATAAGCCTTTGGGTGAATTGCCTCGAATGATGATTTCATTGTTTTGATCTGATCCTGCGTTTGTGACGCCTGCAAAATTTAGGGCCATTCTTGCAGGATCTTGAAATCCACCGGCATAGCGCTGTGCTTCCAAAAGGCTGAATTGGCGTGCACTTACTAAGGTAAACTCATTTTTGGCGACCTCTTTTGATTTCTCTGCTTGAACGCGGACTTCTTGCAAAAAGATCGGTTTTTCTTCCATCTCGATAGCTAAATAGCTTTCTTTTCCAGCTATGAGTTCGATCTTTGGAACACTAAATTCTTCGTAACCTAAGGCTCTAATACGTATATGGTAGCTATTTAAGGGAAGACTAGGGAAGGCGAAATAGCCTAATGAGTCAGATTTAACGACTTGGTTGCCTGGTGAAAGATAAATATCCGCTAAAAAAATAGGCTGTTGGATATGTTTATCCAACAGCCTGCCTCTAATGTTTTGGGTTTGAGAAAAGCTAGTATAAGAAATGAAAAGTCCTATAATAATGAATACTCTCAAATTAGCTTAATTTCTTGGTGGCCCACCTTGACGCGTTTGATTCTGCATCGTTTTGTATTTCTCTAATTGCTCTGGCGTCAAAATCGCTTTGAATTGTTCCGCTTGCGTATCGTTGATTTTCTTCATCTCAGCCATCATTTCTTCTCTCTCCATTCCTTGCTGACGTAATTCCATCATCTTGTTCATGCGAGCTTCGATCAGAGGTTCAATTTTAGCTACTTGATCTTTTGATAAACTTAATTCAGTCGTCATGCGTTCTACTTGACGTTGAATCATCACTTGTGGATCCATTCCTTGCGCATGGATGTTAGAGCTGAATGCCATCATGGCTACCACAAAGGCAAAAATTGTGCTAATCTTTTTCATGTTATTTTGGGAAAATAGTTTCCCAAATATATTGATATACTTGAGTTGCTGGTATCTGATCAGTGATATTTTGCGACGAAATAAAAACTGGATAATACGCTTCATCGCAGAACGGACTTCCGTGGGAACCCTTCACAAGACTTGCATCGAGTGGAATCACGTCCATTCGGTAGCGGAATCCTAACAGCTTTCGAGCTAATTTATAGGCCGCTCTGAGCTTTATTAATGGATTTTTTGGATCCATGAACATTTCGACTGGATCGTAACCCGGTTTTTTGAAGATATCTACACAGCGAGCAAAGTCTGGGGCTTTAGCATCATCTAACCAATAATAGTAGGTAAACCATTTATCAGAATCTGCGACCAAAACGATATCGCCGCATCGTTCGTGGGCGATTTGGTACTCATCTAATTCTTTTCCGCTAAGCACTTTCGCGATGCCAGGCACTTTTTCGAATAGCGCCTTAATCTCTTTTACGTTCTTACAATAGATATGAGCGATTTGGTGATCAGAAACTGCAAAGGCCTCACTTGCACCTGGATCTAGTAATTCTAATCCTTGTTCCTCTCTTATCGCTATCTTTCCTGCCTCTCGCAAAATACGATTCAAGTGAATAGACGTATTTACGTCATTTATACCGTATTCTGAAAGCAGAATAATCTCCGCATTTTTCGATTCAAAATGGGTGATCAATTGCTTCAGAACTTGATCGATTTCTTTCAATTCTTTTGCAATCGCCGGCAAATCCACTCCGAATTTCTGAAGACAATAATCTAAATGCGGCAAATATATCAAGTTTAATGTGGGATCGTATTTCTCATCTACATAAATGGAGGCATCTGCTATCCATTGGGTAGATTTGATATTCGCGTTAGGTCCCCAAAAGTTAAATAATGGGAATGTGCCTAATTTAGCTTGTAATTCGTCTCTTAAATCGGCTGGATGCGAGTAGCAATCAGGAGCCTTTACACCGTCTGAATGGTATTGGGGGCGAGGTGTAACTGAATAATCCGCACTAGAGTACATGTTGTACCACCAAAACATTTTGGCACAGGTAAAATTCGGATCTTTTTTCTTTGCAGCTTCCCAGATTTTTTCAGCACCTACTAAGGGATTAGATTGCTTCCAAAACTTCACTTCCGAATCCGTTTTATCATACCAACCATTTCCCACGATGCCGTGTTCGGATGGATTTTTTCCTGTTACATACACACTTTGGGAAGTCGTCGTAACGGCAGGGAAGGGAGGTTTTATTTTTTGAAACTGCTTTTTCTGGATATATGCATATAAAAAGGGCGTGTATTCAGCCGAAATTACACTTTCGCTGAGTCCTACCACATCGATAACAGCGGTTTTTTTCATGAGCCTAACAGTTCTTGAATCGTTTTGATTTCGCGGCTAATGGAATCTGCGATGGGTACTTGAAAAGCCGCAGGTAATACTCCCCAGGTATAGGTCTCTATCTCCATATGCTTAGTAAATGGATTTGATTTCTGGATCGACAATGTCTCTCTAATCTCTTTTTGGGTCGAGCCCAATAAACCGTAGTTTTCTAAAAACAAGGGTACATGGAAATGTACTCGCCATTCGTCGTAGGTCTCCGGTTGATAGGCGTCGAAAGCCTCATCTAAGTCTTTGAACTCTTCGTAGGTGCCTTTTTTGCGCAAGGCTTTGACCTGATGCAAATAAACGGGTTCTCGGTATTTCTTTAATTCTTCTATTTTCGCCTCTTCCTGATCTCGAAGATCAATTCGCAATGCAGAACTAATTTGAATCTTGCCTACCGGAATGTTTTTTAACTTTAATTCTGCTATACTAGCCTCAGGGTCATCAAAACTCACCCCATAATGGCAAATGTCAAAACACAGTTGTACATGTTTTCGGATGCGTGAAGCATCTCCAGAAGGCAATAATACCTCCTCGTACCAGTGAACGAAATCGGTATGATTGCTCAGCAAACCATCTGGTTCAGGTTCGATATCGATGTGAATTACCTTACCCGTTTTTTTTGCGATTTGGTCTAAAACCTCTACTACCTCTAGCAAATGCTGAGTTGACTTCAGCATCGCATCCTCCCGTTCTTTCTCTGTATTATACCAATAGCGATAGGAGAGAGGGGAAGTGGAAATACCCCCTTCGTTCTCCTCCAAAAGCTGGGCTAAAATATGAGATAGGCGTATCGTATAATCCCTGCGCTCCGTCGTCGTCCAATCGGGTGCGTGTACTTGGTCTTTGACGATCGTGTTGTGAAAACCGCCGTAGGGGAATCCATTGAGCGTAAAAACGTATAAATTTTGTTCCTTCAGCCAGGTCTTTAACTCGCTAATGCGAGCTGAATCTTGCAAATCGATACTTGCTTGATTTGCAAATCGCAGACCTAAACCCATCTTCTCATCAGGTGAAACCTGAGCTTTTACTGCAGGAACATGCGCCTGTAATTGCGCAAAGTGCTCCTTCCAAATCTCCCCCGTATGGATATTACTACAATAACTCAGATGTCCGTAGGGCGTTTTCATAATTAAGCGATTTGGGCTAAATAATCGACTGATTTTTTGATCGTATCGAAATCCATTTCATGCACTTCGACTCCCTTGCCTAGTTTTTCGAGTAAGGTGATGGTTAATCGACCACCTAGATGCTCTCTAAACTCGTTCAGTCCGTTCATTAAGTTTACTTTATCGTTTTCTGTCAAAGCCGGGTGGAAAATAGCAAAACCTAATTTTTGTAATAAATCCAAAATGCGGTTTACCTCCTCCTTCGTTAAATAACCCATCAGGTGTGAATAAACGCTATCCAAGGCAATGCCAATCGCCACCGCTTCGCCGTGACGGATTTTGAAATCACTTAAGTATTCTAATTTATGTGCCGCCCAATGCCCAAAGTCCAAGGGTCTTGCCGAACCTTGCTCAAAAGGATCACCACTTGCGATGTGCTGCATGTGCAGCGATGCACAACGGTAAATTTGATCTATCATTACTGACTTATCGCGATGATTCATCGCGTCGGCATTTTCTTCTAGCCAGCTAAAGAAGTTAATATCCTTGATGAGGGACACTTTCACCGCTTCCGCAATCCCAGAACGCCAATCGCGCTCTTCTAAGCTTTCAAGGAAAGTGTAATCATTGAATACAGCCACTGGAGGAGCAAAAGTCCCAAGAAAGTTCTTTTTGCCTAAATAGTTCACGCTATTTTTAACTCCTACACCTGAATCGTTTTGAGACAAAACCGTGGTCGGAATACGGATAAATTTAACGCCTCTGTGGGAAATCGCTGCTGCATATCCGGCCATGTCTAAGAAGGCACCACCACCGATGCACGCCACAAAAGAATGACGATCAATGCCGTGCTCATCTAAGGCCCGAATCACTTCTTCGTAAAATCGAGGGTCATTTTTACAAGCTTCTCCTCCGGGTAATACTAAGATTTCATGGGCTAAATCAGCTGGTGAGTGTGTTTGGAAATAAGCTACAATTTCAGCCGTTAACCTAGGTTGAATATCGGATACCCCTTTATCTATAACGAAAAGTATTTTCTTGCGAAAAGAAGGGTTGCCGTAGTTTTGTATGAAATCCGCAAAAATGCGATTTTTTGCCGCAAACAGACGCTCTGTGAAGAATACTTCGTAGGAATACGGTACTTGAAAATGTTGTTTTAAGGATTGCATAGGTTTACGTAACGGCGAATTTCTTAGCTAAACCCAAAGATACGGGTAATAAGGCTAAAACAAAGAGGGCTATGATCCATTGTCCGCTCGATGCTACCCAAGCTGCATTCATCAATAAAAGGGTCAAAACCCCCGTTTTTACTGTTAATCCAATGTTTTTGCCGGTTGGTTCTACGATCGCTATGCGTAATTTTCTAAAAATCAGGATAAAGTGGGCTAGTACAAAAACGAGCGCAAATTCAATTTTCACTGCAAAATAAAGCTGCGAGGCATGGACAAGAAAAAACAAGAATCCAGCAAAATAAAGAGTAGTTGCTTTGCCACCATGCACTTCACCCCGACTTACAAGGGTAATCGCTGCAATGTAAATCAGAGGAATAAGGATGACAGGAAAATGCTCTAAAACACCTAATTCATATACGCTCATCCCTAAAAGTAGATTATAGGCACGGCATAAACCCATATTGATAGGGCCAAAAATCCGCATATGCTTCCCTTTCCAATCGTAAAATAACGCTAAAAGGGTAATCAAAATGGCTACAATCCCACTCAATCGGCTTTGCCAGAACGCGAGGAAAATACCAAGTGCTAATAATATTATTCCACCGAAAATAGCTTCAGAGCGTTTAATTCGCCCACTAGGCAAGGCTCTCTCCGGTCTTTCTGTTGCATCTAATTCGTGATCAAAAATGTCATTGAATACCACGCCACCGGCATAGAGGCACATGCTAGAAAGTCCTAAAAATAGGGCTGGGTAGAACTGATAATCTAAGCTACCAAAAGTAAAGCCCACGATCGCTAAACCCGCCATAATATCGGACAAGGCAGTCACGAAGTTTGCAGGCCGAGTTAATTCAGCAAAAGCTCTTAATTTACTCATTAGCGGATGAAGATGGAGTTTTTGTCAACTCGAGGAGCTTGGCCACCTCGTAAAACGGTATTGCCATTGAACTTCAAAGATTGATCAATTTCTAAGCCATGAATGAAATCTGCTTCGTTGATCTGTCCGCTTTGGGCGAAGGAATCCAGGGCGTTTTGGTAAGTCACCTTCTGAATATCTGCTTCTGAAATTCCCTTAATTTTCATCAAGGCAGCTGTTTTAGGTATCGCTAATGGGTCGGAAATTCCCCAATCAGCTGCGGAATTCACCATAATTCGCTCCGAACCGTATTGTTTTACAATCTCTACCATTCGCTCATTCCCCATCTTTGTAAAGGGATAAATGGTGAAAGCGGCATAGAAACCTTGGTCTAAAACAGACTTCACCGTCTCCTCATTATTGTGATCAATCACCACCATATGAGGCGCTAAGCCATGTTCTAAAGCGATGGCCATGCTGCGTTCCGTTCCCTTTTTCTTATCTCTATGCGGTGTATGGACTTGCACCGGCAAATTCATCTCTTTGGCTAATTCGAGTTGAGCCCGGTAGTATTTTTCTTCTGCTGCTGTTTGGTCATCAAAACCAATTTCACCGACACCCACCACACCTTCTTTTTGAAGGAAAAGGGGTAAAATTTCCATCACTTCCTCCGCTAGGGCTTCATTATTAGCCTCTCTCGAGTTTAAACCGATGGTGCAATAATGTTTAATGCCAAACTGAGACGATCTAAAACGTTCCCAACCCACTAAACTCGCAAAATAATCCTTGAAGGAAGCTAAACCCGTACGTGGTTGACCTAACCAAAAAGCCGGTTCAATAATCGCCACCACACCTGCATCGGCCAAAGCTTGGTAATCATCCGTGGTACGCGAGGTCATGTGCACGTGTGGATCGAAAAATTTCATCCCTTGGGTATAGGCTGCAAAGCCGCCCTCCACTTCCTGAGCTGTCTGTTTTTCCTCTGTTGATCCTTCGAAATGCGATGGATTTAATGGATGTTCGTTTGGGTTTTGGCACATATTAATAGGCTGTTTCTTCTTTTTCTAACACCTTCCAGGCTTCTAGAGGGCTATTATTGAGGACTAATTGGGCTGCTTTTTGATCGTTAGGATCTGGGCTTGCAGCTAGTCTTTCGAGGTCTTGTTTTTTTGTTTTTGTATCGAATTCGCGGATTAATCGCCAAACCTGTGAAGGAACGCGCCTTCCAGCCGACCATCTCTCCTGCGCAAAATCTGCTAAGGTATCTGCCAGGGCTTGATTTGCCCGTTCATCTAAACCCTCAATCAGGTGAATCGGCTTGTCATTAAAGATGCATTTTAAGACTAATTGATTCCAAGCTAATTCGCTGAAATAGGTTTTAGGATACGGATTACCAAAAGCAATCGCATCAAATACCGGTCCCATATTCGATCTTACGGCATTCGTGGCAAGATGTAACCAGGTTTCTGGTTTAATTAGGGCAGGTAATGCACGATAAAGAGCGACTAATTCATTCATCTCTGCCGTATCGAATAAGGTCTCGATCTGAGACTTGCCCTCCTCTTTACCTGCTAATTGAATCAAGAAATAAACGCGAACGAGTTGATCGACTGTTCCGTGTTGCCAATTCCACCCTGTCAATAATCCTAGATCTTTATGAATGGGGGTTTTAGAAGCCTTCCGCGGCACCATCACAAAGGCCAAAGCCAAGCCTTTTGCATCAGCTTCTCTTTTTTCCTCTATCCAGGCTAATTCGGTTGGATTAGCAAGGGATGCAATGGATTGATAGATTAATTCGGCGGTAGTCAATTTAAAATAGGTTTGATTCTTCTCTTTGAACGAATTTACTAAAAAAATGTGAATTGATTCCTGATTTTTGGCAGGATGTGCAATAGGTTTAGCCCCTAAATTCCGTTAATTTTGTTTTATGGAAGAAAGACCGATAACTGACTGGCTGCCCCTCACGAAAAAAGAGGTAGAAAAACGTGGCTGGGATGAACTGGACGTGATTTTAATTTCAGGTGATGCCTATGTGGATCACCCGGCATTTGGCACGGCAGTGATCGGTCGAATCATGGAAAGCGAGGGATTGAAGGTTGGTATTGTTGCACAACCAAACTGGAAAGACGATTTACGTGATTTCAAAAAACTAGGCAAGCCTAAATATTTCTTTGGAGTGACTGCCGGTTGTATGGATTCCATGGTGAATCATTACACGGCGAATAAGCGCCTTCGTTCGAATGATTCTTACACTCCAGGTGGTGAAGCCGGTTTCAGACCGGATTATGCGACCACTGTTTACACGAAGATTTTAAAAGAAATATACCCAGATGTTCCGGTTTTGATCGGTGGAATCGAGGCCTCTTTGCGCCGAGTTACTCACTACGATTACTGGGCTGATAAATTATTCCCTTCCATTCTAGTCGATTCTGGTGCAGATATGCTCGTTTATGGGATGGGGGAGCAGCCTTTGCGCGAAATCATGCGCGGGGTGAAGGAAGGAAAGAAATTAGGGGAGTTGACCCATATTAATCAAGTCGCTTTCTTAGGAAAAACAGCACCTGCCTGCGACTGGGAAACCGTCGAATTAGCGAGCCATGAAGTTTGTTTAGAAGACAAGATCAAGTACGCTGCTAACTTTAAGATAGTAGAAGTTGAATCAAATAAGTGGCAAGCCAACCGCATCATCCAAAAAGTAGGAGAGGGCGTTTTAGTCATTAATCCTCCATTCAAGACGATGGAAGAGGTGGAGATGGACAAGTCTTTTGATTTACCTTATACTCGTCTACCACATCCAAAATACCGTAAGCGTGGACCTATTCCCGCTTTTGAGATGATCAAATTCTCGGTCAATATGCACCGTGGATGTTTTGGAGGTTGCAGTTTCTGTACGATTTCAGCCCACCAAGGCAAGTTTATTGCCTCACGAAGCGAGAAATCAATCATGAAAGAAGTCGAGCAGATCACCAAAGCCCCAGACTTCAAAGGTTATATCTCTGATTTAGGTGGCCCGTCTGCGAATATGTACCGCATGAAAGGGAAGGACGAGGAGATTTGTGCGCGTTGTGTGAGCCCATCTTGTATTCACCCGGTGATTTGCAATAACTTGGATACATCGCATAAACCATTGACGGATATTTACCGAAAAGTCGATAGTCATCCAGCCATTAAAAAGGCTTTTGTGGGCTCAGGTGTACGTTATGATCTTCTAGTGGATGATTTCAATAAGAATAATCAAGATGGAAATCACGATGAATACATGGAGCAATTGATCACTAGACACGTGTCTGGTCGGTTGAAAGTGGCTCCTGAACATACTTCTGATGCTACTTTGCGTGTTATGCGCAAACCATCGTTCAAGTATTTTCATTCATTTAAGAAGAAATATGATGAGATTTCTGCCAAATTTGGCCTAAAACAACCCCTCATTCCGTATTTCATCTCTTCTCACCCTGGTTGTGAAGAAGAGGATATGGCTAACTTAGCCGCTGAGACAAAGGACTTAGGATTCCACTTAGAGCAGGTGCAAGATTTTACTCCTACACCCATGACGGTGGCTGAGGTAATTTATTATTCAGGCGTTCACCCGTATACCCTACAGCCCGTAAAAACGGCTAAAACGAGGGAAGAGAAGCAAAATCAAAACAAGTATTTCTTCTGGTACAAAGCAGAATACAAGGATTGGATTCGCAACCGCCTGACACAATTAAAACGTCCTGACTTAGCGCAGCGCTTATTAGGATTTAGAAATAACAAAAATAGCTGGAATAAATAATTCAGCCGTTCATTAATTAACCAAAAAACAAGAATACAATGGATGAAAACGATGAATTAATCGTTCGTGACAGCAATGGTGCTGTCTTGAAAGAGGGCGATTCCGTTACAGTTATTAAGGATTTAAAAGTTCGTGGTTCGTCCAGCGTAATCAAGCGTGGTACAATGGTAAAGAACATTCGACTTACAGACGATGCGGACGAAGTAGAAGGCAAAGTGGAGAAATCGATGATGGTATTGAGAACGGAGTTTTTGAAGAAAGCATAAGTTAGTGGACAGTGGTCAGTGGTCAGTAGACGGTCGTCAGTAGTCTGTTGACAGTAATCGGTAGTCGGTAAACCTTAAATTCTAATATATGAAAGCGAATGTTGTATTATCACTTGTTGTAGTTGGGGGATTGTCATTCACTACTTATCAATCAATGGGCGAAACAACTGCGAAATCTACTCCAAAAACGTTAACAGCTGCTGAAAGCAAAGCCGCGTTGAAGAAATGGGAAACTAGTCCAGATGGCATCCAATTCAAAAATTGGGAAGCATCTCCAGTAGGTAAAAAAGTGCAAGCAGGTGCAGCCAAAATCAGAAAATTTGTACGTACTAACGCAAATATGCAGGGAATTGTGACTTCGTTATCTCTTCCTGAAGGATCTAGATTAGGTTATGGTCTACTGGTGAAGATTGATCGTGAAGACTACATTCTTTCCTTAGGTCAATTATCTAAAGCTGAATTAGCTCGATTAAAAAGTCTAAAAGTAAACGACAAAATTGTCATCAGAAGTCGTTTTGTATCAAAAGCCCCTAAGTATGCCTATCCGATTGTTAACGGTGACTACCTTGAAAAAGACAGCAAGGTGGTTTACAAGCGAGTGGCTAAAGGAGGTTGCTAAGCATAGATAAGAGATAGGAGAGTAGAGATAAGAGAGTCTATTTTATCTCTACTCTCTACTCTCTACTCTCTACTCTATTTCTTCCGGTTCGTCGTCCTGAACCAATCCTTGATTTAATTTCTTGGTGGATTTGATACCTAGTTTGTGAAGGTTTTGAGCTCTATTTATCAAGTTACCTTTTCCGGTGCTCAGTTTATTTAAGGCATCGTTATGGGCATCCTCCGCCTTTTTGATGTGCTTTCCTACATCTTCCATGTCTTTCGTGAAGCCTACAAATTTGTCATACAAATCTCCAGCCTGACGAGCAATTTCAATCGCATTTCTGGTTTGATATTCTGTTTTCCAAACAGAGGCAATCGTTCTTAATGTCGCCAAAAGGGTAGAAGGGGAGACTAACACTATTTTTCGATCCCAGGCATAGTTAAATAAGCTCGTGTCCTGGCTGATAGTCGCCACAAAACCCGATTCAATCGGGATAAATAGCAAGGTGAAATCAGGACTAGTCAAATCCAAGGCTGTGTGATAATCTTTCGAAGAAAGTTCCTTAATGTGTGTTTTTAAGGATTCAATGTGCGCTTTCAAAGCGATATCTTTCTCCACAGTTCCTTCTTCAGCGCTCGTGTATCGCTCATATGCCACTAAGGAAACCTTACTATCAATAATTAAGTTTTTATTGTCTGGTAAAAAGATCACCGCATCAGGTTTGATTGTATCCTGGTCTTGGTTTTTAGTGACAAATTGAGTCTGGTATTCCATCCCATTTTTCAATCCGGAGCTTTCTAAAACGCGCTCCAAAATCATCTCTCCCCAGTTTCCTTGCGACTTATTCGAACCTTTTAGCGCATTCGTTAAATCCTCTGTTTTTTGAGTAACCGTCTGATTTAAGCTTGTTAGGTTTTTAATTTGCTCCATGAGCACGGTACTTTGCTCTAAGCTGTTTTTTTGGCCTAAGTTGACCTTCTCCTCAAATTCTTTTAATTTCTCCTTCAGCGGGTTTAAAACGTCGTTTAATTTCACCTGCTGTTGATCACTTAACATCTTTCCTTGTCTCAGCACCGATTCATTGCTGATATCCACTAGCATTTTGCGGAGTTTATCCTCATCTGCTTTTTGACTTTCTACCGTCAATTTTAAGGTCTCATTTTGTCCTTCGAGTTGTGATAATTTGCCAAAAAGGGATTTATTTTCTGCCTCCAAACTAGCTTGTTTCGCTTGGTCTTGACTTGCTTGTGCTAATTGACTCTGTAAAAGGGCTAATTTCCCTTGAAATAGGAGGTAGGTAGCGCCTGCGCCGGCTACTAGGGCTAGAATGATGTAGAGAATTGTCATGCTGTAAAAG
>JACCDN010717350.1_pt1 | contig 18843 bp, 13 predicted proteins | sample 7441691 | NCBI WGS metagenome assembly JACCDN01 (sample SAMN15323439, study PRJNA562643) | freshwater metagenome | isolation source: river surface water | place: USA:Blue River Watershed | collected 2017-08-16 | reverse complement strand
TCAAACATTTATGGATTTGGACATTGATATTCTCTTGCTTGGCGAACATATCGTCGATGCTCGCGAAAATGGAATTCGCTAAACCACGCTGACCCTTCCGCCAGGGGTATCTTTGGCGCTCATGCACACCTAGGGGCATGGAGCTCCAGGAAACTTATGCGACGCTCAAGGTGCTGTACGACAGATCGCCGCCTTCACAAGGCCAACGCCGACACAGTGATCGAGGCGGAGGCCGATTAAGTCATCACGGTGAAGCCCAACCGCTGCGCAAGTTGTACACGGCGGCCCGGTGTTGTGGCACCAGCAGACGCGGGAGACGAAGTACAGTCGACACGAGGTGTGCAACGTCTGGGTGGCTCCGCCTCGGCGTTGGGGGAGATGGCGTCGCGCCTCGAACCTCGCCGCGCTCCGCCGCTTCGAACTCACGCTGCTTCAGCGCGACAAAACCGCCAGGGGACGTGCGGAAAGCAGAAGGAAGCCGGGTGGAACAACGGATCCCTCTTCCAGCACTCTCTCGCCAAGGCTGAAAATTAGTGGTTTTTGGTAACGCCGCCCTGGATCGCCGCGTGAACAACTTGGCCGGTCTTATGAGCCAGACCCGCTTTCCCAATGGAGGAGCTTGCAAAGGTACGCAAGGGTTGGCAGAGAAATAGAAGCACTTCGGAGCGTGATTTTGCGCGCTACGTGCGGTCTCGTCCCCGGCAGTACGCTTCTGACGGTGAGAAGTGCGTTATTCAAATGACATGCCGCCGCCCAGCCTCCGGAATTCCAAGGAACGCTTCGGTGTTGTCCTTCGGCTGAGGCATATTTCTAGAAGTTCCTGAAATTTCATGTCATTAATTCTGGCAACTTGGATCAAATACGACGTCGTGAATTTGCAGACTGATACGCGCCCGGAGTAGTATGAGAACTGTCAAATAATCTCTGAACTGACCATGAAACTCCAATCTCATCAAGGAACACAGCAGGTTACTGTTGGAATTGGTCTGACTATTCATGAGGGACGCGTACTGTTGAGTAGACGGTACGCACCGTCTGTTCCTGAATATCACAATCATTGGGAACTCCCTGGAGGGAAACTCGAGCCGGGAGAGAACTTCGAAGCTGCGATTGAGCGAGAAGTCAAGGAGGAAACCGGTTTCCGAGTTAAGTGTCTGCAACTCCTGCCGTTCTCTGTTAGCCGTACTCTCAGTTCCGCACGCAACCAACAACTCCATGTTATTGTCATTGCTTCGGAATGCGAACTTCTGAGCTCTACTCAAACGCCGCGTCGAGGAAATGACGCAACTCGTGAGTATTCTTGGTTTGCTATCGATGACATTCCGTTTGATTCTGTCGTTCCTGGCAGTCGCGAGTTCCTGCTTTGTTGGCTACATTTTCGTCTCCATCGTATTCCGCAGCCTCCGCCTAAGTACCAAATCATAATGTATTACCTTCCGTCCGAGAACGCAAGAGCGAACCCCGATCCAAAACTTCGGTACGATCTGATGTTGGAATATGATCCGCGCGAGCGGGATCCTTTTCGAGTTATTCGGCGTTGGATGAATGGAGAACGAGGACCCAAAGAGCGAATTGATGAATACAGGAGGATGGATGATGCGATAAAGATGCTTCAGCATACGCTTTCGAAGAGATGCGAAAAAGGTTATAAGATGATTTTTGTTGCGCAAAACCACCCTCTTCGTTCATGGCTAAACGAGGAAGGAATTGGTCTGACCGTGCTCGGCCAGAATAATGAAAGGACCTCTGTTGCGGATACTCACCCGCGGGAATAGCCTCTCAGCACATCGGGGTTGGGCCTGCCATGTATGGCGATTTTTCGGTATAGGTGCTGGGTTGAATTTCGCTAGCGCCAACCCCCGAGGATGTGTTGTGAGTGATTGTGTGTTTGTAGGTAGACGATTGATTCGCATAGAAGGTGTCTCGAGGTCGAGATGTGGGACATCCTTGTCCACATCGATGGCGTGAGGTTGTGATTGTCTTTGAGAAATGTGTTGGAATGTCAGACTTGAATCCTGGATGTTGTCGAGGATGAGTTTCAACTTGGCGCAAAACGATCCACCGTTGCGAGAAGTTGTTGAAGGTAGGGAGTGGCTAGGAACATATTTGACTGAAATGTGACAGTTTCATTTCAGAAAGAAACGTTTCCGTGCGAGTAGCTCTCTTCTTCGACGGTAAGAATTTCTACAGCGCCTGGCGCGACCAGACGAACCGTCAGCCCCTCGACTTCGTGAAGCTCTCCCACTGGCTCGTCGCTGAAGCTGGTGGTTCCCGCCTCTGGGCCGCCCACTACTACACAGGCATCGAGAGTGGCGCCGAGGCCGACTCTCCCGGCCAGCAAAGCCTCTCCCGCTTCCTCGACTGGCTCGACGAGGAACCTGGCTACTTCGTCCAACGCCTACCCCGCCGGGTCCGCTCCCTCACCTGCGACCACTGCAACGAAGCCGTGCGGTACACGGCGGAGAAGGAGGTCGACACGACCCTCGTCGCCGACCTCGTCCGCCTCGCCGCCATCGACGCCTACGACATCGCGGTGCTCATCTCGGGCGACGGGGACTTCGCCTCTGCGCTCGAAGCAGCTCGCGCCCTCGGCAAGCAGACCTACATCGCGACCTGGGGCAAGGCCGGGCTCTCGAGCCGCCTTCGTCGCGCCGCCTACCACCACCTCGACCTCCTCGACGGGCTCCCCATCTTCGGGAAGGACTTCGCTCCACCCCGCCCCGCTCCACGTCTCGACCCCACGCCGCCCGTGGTGGTCGCGCCATCACTCCCGACTCCGGCTTCCGCTCTGGCACCCATCGGCGCCCAGGAACTCGACGCCGAGCTCCCCGAGCACCTCGCCCACTTCCTCGACGAACTCCGCCGGGCGGAGGGACACTTCCGCGATCGCGGGGGTTACCTGGGCGCCAACTACTTCGTGACCCGTTGGGTCTCGGACTACCTCCCGCCCTCTCTCGATACCCGCCGCGAGTACCTCACGACGCTTGAATCTCTCGGTCGTCTCGAAGTGTATGAGACGGAGAGTGGGGATCGAGCAATTCGTACGAAATAGTTGAGCGCCGGACTTTTGAGAAACCGGTTTCATCGTTCTGTGCGTAGTGGTACTCTGTGATTGTACGAGGTGCCAACGATGCCGATGGTCGGCATGAATTGTTGCCTTGATACATATGAAAGGTCAGTAAAATGGTTAACAGAAATCAGCTTTGGACTTCAGTTTTCACTTCTCATTTCAATAAGCACTTCTTTCGCTCGGAGGCAAAGACGTTTGCGATTGCTGCGAAGGCGACGGGATTTGTTGCTTCATTTTCATCCTCAGCTAGCGTAGTGAACTTCTTCTGGTTCCGTAGCCATCAATTCGTGCTAATGACTTTCTTGCTGCTTGCGGCAATTGTATCCGTGGCCAATACGATCCTTGACTTCAAGGAAAAGGCAGCAAAAGCTGCGGCCGCAGCAGCAACTTGGACTGAAGTTGCCGATGAAGGAGATAAGTTGTGGTGGCTCCAGCTGAACTCGGAGGAAGACGTAGAAGATGTCCCGGAAGTTAAGGCGAAAGATGTGGAGAAGCTTTTGGAGCGAATCCGCAAGACCGAGGCCGAGACAATTCATTGGTATGAACGTGATTCCGTAAGGCGCACTGCTCAACGAGACGCCGAAGAGGAACTTCAGTCCCTATTCCCTCCACGCTCTACGAGCTAGTCCAGGAGAAGATCGTGAGCAATCCCCCGGGGCAACCGAAGAATCCAAGAGTTCCGGATCAGATTCGCCAAGACGGACCAAACACCAAGATCCCCTTCGCGAAGCCCCTGTACATCCCCCCAGCACCTCCACCGCCTCCACCAAAACCGAAACAGTAGGTCTCGGCGCTGAGCCATCTATCGCAAACGCCCCTCAGTTTCTGAGGGGCGCTGCGGCAGGTTTCGGCTGTGCACGGGTTGGCCAAAATGAATCGGTTGAGATGGGGTCGGATCGAGTCGTACGTTCTTCCGCCGCCCTGAGAATTCGCAGAGCAGAGCCAAGAATCAGACTCGGATCGGTTCGGGTCGAGTGACGGGGATCTCGTTTCGATCCCCGGGGGTGATGGTGAAGGCGATTCGCGTCCAGTGCGGGTGATCCGAATCCCCTGCGCCCGGTCCATGGATGCCCGCGACCCGGACGCGCCTCCCGAAGGTGCTCGGATAGGCGTATTTCAGCTCCATCCAAGCTGCGTCGAGCTGCTTCTTGGCGAAGAAGGTTGTGACATCGATGAGCATCCGGATGAACTTGAGCATGTTGGCTCCCCTTTGCATTCTCCCATGATCGATGGCTTATCCTAATAGGGAACGCCGCTTTTGTCAATGCCCTAGACGTGGGCCGCTCACCCCTAGCCAACCCATTTTTTTCTTGATAGGTTAGCCTTATTCCTCCCTATGTCCCATCGCCCCATCCACGATCTCGAGGCCCGCTGGCAAGCCCAGTGGGAGCTTGATGGTGTCTATCGTGCCGGCCGCCGTCCTGAAGCGGAACCGTTTTTTGGCCTGGTTGAGTTTCCGTTTCCGTCTGGAGATGGTCTGCATGTCGGCCACGTGCGTCCATACGTTGCGCTCGATGCCTTCACGCGTCGTCAGCGCATGATGGGAAAGGATGTCCTCTATCCGATCGGTTGGGACGCCTTCGGCCTGCCTACGGAAAACTATGCGTTGAAGCATAAGATCGCGCCAAGCGTGGCGACGGCCAAGAACGTGGCTAACTTCACTCGCCAGTTCAAATCGCTCGGCATCGGCTATGACTGGTCTCGTGAGATCAATACCACGGACCCCGCCTACTACAAATGGACCCAGTGGCAATTCCTCCAGTTCGTGAAGCGTGGGATGGCATATAAGGCGGCGTCGACCATCAATTGGTGCCCGAAATGCAAGATCGGCCTCGCCAATGAGGAGGCTCAAGGCGGCGTCTGTGAGCGTTGTGGCAGTCCTGTCGAAAAACGGGAGAAGTCCCAATGGATGATCCGGATCACGTCGTACGCGGAACGCCTGTTGAAGGATCTCGATGGCGTCGACTACCTCGACAAGGTCAAGGCGCAGCAGCGGAACTGGATCGGCAAGAGCGCGGGGGCGCACGTCTCGTTCCCGTTGCGCGTTCCGGGCCAGGAAGGGGCCAGCCATGCCGTTACCGTCTTCACGACCCGTCCCGATACGATCTTCGGCGTCACGTTTTTGCTGATCTCCCCTGAACTCACGAAGCGTTGGATTGAGATCGGCTGGCAAGCTCCGGAAGCCGTGAAGGCATATGTTTCCGCGGCTCTTTCGCGCGCCGAAACCGAGCGCTCCGCCGAAGGGAAAGAGAAGACCGGCGTCGAGACCGGTATTTTGGCGGTGAGTCCGGTCGACGGCCGTGAGGTCCCGGTTTGGGTCGCGGATTATGTGTTGGGAAATTATGGTACGGGGGCGGTGATGGCCGTTCCTGGCCATGATGAGCGTGATTTTGCGTTCGCTACCGCCTTTGGGTTACCCATCACCTACGTCGTCGCCCCGAAACGTCTCGATAAGAAAAATCCCCCGGTTGAGGGAAAAAAGAGCGTCGAGCGGCAGACGGTCCAGGCGATCATCCGCGATCCGCGGACCGGAAAGATCCTGTGCCTGAAATGGAAAGAGCATCCGTGGACGACCTTTGTGATGGGTGGGGTGGAGGCGGGTGAGGATCTCGTCGAAGCGGCTCGCCGCGAGATCCGTGAGGAGACGGGGTATACGAACCCGACGTTCCGACGCGTGTTGGGCGGTCCCGTCCATGCGGAATATTTTGCCGCCCATAAGGACGAGAATCGGGTCGCCTATGCGACGGCCCTCCTGTTTGACCTGGAGGATGACGCGCGTGATGAAGTCGCTCCCCAAGAGCTCGCCCAGCATGAGCCTGTTTGGATTGACCAGAAGGAGCTGACGCCCGCCGCGATGAACTGCTCGGAGCTCGACGTCTGGCTGCCGCGCCTCGCGGATCCTGCGAACGATGTCATGGAAGAGGAGGGGATCGCCATCAATTCTGGCTGGCTCACGGGCTTGCCGACCTGGAAGGCAAAAGAGGACATGTTGTCTTGGTTGGAAGAAAAAACGATCGGCACGCGTGCCACGACCTATAAGCTGCGCGATTGGGTGTTCTCACGTCAGCGCTATTGGGGTGAGCCGATCCCGCTCGTGCATTGTCCGGCGTGTGCGGCAAAGAAGCAGAAAGTCCTGCTCGTGCACGGATATGCCAGTGGGGCCGACAAGAATTGGTTCCCTTGGATGAAGGCGCGTCTGGAAGCGGCGGGTTTCGAAGTCCTTGCTCCAACCTTGCCGGACCCGAAGCATCCCGACTTTTCCGCGTGGATGGAGGCGTTGGCGCCACTAGTCGCCCAATTGGGTTTGCAGGACGTGGTCGTGGCCCATAGCATGGGGGGGAAGGCGGCCGTGCATGCGCTTGCGAAAGGGAAGATCCGCGTCGGTCACCTGATCCTCATCGCCTCAAGCGTATTCGTTCCCGTGGAAGCGCGCGATTGGGAACGGTTAGCGCTGCTGTGGCCTGGCATGGACGTCGCGGCCGTGAAGGCGTTCTGGTCTGCGGAACCGCTGCCCACGGATCTGGCCGCGCTTGCCGAAGACTGCCAGTTCATCGCCTCAGCGGATGATCCGCTCGTCCCGGCCGTGAGCCTGGAGGGGATTCCGGACGGGTGGTTCCGCCAGGTCTGGGATGGGTTTGGGCATTTCCAGGGGCGAGAATATCCGGAGCTTTTGGAGCGCGTTCTCGCGACGCAGCATCGCGGGTGGATGCCGCTGCCGGAATCAAGCTTGCCGCTTACCCTGCCACCGATCGAGGCGTACGAGCCCTCCGAAACCGGCGAATCGCCGCTCGCGAGCATCGAAGCGTGGGTGAAGACAACCTGTCCCACCTGTGGCGGCCCCGCGACGCGCGAGACCGACACGATGCCTAACTGGGCCGGATCGAGCTGGTATTTCCTCCGCTATACCGATCCTCAGAATGACCAGCAGCTCGCCTCACCGGAAGCCCTGAAACGCTGGATGCCGGTCGACCTGTATGACGGGGGCATGGAGCATACGACCTTGCACCTCCTGTATTCGCGCTTCTGGCATAAGTTCTTGTGGGACGTGGGAATCCTGCCGCGTGAAATCGGTTCGGAACCGTATCAGACGCGGCGTTCCCACGGCCTCGTGCTCGCGGCCGGCGGGGAGAAAATGTCGAAATCCAAAGGGAACGTCGTGAATCCGGATGACGTGGTCGCGCAATATGGGGCCGATGTGTTGCGTGTCTACGAGCTCTTCATGGGTCCGTTCGACCAGCCGGTGCCATGGGATACGAATGGGATCGAAGGCGTGCGCAAGTTCCTGGATCGTGTCTGGAACGTGTATGAGATGGAGGCGCGGCCGGAAGAGACATCGGAACTCCGCACGCTGTACCACCAGACCGTCAAGAAACTGACGGAGGGGATCGATGGGCTGCAGTTCAATACGTGCGTTTCGCAACTCATGATCCTCACGAACGCGTTCCAGGACGCGGGTGGCGTTCCGGCGACGCAGCGTGCCGGGTTCCTGCAGATCCTTGCTCCGCTCGCGCCGCACTTGGCAGAAGAGATATGGCATAAGGAAGGGAACGCGGACACGGTCCACCTTTCTGCCTGGCCAGCGTTCGAAATGAGTGCCTTGCAGGCGGATACGTATGAACTCGTCGTTCAGGTGAACGGGAAGGTACGCGCAAAAATCCCTGTATCAAGGGAAATTGAGGAAGGGGCGGCGAAAGAACGGGCGCTGAATGACGAAAATGTTCGTCGGTATCTGGAGGGGAAGGCGGTTCAGAAGGTGGTATTCGTGAAGGGGAGATTGCTGAACCTGATTGCATAAAGAAACCGCTGCCATGGGCAGCGGTTTCTTTAATTTGGTACCTTGGTCCTTGAGGCGTCCACTGCCTGGCCCATGAGTTTGAAGGCGTCCGTACGCAGGTCAGAGATGAGGTACGTCATGCGCTCGAGGGAGGTTTCGCTGGCCTCAACCTGCCAGCGCAGGGATTCGTTTCGCGTTTTGTCGGTTTGGACCCGTTCCCTCATCCGATTCTTTCTCACGTTGCATGCGTCAGACATCTTTAACGCCGATTGTATATACATGTGGGCTCGATCCGTATCGCCTCCGTCGATGCACGCGGCGGCAAGGGCACAGTCGAGGACGCCGCGTTTATACGAGCGCTTAAGCGCGTCAAGGTCGGCTTCGGTCTCGGAGGCGAGGAGGACGGTTTCCGGGATCTGGGAGGCGAGTTTTGTGAATTCCCGGGAGGCGTCTCGTTTTGCGAGCCAGAATGCTTGATGAGGGTCTCCCGAACGAGGGGCATAAGTTTTGTTCACGAAAGCATCCTCGTGCGCGCGGGCGCGCTGGAGGGAGTCCAACTCGTTTTTCCCTTCGCGGGTTAGGCTTTCCGTGTCTGAAAGAATCTGTGCGGCATCTCCTTCGCTGAGCCCTAATCCGTACAGGTGACGGTTCGCCTGTTCTCGTCGCGCCTCGACGAGCTGACGGAGGGCTTCGTGATTGCGGGCTGACTCGGTTCTTGGAAGGGGAGGTGGTTGCCGAGGTCCGCTGTAAAAGGGCGAGAGCATATAGCTGTCCTTCAGTATACTGAAAAGAAGGTCGCGTGTGAACGTAGCTGGAGAAGAACAAAAAAATCCTCGAATTTAGCGAGGAGGGAGCGTTATGCGTCGGCCGGGTTCGAGCTCGTCGGCGCGTGGTTGGTGCGCGACGGTCTGGATGTAGCGTCCGAGCCTTCCGCCGTGGCGGGTGACCGTGATAGTCCGGCCGTCGGGCGTGCGGACGCGGGCGCGGGTCAGGAGGACGCCGGGTTGGACCCAGCCGGTCGTGCGTGAGAGGACGAGGCCGTGCGCTTCGCGTTCCACCTTGGGAGAGGGTTGGAGGAGGGGGAGGACGAGCAGAAGGGCGAGCGCCGCTCCGGTCCGTGGACGTGTTATCACCAGATAGGCGAAACTGAGGAGGGCGGTCGTCAGGGCGATGACGACGATCGTACGTTCGTGAGGGGTGAAGCGGAGCCGCTCCCAGAAGTCTGGTTGGGGTTGCCGCGGGTCGTAGACGGCCGCGATGGAGGCGCGGTCGACCGTGTCGAGCTCGCGCTTGTCGGTCTCGCCGGGGACGGACGAGGGGAACATCGTCGCGTTCGGCGTCACCTCGTCCTCGATGAGGCCGAGAGCGTGGCCGAACTCGTGGGTCAGGGTATTGCGGTAGTCGTGCCAGTCGAGTGGGCTGATGAATGCCGAGAACTCCCCGTAGCGTTCGGCTTCGATGAGGTGAAAGTTGACGCCGTTCAGGCGGATGTCGGTATCGATGATGCGACCGGTTGCGGCTTCCCGAGTTACGTGGCAAAGGGCGAGCGGGACCTTGCCGTTCTGTACCCGCCAGGGGAATGCGGTCGATACGTATCGGATCGAGGAGCACCAGTCATCGCCGGCCTCGTCCTCATCGGAGCGACAGGCGCCTTCCACGAACCGGATGCGAGGGACGTGTGGCAGTGCCCAGGCATTTCCAGCCGACTCCACGACAGTGCGCGTGTCCAGGAGACCGGGCGCGCGGTGCATCGATGGGTCGATGTGGAACGTGATGACAGGCTCGTACCAGCGGACCATGTGCCCATTATCGAGGGGCCGGACCGAGTGTGCGTACAGAGAAGGGCTCTCGTAGAGGAGGACGAATAGGCTGACGCTTAGCAAAGCGATGCAGGCACGCATGCAGGCCTCCGTTTTTGGTTGATTTTTCGTCAGGACGTGACGCCTTAGGATAGCAGGGCGCCTCCGTTTCGTCAAACGAAGAGGGTCTGTCGGGATCCGTCATTATAGGGAAGGGATGGAGAAGGCCGTGAGGAGCAACAGCATTCCTCTCACGCGCTTGGCGCGCAGGAATCGTTTTTACACCACGCGTAACATGCTATACTGCCCACATGAAGAAGCTCTTCTTTTCTTTGAAGTCCCGGCTCAGTGGGTTCCGGGTGCGTTGGGCGGGACGGGCGGCCGTCGCGGGCCTGCTTACCATCTCGCTGATGGGCGCGGGTTGCACGAAGCTAGTTGACCAGCAGACGCAAGAACTGGCCGGGCCGCTTACTCTGAACATGTGGGGCGTGATCGATGATACGGACGTGTATTACGATGCCATGCGCGCGTATCAGGCCCAGTATCCGAACGTCCAGATCAATTTTCGGCGCCTGAGCCTCGCCGACTATGAAGGCGAACTCCTGAACGCTATGGCGGAAGACCGCGGGCCGGACGTGTTCCTGATCCACCATGATTGGACAAACAAGTACCTCCCGAAGATGTCGGCGATGCCGACGTCCGTGACGGTTGCGCAACGGACTGAGCAGGGGACCATCAAGAAAGAAGTTGTCTGGAATACGGTCACGCTCCCCCTGATGACGAACCGCGAATTCCGGGACCAGTTCGTCGATACGATTGCGCGGGATACGATCCGCCAGGTTGATGTCTCCACGAACCCGTCGGCGCCCGATTATCGTGAACGGATCGTGGGGGTGCCGACGTTCATCGACACGATGGGCCTGTACTACAACCGTTCCCTCCTGAATTTGGCGGGCATCGCCTTGCCGCCGGAGACGTGGGAGGACTTTCAGGGAGACGTCCGTAAGCTGACCAAGCTGGATGCCCGCGAACCGGCCAAGATCCTGCAATCCGGCGGGGCGTTGGGGTTGGGGACGAGCGTCGAGCGTAGTCCAGACCTGCTCGCGGCCCTCATGATGCAGAACGGGGCGGTGATGGCGAACGCGTTAGGCACGCCCACGTTCCATCAGACGCCGGATGACCTGCCGGCGGCCGCGGAGCCGCCTGCCGCGGGCGCGATCCGGTTCTATACGGACTTCGCGGATCCCACGAAAGACGTGTACACCTGGAATGCCGAGCTGGGGAATTCACTGGAGGCCTTCATTCAAGGAAAGACCGCGTTCTTCTTCGGCTATGCGTACCAACAGGACCTGATCAAGGCGCGGGCGCCGCAGCTGAACCTAGGAGTCACGAAACTGCCGCAGATTTCAGGACGCCCGCAAAAAAACATCGCGAACTATTGGTTCTGGACGGTGTCCAAGCGGTCGAAGCAGCAAGCCCATGCCTGGAACTTCCTAAACTTCTTAGCCCAACGCGAACAGCAGGAGACGATCTCCGCCTTGGCTAAGCGTCCGTCACCACGCCGTGACGTGCTGGCGGAGCAGTTGCGAAACGAGTCGATCGGCGTGTTCGCGTCACAGGTACTGACGTCTCTGACGTGGTACCAGGGGCGTGATCCACGGGCGATGGAACAGGCCTTCATGACGCTTATGGATCGGGTGGCGCGGAAAGAGTTGAATCTGGATGATGCGGTCCGTTTCGCTGTCGATCAGGTGATGCAGACCTATTAGCGAAAAAAACAAAAAGAGAACGTGGCCATGGCCACGTTCTTTTATCGTTTGGGAGGCATCCCGATCGGGATCGGGATGGAGCTTGTATGTCCCGCCTCGGGCCTCATGGGAGATGGGGCGCGAGGTGGGCCTCCGATCACGGGCGGAGGGCCCGGATCGGAGGGAGGGGGTCAGAAGGGGAGCAGGCCGGTAGCGATGAGGCGGCGGACCGGACGGAGGCGCGTATTCGCGCAGGTGGCGACATAGGCGGCGAAGTCCACCTCGCTTGAGAGGTGGGGCGGCAGGCGGACGCCCAGTCGCTGCGCGTGTTGGCGCAGGATCTGGTCGATCACCCAAAAGGCCGGCAGATCCCCGGCATCCGTGAGTTCACTGCCGCGGTTGACCGTGTCTCGGACATGTTCGGCCAGTTCCGGCATTTCACATGCGCAGAACTTCTCCAGCTTCTCGAGCACGGCGAGGACGCGCCTCTCTGTGACGGGCCCGTTCTCGATGGCCGTCAGCTCCAAGGCTTCGCGGACCTTGGGGATGAACTTCCAGGCCCAGATTTCTCCCGCGCACGCGGGGCAGCCACGATCGTGCCGACCGATGAGCCCGCCGAGCCCGCACGGCCAGTTTGGCTGATTTTCGATCGGGTGAAGGGCCTTCGCTTGGCCGGACGAGAGACGCAGGACGTAACGCGCCGCGTTCAGGAAGTGGGCCGGTTTATCTTGGAAAATCGTTCTCATCTGTTTGCCTTTCCGGGTCGAAACCCGTCTCTCACGTGTTCTCTCACACGGGAAAAACCGATTCCGAGTGCTTTTGTCGCCGCTCGCGTTGATTCCACCTCGATGATCGTACAAGACCATCATCCGGGTGGGGCCCCGACGAGATGCCGTCGGGGCAGGCTCGCGAGCGGCGAGCGTTACTTGTGGCGGAGCTCGCTCGCGACGACGAGAAGCGAGATCTGGTAGGACCGATAGGCTGCCGCGCAGGCACGACAGAGGTTCGCCTCGGGCCTCAGTTTCGCGCACGCCTCGCAAAGAGCGGGCGGCCTGACGAGTTCAGAGACGTGCCGGATCCCCGAGGTCTTCGGAGGGACGGACGGCTCTTCGGAGATCGACGCATCTTCCTCACCGGACCGAACCAATCTGAGAGACATGTTTAAAGCGTCTCTTTTCTCGGAATTCCTGGTTGGAGGGACTCCGCCTCGAAGATGGTATGCCATCACCGGGGTGGGGTTCTTCCAACGGGGATTGTCGGTGAGGTCTCGCGTTGCTTAAGCCAGCCGTGGCGAACTCTCCCAGTTTGGACCTTCTCGTTATTTTTCGCAAGCGCAGAAGCATTCCCTTGAATTTCCCTTCATTGAGGGAAAAACGGGCTCCTTTCTCTGGCGCCTTCCGGGGAAAGCGGCGGAGAAAGAGGCTCCTCCAGTCGCCGGGCGACGGGAGGAGCGAGGGTCTTCAGTGGAGGTACCGATCGTGATGCGCGAGATACAGGCTACGGATCGCGTCGTCGATCTGGTACTCCCGCACGCGCTCGTTGTGTCGGACGATGCGCTCCAGGAACTTGTCCGCGAGGAACAGGGCTCGGGTCAGCACGAGGAGCTGGAAGGCCGGGCCCGTCTCGCGTTCGTAGGCTTCGGGGAACAGGGTCTCGTTCCAGACCGAGGCTCGGCTTTGCCGGAGGCGGTCGTCGGTCTGGGGGTTGCTGGGCTCCATCCTGTTCGCGAGCACCTTCAACCGCTTCCAGAGCCCCTCCTTGAGGAGGGGGATCGGAGCGTAGAGCTTGTACCGCTCGGAGAGCGGACGGTTGAGGATCGCGAACGGGATGGGCATGAGCGGTTTCACGAATACCGACTTCAGGGTCTTCATGCCCAGATAGGGCTCCAAGAGCGCGTTGTCGCGGATCTTGGCGATGCTGTCGGGCCGATCGCCCTTCGCGTGGAGCTCTTCCGCGTAGACCTCCTCTAGGGGGTCCTGGGAGGTCATGAGGCTCTCCTCCCATTCGAGCGAGCGGCCGTACAGCGCCCAGACTTCCTCCTCGTTGATGGCGTCCTCGGTTGCCTGGCGCCGGGCTTCCTCGCGTTCGAGGCGCACGATGGGATCTTCCCGGAAGAAGTCCGGTCCTTCGTTCCAGTCCAGCCAGCGCTCTGCGTTCTGGCGCAGGGAGCGAACGTAGCGCTGCTCGATCACCCGCTCGCGCGCGGTGCCGGTGTGGCGGCGGCGGGAACGGTGATCGGTCAGATCCCGCCAGCACCGGTGCTTGAGCCGCGTCGTCTCGAGATCGTGCGCGTGCGTTTCTGCGCGCTCGTCCTCGTCGATGGGGTCGAACTTCGGTCCGTCCCCGCGGGTCTCGAGGGTCTGCGCGTCGCGGGCGGGCGGGAACGGGCGCGTCCACTTCATCCACGAGCGGGGGATCCAGAACGTGACTTCCGAGGGGGATCCGTGGGTATGCTTGTGCGTGGCGTGGATCTCGCCGGAAACCGTAACGGCCCCGTTCCAGGCCTTCGAGAGCTGCGCCAGCTCGTTGTCCCAGGAGGTGCCCTGGGTGCGGATCCACTTGGTCTGAGGCTTCATGTTCATGTATCGAACAGGGACCTCGTCGTGCCCCGGAACCCAGACTTCCATCGTCTCCTCGATGGTGACCACGATGTGGTTGCGTTCGTTCCACGTCGCGCGGGCCACGAAGGTCGAGCGTCCGAAGGTGGCCCAGCTCTGCGTCTTCCCGTTCACGGTCTCGCGGTACGTGTATTCCGAGTCCGTCCTGATGGGGTAGAGCGCGGACCGAGCCGTGATGATCCCGCGCGGCGGGTTGTCGTAGTCGCGCCGCGCCTCGGCCGTCTTGCGGACGGTCTTGGGACGGAAGGGCTTGGGCGCCTCGGGCGCGTCGCGCTTGATGGCGGTCGGCGCGTGATCGAACCCATCCCAGGCGTACTTCACCCAGCTCTCCGGGACCAGGAAGGTCTCCGGAGGCGAGGCGAGGTCGTTCCGATCGTCGATGCGGATCCGCCGATCCTCGTTCGAGGGCGACAGTTGCCGAACGGCGATGTTTACCCGCTCGGTGCGCGTGTCCTTGATGACCGTCGAATGGTCGTACCCGGTGGGCGCGCACACCGTGAGGATATGCACGGATACCACGAGGTAGGGCTCGTCGTGACCTGAATCGACGCCGGTGAGCGAAGCCTGGTACTCGTGCCAGAGGGTCGTCAGGGTCCCGTACCCGTCTTCATCTTTGATGCAAAATCGATGCGCGCTCCCGATCTCGACCTTCTCCGACGTGGCCGTGATGCGATAGGGCACGCAGGTGTGGGCACGGTCGGTGGGGAGGGTCTCGTTCCGGTGTCCGTCCATGATGGTTCGTCCTCTCGTGGGCTGTTTCTGCCCTATGGTTGGGGAGCATTCAAGCGTGTTGCCACGCTCACCTTAGATGCCAGGCTTGCCATCCAAGGTGAGCGCCCCGAGAGCCGGTGAGGGCGCTCGGGAGAGGGGTGCGGCGGTCGACCAACCGATGAGGCTGGCCGACCGCCGGAAAGCATGTCTATCGCGTCCCGTGCCCGATCTTCTCCCATGCCTCGGAGAGGGCGCGTTGGGCGTCCTCATCCTGCAGGTCGAGATTCGGATCCTCGAACTGGGCGGCGAGGACGCGGACCGTGTCCTGTCGGATCCACGGGGCGAGCGCTGCGGCCGGGACGGGGATGCGTACCGGCACGTCGTACGCATAGGGCGAGTATGACGCGATCGCGAGGCGCGGCCGGTAGCGGCTCCTGAACGGTGGCGGGGCGGTCCGGCCCGTTTCCGCCAGCGCCTTGAGGCCGATGCGTTCGAAGGCGCTCTCGGCTTCACAGGTCGTCCAACCGTCGAGGAGGCAGGCTCCGCCCACTTCCTTGACGTAGCCGATGCCAAGGCATGCCGCCGCGACCGTCAGGGCGGGGATCGGTCCAGGATGGTCGAGCAGGTCGCGGACTTCCAGCTCGACGAGATCGATCTTTGGGGCGGCCATCAGGATGGCCTTGGCTGCTTCGACCTGGTCGAGGAAGATGGCGGCCGTCGCTGCCAGCGGCTCCTTGCCGCTCAGCCTCGCGAGCTCGCGGTCAGCACTCATCTCGGCGACGTGGCGCAGGCAAGCGTTGGGGTCAGCTTGGGTCTGGCCCATCAGGGTGGCGCGCATGTCGTAGCCGACCGCGCCGACCGTCTCGCAGATCGGTTCCAGCCGTTGTCGGATGGCCGTTCCCACGCGCTGTCCCAGGTCGTGCGACCAGTCCAGGAGCTTGATGGCTTCGGGCGAGAGGTTCGTGAGGTGCCTCGCCCAATATGAGAGCTGCCCGATGACCGATCCGCTCAGGGCGTGGCCCTGGAGGCGCTGCATATCCGGCGCGATCACGGTCTCATTGCGTTCCCTGGGGGTGAGGCAGCCGGCGGACGTTCTCGGTCGGCAGCCGACCCAGGCATTGAAGACCTCCGCGGGCGCCGGCATGTCCTCGACCCGACAGGCGTCGTCATGATCGAGCAGCGGACGCGGGGAACGGAGGTCCGCCGCACGATACCAGCGCAGGTCGTCGCTGCCCGTCAGCCGCAGCTGGATTTCGAGCTCGCCCGAGTCCAGGCGCGAGCCGTACGGCATCCCGAGGTCGCCCTCGGGAGTGAGGAGTTCTTCACCTCCCGCAAAGGGGAGGTGTCCCCACTGCCACGCGAGGCCCGCGTCCTCAAGGGCGCGCGCGATCGCGAGCATCTCGCCGCTGAGCGCTCCGAGGATGAAGCGGATGGATGTTTTCACGGCCCTCTCCTTTGTCGTTCCTGTCGTGTTGGCACCTTTCCTTTTCCAGGGAAAATGCCTACGCGAGCGGAAGAAGTGAAATGAACGCTGCTACCGGACCACCCGGCGCATGAGCTGGATGGTCTCGTCGCTGAAGTCCGGCATCTTTCCGAACTTGTGGCGGACGTTGTTGGTGCGTCGCCGCATGTCGTTGAGGCCCATCGAGTGCGGCGTCCCGAGGTTCGTCCGCACGCTGATTGTCGACCCCACGCGGTCAGACGCGCGAGGTCGCTTCGCAGCTTGAGCGAGCGAACGAGCGACTTCTTCGCCCGTGAACAGGTCAACGATCTCTACAGATTCGACCGCCATCCCCAGCCAGAACGGACTGCGGACGCAGGTCGTGCTGCAACAGATCGGTTGTTCGTTCCGCTCTTGGAGCGTTCCCCGACAGCTCGGGCAGACGGTTTCTTGCGCGTTGGCCGGCATCTCGTGGACGAATCCCATGGAATCTCCTTGAGTCGGAACACGATCGTCCCGTCTCGCGCGCCATGATTGATATGGCGGTCGAGATGGGACCTCGACGGTGCGTCGAGGCCAGGGGGGTGGTTGGGCCGCCTAGTGGCCGAACGAGGCCACTAGGCGCCGAGCGTTCGTCGGTCTGCGGGTCGGACGTCGGCCGCTCAGCGCGCGACCCCCGCAGGGAAGATGTGCAGGGGCACGTTCGAACCCACGCCCAGCCCGGGGGCGTAGCGCGCACAGGCGTCGGCGATCATCGCCCCGATGTCGATGACCTCCCAGCCCGTAGGGGCTTCGGTCGGGACGGAGGGCTCCGCGAGGGTCTCGAGCGGCTCGAGGAAGAGCCCGCACCCGACCACCAGGCACGCCTCGTGAACGAAGACGCTGCCGTTCGTCAGCAGGCTTCCATCCACGCGCATGCAGGCGAGGCAGCCCATCTCGATGGCCTGCTCCCGCGGCGGCATTGCCTCCAGCGGGGCATTCGCATCACCCAGATCGATGAAGTCGAGCCTGACCATCTGCGCGCTGCTGTCCGCGCCGGGCGACCCGTGACACCGAGTCTTGGTGGGGGTGTGATCACGACGGGCGACGGCGTTCTGTGCGCTCATTTTTTTCTCATCATCTTTCCCGAGCTATCTCGGTTGGGCGGAACTGCCCGCCTCAGAGATCTCGTCGAGATCTCTGAGGCGGGCCCCCGATGGACGCGGCGTCCATCGGGGTCAGGTTGGGGGTTACGGGGCGTCGGCGGGGCGGACCTCGACGGTGAACTCGCGGCGCTCGACCGGGTCGTTCTGCACGAGGAAGATGACGGCGAATTCGGCGGTCCCCGCGCCTTTGGCCGTGAGGGTGAACTCGACGACGTTGTTCGGATTCGCGGGAAGGTCCAGCCGCCGCGACGACTCCTTGACGTCGAACCACCCGGACCGCACGACCACGGTGACGTGATCCACCGACTCCTCAGAGGAAGGCGGAGCCGGTTTCCAGTCGTCCACGGGCGTCCCACGCATTGGACCGAGATTGACGTGGAGACGGAAGGTCCCGCCGACCGTCATCGGCGGCGCGTCCGGCCCGTCGCGATCCGGGAACCAGGCGTTGATGTAGGTGGCGTTGAGGTCGACCGGTTCGCCGCGTGGGTAAGGCGTGATCTCCTCGTTGTCGCGACGGTCGATCGAGAGGGTGGGCTTGCTCATCTCGTTTGCGCCTCCCAGCGCATTTTTCCCTACCAAAACGGCGGAAAGCGGGAACGACGAAGGCGAGAGCGAATCGCTTTCACGATCACCGTCGCAAGAAGGTCTAGCGTACGGCGCCGAGCAGTCGAAACCGCGAGGCGCGTACACCGGACAGCTTTTCCTCTGAGAGAGATCAAAGGAAGCTTCTTCGTTTCCACTTTCCGCCCTTTTTGGGGTGGAAAGAACGTGTTTGTGTCGAATACCTTCGGCATCGACACGTTCTTTCCAGCTTTTTGAGGGGATTCTGTTGTAATGTCCTCCCCATAAAGGGTCTGGAGGGATGCGCTGACTGCCGAAGCAGAGCGCTAACAGTTGACGGCCTGAAAACGTCCAGCCGAAGCCGGGGGTTCACAGGACCAGCAACCGGTCTTGTCACGACAAGCTATGACAAGGTCCTCCAAGCCTTTTATGAGGAGTTTGGCGTTGGGAAGCGCCTTTTTTCTGGCCTTCCTGGGTTCACATCCGAGGATGTTGAAAGATCAAAGGTAGTATACCAGGAATTTCAGGTTTTGTCAAGGGTTCATTTACATAACCTTTCGAAAATAAGCAAAATAAGGCTTATTTGACAGGAAAAAACCCATTTGATATCATCCGGCTACCGTTTCACGCCATTGCGAACATGATCCATTTTCTTCACGTGTTTGTGTCGTGTGCGAGCAAAAGCTTCTCCCCCGTTCGTTGAGGAACAACGGGGAAGGGGCTTCTTTGCGTCGAAACGCTTAATTTGTACATCTAGGCCAGACGAAACAGGGATCAGCCCCCGGCTGATGGGTCTTTTCGATGATCCCTCTTCGTTATTGGTCTTCTTCGAAGCAATTTCTTCTTTCTCCTCCGGAGGGAGAGACTTATGAGGATGTGCAGGATTTTACGGATTCGCTCAGCGAATCCGTAAAATCCTGCACATCCTCATAAGTCTCTCCCTCAGGAGGAAAAAGAAGAAATTGCTTCGAAGAAG
>JACCDN010280869.1_pt1 | contig 18851 bp, 13 predicted proteins | sample 7441691 | NCBI WGS metagenome assembly JACCDN01 (sample SAMN15323439, study PRJNA562643) | freshwater metagenome | isolation source: river surface water | place: USA:Blue River Watershed | collected 2017-08-16 | reverse complement strand
TTTGTGTTCTAATGAAATTGTCTACATCATAATCAATGGAGTTTACAGCTGCATTTTCCTGATAGGTAGTTTTAATATCACTAAATTCATCTTTTACAACTTTCCAGTTATTAATCATTTGTTTTTTATGAAGGTTTAATAGTTTTATAAAAGCATTTCTTGCATTATTTCTATACGTGGGTAGATCTTTAATATTTAATTTATCAACATTTCCAGCAATTTTATTAAGATCTTCCAAATATGTATTTAAGCATCCTAATACTTTTTCATTAATTTCTTTTTGAATTAAATTTTGGTGTAGATTTTGTACTTCCTGGTTTATATCTAAGCTATTATTTTGGTTTGATGCATAATATTCTTTTATCTTGGATTCTAATTGCTGTATATCATTTCCATTGTTGGCAATTTTACTACCTAGGTTATTTATCCTAGATGAAATATCTTCTATCTCATTATTTATATTAGTTAAAAATAGTTTTTTATTCTTTTCATCGTGTGCTATAAAGTATAAATTATGTTTTGTTTTATGTAGCATAGAGTTACAATTGTACTCCTCGTTGGCTGCTGCTGAGTTTGTTTGATAATTTTTGCCACGATTAAAAGCTTTTTCTTCACGAGAACTGCTAGTTTTTACATCTTTAATTAAACGTTCTTCACTTGTATCAAATATATTACTATTTTTAGTGACTTTTAAAATTCTTTTTGTAATATTTCCTAGTGACTTAGTTGCACTGGGTAAGGTCTTATTAGGAATAATAAAATTGAGATTTGCTGGCATATCTTATCCATATTAAAGTTAAATATATTGTAAATATTGGTAAATATTATAAATACTGAGTTTGAGTATGTGTGAATTTTACATTAAAGTTATCATAGTTAGCAAGTAATAAATTTGTATAGCTGCACTTGTATTTTTTAATTGTTAGTTCTAAAAAAGTATCTTTCTTGTTTATGCTATAATATTGCCCGATTAATTATGTATTTAAGGACTTGGGTTAACAATCAAAGTGCAACGGTATCTTAAATTTAAAATGATTAACTCCCTATAAAAATGAACTAATTTATTTTCTTATTAGGATTTATAAATTTTTTGCAATTCTCTATAAATACTTCAGTTGGTGTTTTATAAACTAATCCTTTAATAGGGTGAACCTCCCCCCATAAATAGGACACAGGACTTACGAGGATTTCCTGTTTTTAAAAATATTTTATAACTGCGCCACCTGCACCTCCATTTTTAGATTTCTATTTAATTTTTTAATATTATAAACTGGTAAATTTTAGTTTAGTATTTTACTTCAAAATACGAATTCATCAGTCCTGTTTTTTGGCAGTACTCCAGTAGTATTATTTGATAACTAGTAAGGATATTTATTGCAGTAGATAGAATAATTAATAACTATAAATCTTAAAGATATAATTTTAACAGTTTACTACATTAACTGCTAACCCACCTAATGCAGTTTCTTTATATTTCATACTCATGTCTTTCCCTGTCTGAAGCATAGTTTTAATAATATCATCTAGACTTATTTTTCCAGCTTCTTCTTCAAGTAAGGATAATTTGGCAATATCTACTGCTCTACTTGCTGCAACACCATTTCGTTCAATACATGGAATTTGTACTAATCCTTCAATAGGATCACAAGTCATCCCTAAATTATGTTCCATAGCAATTTCAGCAGCTTTCTCAATTTGTATTAGATTTCCACCTAAAACTGCTGTTAATGCTCCTGCTGCCATAGAGCAAGCAACACCGATTTCACCCTGACAGCCTACCTCTGCTGCAGAAATAGACGCACCAAATTTATATAACATACCAATAGCCCCAGCTGTTAAGATAAATTCAATCAATTTCTCTTCTGTTGCTTCAGAACTATAAAAATTATAGTAATATTCTAATACTGCAGGTATTGTACCTGCTGAACCATTTGTTGGAGCTGTTACAACTTTACCAAAAGCTGCATTTTCTTCATTAACACCAATAGCATAAGCAATTGCAAATAATTTATGATCTTTGTTAGATATTGAAACATTGTTATTATTTAATTTTCTAAATAAATCAGGAGCTCTTCTTTTTACTTTCAAGCCACCTGGTAATATTCCATCTGTTATTAATCCACGTTGTATTGAGTCGCGCATTACCTTAATAATTTCCAACGCTTCTTCTTTAATTTGCGCTTCAGTTTTTCTAACTAACTCATTTTTTGTTACAAGCTGTGCAATAGTAATATTATGTTTTTTACATAAAGAAAATAACTCTTTAGCTGTTTTAAATGGATAAGGGATTGTTATGTCATTACTATCTTCTATATTTGGTAATTTTATTTGTTCTTCATCTAATATAAAACCACCACCAATTGAAAAATACTCTCTTTTATTTAATTCTTTTCCGTCTGCATCGAAAGCAATAAAACGCATACCATTTGCGTGTTGTTCTAAAAAAGTATTTTTATTAAGAATAATATCTATTAAATAATTAATTTTTATGATTTTTTGTTTACCAATAATAATTTTATTTTCAGATTTAATTTTATTAACATTTAAAAGAAATTGATTAGGGTCTATTGTTTTTGGCTGTTCTCCTAATAAACCATTTAAAATAGCAAAAATAGTTCCATGCCCTTCCCCAGTTAAAGCAAGTGAACCAAATAAATGTACATTGACTTTTTCAGTTTTATTAATTAAGCATTCTTTCGCTAAAAATTGTACCCAGTTTGCTGCAGCTTTCATTGGTCCAATAGTATGTGAACTAGATGGTCCAATTCCAATAGCAAACATGTCTAATGCGCCTAACATAAATTTCCTTTAATAAAAGATTTTATTTCCAACCAAAATTACGTGCATATACCCCTTTCATACATTGAGTAAGCACAATATAACCTAAAACAATACCCGCAATCCAAATAAAGAAATTAGACGGAAGCGCAACCATTTTAAAATAATGTGCCAAAGAGCCCATAGGTAAGAAAATACCAATAGCCATCATAAGCAAGGTCATTAATGATAATTGGACTGAAGCAATACTTTGAATAAACGGTATTTTTCTTGTTCTAATCATATGAACTATAAGAATTTGAGTAATTAAACTTTCAATGAACCAACCAGATTGAAATAAAGTTGAATTAGCTATAGTGTTAGCTTTAAATACATTCCATAAAATAATAAAAGTTAATATGTCAAAAATAGAACTAATAGGTCCAAAAAATAACATAAATGTTCGTAAATCTTTAGAATCCCATACTTGTGGTTTAGAAATAAATTCTGCATCTACATTATCAAAGGGAATTGCTATTTGTGATATATCATAGAGTAGATTTAAAATTAATGTTTGTATAGGTAACATTGGTAAAAATGGTAAGAAAGCTGATGCTACTAATACGCTGAATACATTTCCGAAATTAGAACTTGCTGTCATTTTTACATATTTTTGCATATTAGCAAAAGTTTTACGCCCTTCTACAATTCCATTCTCCAAAACCATTAAGCTCTTTTCTAATAAAATGATATCTGCAGCTTCTTTAGCAATATCGACTGCAGTATCTACTGAAATTCCGATATCTGCAATTCGTAATGCAGGAGCATCATTTATACCGTCGCCCATGAAACCTACAACATGACCTTTTTCTCGTAAAACTTTAACTATACGTTCTTTATGAAATGGTGTTAATTTAGCAAAAACAGTAGTATTTTCTGCAATTTTTGCTAATTCAGTATCTGTAAGGTAATCAATGTTTGTTCCAAGAAGCATGCCTTCTATATTTAAACCAACCTCACGACATACTTTTGCAGCAACTAATTCATTATCTCCAGTTAAAACTTTAACAGCTACACCATTTTTATGAAGAGCCGCAATAGCAGGTGCTGTAGTTTCTTTAGGAGGATCCATAAAAGCTATATACCCCACAAGAACCATATCATATTCATCATCTATAGTGTAACTTGTCTTTGCTTCCTGATATTTTTTAACTGCAACTGCAACTATACGTAATCCATTAGAATTTAGTTCAGCTGTAACTTCCTTGACTTTAGCTAGCAACTCTTTAGTTAAGGGTAAAACTGCATCTTTATGATGTGCATAATTACAACGTCTAAGTAGTTCCTCTACTGCACCTTTACATATTAAAACATGCTCTTTTTCATTCCTCGCAACTACTACCGACATCATTCGTCTTTGAAAATCAAAAGGAACTTCATCAACTTTTTTAAACTTAGTTACTAATTCAGGAATATCACCAAAATTTGCCCGATCTAAAACAGCAATATCGAGTAAATTTTTTAATCCAGTTTGATAATAACTATTTAAGTATGCGTATTCTAATACATCATCAAAATCTTCACCATAAATGTCTGTATGTTTTTCTAAACAAATTTTATCTTGAGTAAGAGTTCCTGTTTTATCAGTACATAAAATATCCATTGCGCCAAAATTTTGTATAGCATCTAGTCTTTTTACAATAACCTTTCGTCTAGACATTGCTACAGCACCTTTAGCTAATGTAGAAGTAACTATCATTGGTAACATTTCAGGAGTTAAACCAACTGCTATAGCAATAGCAAATAATGCGGCACTTACCCAATCATGTTTTGTAATGCCATTTATTAATAAAACTATAGGTGCCATAACCATCATAAAATAAATTAAAAGCCAACTTACCCTATTTATACCTTTTTGAAATGAAGTTTCAACTGCATCTTGATGTATAATTTTATCAGCAAGAGCTCCAAATAAGGTTTTTTTACCTATTGCAATAACTATTGCTGTGGCTGCCCCACTAACTACATTGGTTCCCATAAAACCAATATTTTCTAATTGGCTAACATCACTTATATTTGAATTAGAACATTTATTAAATTTTTCGATTGGCAATGATTCCCCAGTTAATGCTGCTTGAGAAACGAACAGATCTTTTGCAGATAAAATTCTAATATCAGCAGGTATCATATCACCAGCTGATAAAGCTAATATATCTCCGGGAACTAATTCTTTAATAGGTACTTCTTTAGTATGACTATTTAAATGTAAATTTAATCTAACATTTCTTTCATGTTTTAAAATTTCTTCTTTTTTATTGGCATCATAACGAAAAACTGTAGCAGTAGTACTAACCATAGCTTTTAATTTATCAGCAGCATTATTAGATCTACGTTCTTGAACAAAACGTAATACCGTAGATACTACAACCATAGAACCAATTACGATTGTAGCTTTCATATCATCAGTTAAATAAGATATTGTTGCAAGTAATGTTAATAATAAATTAAAAGGATTTCTATAACTTAAAAATAAATGTTTATACCATGTTAATTTTTTCTCTTGTTCAATTTGATTAAGTCCAAATTTATGTTGCTTAATATCAACTGCCACATTACTTAAACCATGGCGATTGGAATCTAATTTTAAAAAAACTTCATCTTCATTTAAATTTGCAAAATCAATTAAATTTTTAGTAAGAAATGTAGGGGCATTTTTACTATTTACCCCATAGTTTTCATCTAGAAGGTTTGGGTCCCCTGAAAATTGGGTTCTTTTAAGAAACTGATTATCAAAAAAGGCAATAAGTTTATTTTTGAAAACTTCAAAAAAATGCATATAAGCACTCCCATTATATCTTTAACTTAGATTAACCTCGAATTTTAACTCATTGCTTCTTAATTATGTAGTTTTTAAATGCAGATGTTTTCTCTCTAGATAATTTAGGTAAATTATTTAATTCTTTATAACCTAATAACTCCCATGCAACATTATTTAATTTATTTCGCCAATAATGTTTTACTTTTAATAAAGTATTATCACGTTTAGGGTAAACTTGATTAGTTAATAAAACTATATAGCGGTTATATTCTCTACTAATCCATAATGAATTGCCCACAAATCCAGTATGACCAAATGCTTCACTATTAATATAATTTCCTGCTGAAAATTGTAAATTTGAAGAGTAGTTTTTATTTTTAATTGAAACAGTATCCCAGCCTAAAGCACGTGTGCTATTTTCAACAATTTGTGCCTTTTTAGCAAATTTTCCCGCTAACTTTTCTATACATTCAATAGAACTAGAGTTTTTTAACCATGATTGCGCATATTTAGCTATATCAGAGGCGTTACTAAAAACACCAGTATGCCCACAAGGAGTTTTTATTATTCTTGCACATTCATCATGTACTACTCCTTGTAATAACATACCGTTATTAGTAAATTCTGTAGGGACTATTTTACTTATAGAGCATTTTGGTTTATAAGTGGAGTTATACATTTTAAGAGGTGAAAAAATATGTTGTTCTACAAATTCATCAAGAAAAATCCCTGATATAGTTTCAATGATTTTACCTAACATTATAAAACCAATATCTGAATATAAGGTGTTGGTTTTAGGAGGAAATAATAGTTTACTAGAATAAATAAATTGCCATACCTTATCTTGAGTTATATCTTTATTATTTAATATTTCTAAAGGACAGCATGATATTAATCCACTACAATGTGCTAATAAATCAATAACTTCAATTTCGCATTTTTTAGAATCATTAATAAACCAAATATCAGGTAAATATTTCTTAATTGGATCATGTAAATTAAGTTGTTTATTATAGATTAAATACATTATTGCCGGAGTAGTTGCAATTACTTTAGTTAAAGAAGCTAAATCAAAATAATTATCAATTTGAGTTTTAGGGCTTGATAAATCATAAGTATGATTACCAAAAGCAAATTCTAAATCAATGCCTTTATTATCCCCGCTAATTAATACTCCTCCTGGGAAAGCCTTTTCTTCTATGGCATTTTGTGCTACTAAATTTAATAATTTAAGATCCATAAAATATATTAATACCTTTTAAATATTTTATCTTACATTTTTAAATAACTGAGTAATATTTTCTAAATTTTTACCGTTAGTATCCGGTAAAAATAAAATAGGAATTATTCCATAAATTAAACTAAATATAGCACAAGAAAAAAAGATAGCTCCCATGCCGTAAATAGAACCTAAATAAAGAAATAAAGAAGAAATTAAAAAACCAGCTAATGAATTTATAAAACCTGCAATTGCAATTCCTTGACTTCTAACTGGCATAGGTAAATATTCTGAAAACACTAGCCAAATTATTATACCCGGACCCACTGCATAAGCTGTAATAAAACACATCAATCCTATAATTAAAACTATAGAGGACTTTATTCCAGTAAAAAAGTTAAAAGCAATTATAGCATGAGATATAGCGATTAGAATTCCACAATATCCTAAAAGTAGATTACGAGGAAATTTATCTATAATTTTTAAACCTATGCCTGTGCCTAAAACATTTACTAACGTAATTCCTATGCTACCTAATAGTGCCGCATTTTTTGTAAATCCTGCTTGACTAATTAAAACTGTACTTGTTTGCAAAATAGCATTTATACCTGTTAATTGATGTAGACAGGTAATTATAATAACTAATAATAGAGGTTTAAAATATTTTAGCTGAAAAATATTTGCACTTTGCTCTAGAGCATGACTTTCTTGCCAAAATTTTATTATATTATTAATTTCTAAATTTGTGTGCGTGATTTTTAATGCTTTTTTTGCTTCTTCAATAAATCCGTTCCTATAAAGCCATCGTGGAGAACAGGGTAAATTATATATAACTAAAATAAACATTATAGTTAAAAAAAATAAAACTATAAAACTAATTTTCCAGTTTATATAATATAGATACATACCAACAATATTAGCTAGTAATAATCCAACTGTGAAACTTAGTTGATATAAAGCAGTTAAACTGCCACGAGTTTTATCATTAGCAATTTCTACAATATATAAAGAAGTAGTAGCCATTAATAAACCACTACCTATCCCTTGAAAAAATCTACCTATTAAAATATAATTAATTGAATAAGAAATTATTATAAAAAACGAACCAATAGCAAAAATACATGAAGCAAATATTAAGGTTTTTCTTCTGCCATATATATCGTTTAAGAAAGCCATAAGAAATTTTGCTATCATTACTCCAGCAAAAACAAGACCAGCAAGAAAAGAAATTATTTTATCTGTTGCAACATATTGAGTTTTTATTAATGGTAGCGCACTTGCAATTATACTAATATTATAACCAAAAGTAATGCCACCTAAAATTATAAATATTATTAAAAGGTTATAATTAAAAACCATATTAAATTTATGCATAATATTAATAAGACCTCCTCAAATAGATCTTTAGTCATAATTTCATACGCTTGAATTTAAATTCAGGTATTGATTTTATTATAAGCATATTATAAGGCCAAAACCAAGGAGTATATTATATATTCTTGCGTTTATAAATTGCATTTACAATATCATTAGCAACTTTATCAGGTGTAGCCCACAATAGACCTTTTTTAAAATCTTTTGTCATTTTAGTATTAACAAAGCCGGGCATTATTGTCAATACATGTACATTATAAGGATACATTCTATTATTGGAGTACTGCTAAATTCCGGACACAGAGGTTTTCGCCAGAAAGTCATAAATTGTACCATTTTTAATAACCATATTTGTTAAATTTTTATTAATTAATTTGTCTCCATATTTCCTTTCAAATTGTTTTGGAGATAAATCTCCAAGTTTAGAATGAATACGTTCTTTATTATACCAAGTTTCAATATAATCAAATATGCCAAGCTGAGCATCTAATCGTGTTTTTAAGGTAGTATTATATACATACTCTTATATCTAAAACTTATACCCTACATAGGAGACTGTGCTTTTGAATTAGCTAAATTTTTGGGAATCAATACTGCATATGATTTACTTCCATTAAAAGAAAATTTTTCTCCTCAAAAATTAATTAATTATAATTTGCAGGAAAATCTTCATCAACATAATGATGGAAAAATAATTATAGACTATTCAAATTTTAAAGTAAAACAAGAAAAAAAGCATAATTCTCATATAATTGAAGAAACTGTTGATTTCACATATTACCCTTGGAGCTAATTTGATCGTGAAAATGCAACCCCAACAAAACAACTTATGCTCTCTGCAAAGAAAAAAATTGATGACAATAATTATAACTTCAAAAATGAAGTTGAGAATGATGAGACTAATTCTGAAATCGGAGAAATAACAATTGTCATAGATTAAACTTTATATTGCTTTATTTATATAAAGTTTAATGAGGTTAGTTGTTGAATCATCATGAAAAGATATGGTTTTAGTAGCAATGTCATGTAAAATAGTTTTTGTTAATTGTTTGCCCAATTCTACCCCCATTTGATCAAATGAATTAATATTCCAAATTACACCTTCAGTAAAGGTTTTATGTTCATATAAAGCAATTAACATGCCTAAGTAGTAGGGAGAAATTTCGGGCATAACTATCATATTAGTTGGACGATTACCCTTAAAAGTTTTATGTTTAGCTAAAAATTTAGCTTTTTCTTCATCAATACCATTAGCTATTAGTTCAACTAATGCTACTTCAAAAGATTTACCTGTTAAAAAAGCTTCTGATTGAGCAAAAGCATTAGCAATTAAGGCATCATTATGTTCCTTATCACTAAATTTGTCAGATAAAGAAATAATAATATCCATAGGAAAAATATTAGTGCCTTGATGGAGTAATTGATAATAGGCATGCTGAGCATTAATACCACTATCACCCCAAATTACTGGAGATGTTTTATAAGGTAATATATTTCCTTCTCTATCCACAGACTTGCCATTACTTTCCATCTCTAATTGTTGAACATATGCTGGGAATTTTGTTAATCTAGTATTATATGGAGAAATTACTTGGGTAGAATAATTAAAAAAGTTATTATACCAAATGCTAATTAAAGCCATAACAACAGGTAAATTTTTTCTAAAATCCTTAGTTTGTAAAAAATGCATATCCATATTATGTGCACCACTTTGCATTTCATGAAAGTTGTCAAAACCAATATAAAGAATAATAGATAAACCAATTGCTGAAAATAAACTATATCTTCCACCGACAAAATCCCAAAAGTAAAAAATATTTTCTCTATCTATACCAAAATCTTCAACTGCTTGCATATTAGTAGAAGCTGCAACAAAATGGTATTTTATATTTTTAATGTCTTTGGCTTGATTTAAAAACCATTTTCTAGCAGTTTGTGCATTAATCATTGTTTCTTGAGTTGTAAAAGTTTTCGATGCAATAATAAATAATGTGGTCTCAGGATTAAGCTCAGATAAAATATCATAAATTTGAAAACCATCTACACTTGAAATAAAATGAATATTTAAATTATTTTTTCGATATGGTTTTAATGCTTGACAAACTAAAGTTGGGCCTAGATCGGAGCCACCAATTCCAATATTAACTATATCTTTAATTGGTTTTTTAGTATAACCTAAGTGTTGATTATTATGAATTTTAAGAGAAAAATTTTTCATCTTTTCTAAAACAATATTTATATCTTTAGAAATATTAATATTATCAACATATATTTCTTTATTTTTGTCTCTTAATGCAACATGCAAAACAGCTCGATTTTCTGTATTATTGATTTTTTTCCCTTGAAACATTGAGTCAATATGTTCTAATAACTTACATTCATTTGCTAATTTCACAAGAATATTTAGAGTTTCTTCTGTAATATTATTTTTAGAAAAATCAAAAACAAAATCATTTAATTTAAGATTAAATTTTTCAAAACGGTTTACATCATTTTTAAATAAATCTAATAATGAAGTTTGTTTCATTATTTGGTATTGTTGTTGTAAAAGCTGATATGGCTTGGTTAAAATCATGATATTAACTTTTTAAAAATTTATTTTTTAAGATTTTCTAATATATTTGGATTTTCTAAAGTTGAAGTATCTCCGGTAATATTTTCATTTTTTGCAATACTTCGTAATAATCGGCGCATAATTTTACCAGAACGGGTTTTAGGTAAATTATCTGTAAATCTAATTTCATCAGGTTTAGCAATTGGTCCAATTTTCTGTTTAACCCATTCTTGCAACTCTTTGGCTAAATTTATAGAGTCTTCTTTATTACAAATTGTAGCACCTTTGCAAACAACAAAAGCACAAATTGATTCCCCTTTTATTTCATCTGGCATACCAACTACCGCTGATTCTGCAATTTCAGGATGTGAATTTAATGAAGATTCAATTTCCATAGTACTTAACCTATGCCCTGAAACTTTAATAATATCATCAGTTCTACCTAAAATCCAAAAATATCCTTCTTTATCTTTACAAGCATAGTCTCCTGCCACATAATACTTACCCTGCATAATATTTTTAGGATAATAAGCTTCAAGATAACGATTTGAATTATTCCAAATATTACGCAACTGCATCGGAAAAGGTTTTTTTATGACTAAATAACCACCCTTATTATTTTTAACTTCATTTCCATGTTCATCTACAATATCAGCAAAAATACCAGGTATAGGAAAAGTACAAGAACCAGCTTTTAAATTGGCTATTCCTGGAATGGGAGAAAGCATAATACTACCAGTCTCAGTTTGCCACCATGTATCAACGATTGGACAATTTTTTTTACCAACTTTTTCATAATACCATAGCCAAGCTGCAGGATTAATCGGCTCTCCTACTGAACCTAGCAAACGTAGTGATGATAAATCAAATTTATTAGGTAAATTTGCATCAATTTTTATTAACGATCTTATAGCTGTTGGTGCAGTATAAAAAATTGAAACTTTATGCTTATCAATAATTTGCCAAAAACGAGATGCATCAGGATAAGTAGGAATGCCTTCATAAATAACTTGAGTTGCTCCTGTTGCTAACGGGCCATAACAGACATAAGTGTGACCAGTTATCCAGCCTACATCAGCGGTACACCAAAAAATATCTGATTCTTTAATATCAAATATCCATTGCATTGTTAATATACTACCTAGTAAATAACCAGCACTAGAATGCTGAACTCCTTTGGGTTTACCTGTAGAACCAGAAGTATACAATATAAATAAAGGATGTTCGCTCTCTAACATTTCCGGTGGACAATTATCTGATTGATTTGTAACTAGATCATGCCACCAAATATCACGGTCTTTTACTAAATCTATTTTATGGTCGATTTTATTATAAATGATAACCTTGAGAATAGTATTATTATCACCTAATAATTCGATAGCATTATCTACGCCATCTTTAAGAGGTATAATTTTACCACCACGCCTACTTGCATTTGAAGTTATTAAAAACTTTGCTCCTGCATCTATAATTCTATCAGAAACTGATTTAGCTGAAAAACCAGCGAATACTACAGAATGTATTGCACCAATTCTAGCACAGGATTGCATAGCAATAATAGCTTCAATACCATGCGGCATATAAATAATTACTCTATCGCCTTTTTTAATTCCTAAAGATTTTAGTCCATTAGCAAATTTACAAACTTTATAATAGAGCTCTCTATAACTTATTGTTTCTATTTTACCATCATCCGATTCAAATATTATTGCAGTTTTATTGGGTATTTTATCTAGATGTTTATCTAAACAGTTATATGATACGTTTAAAATTCCGCCTTCAAACCATTTATAAAATGGTGCTTTTTCGTCATCAAGTGCTTTAGTAAAATTTTTTTGCCAGCTAATTTTTTCTTTTGCTAAATCTGCCCAAAATTTAGAATAATCACTTTGCGCTTTTTCTATTAAAACAGCATATTCTTTACTATTTAAATTTGCTTGGTCTTTAAATTTTTCTAAAGGTTTATATGTATTACTCATTATGTCTCTTTATTAATACTTATTCTGTAAATCCTTCGGTAGTAATTTCATTATCAAGTGCAATATATTCATCATTAAGATTTTCAAAATAGCGTATAGTTTTTAGCTTTAAATTATAAGCGGCATATTCATCACAAAGCATTAATGCTTTTTTATGAAACTGTAAAGAAGTTGCCGGACATAAACTTGATATTCCCCCTTCAATTGTTTGTGCTACTGCATTTGATTTATTTAATCCTTTAGCTAAAATTACAATTTCCTGACATTCAAGAATAGTTTGAATTCCCATAGTTAATACTACGGTCGGCGTATTTTCTATGCTATGTTCAAAGAATCTAGAATTTGCTAAAATTGTACTATAATTTAAAGTTTTAACTCTAGTTCTAGAACTTAAAGATGATCCTGGTTCATTAAACGCTATATGACCATCTTCGCCAATGCCACCAATTAATAAATGAATACCACCTAAAGTTTTAATATTTTCTTCAAATACTTTGCATTCATAATCCAAATAAGTTGCATTACCATTTAGCATGTGTATATTTTTTGGATTTATATCAACATGTTTAAAAAAATGACTATGCATATAATTTTTAAAAGATTGAGGATGATCATCTGGTAAACCTACATAATCATCCATATTAAACGTTACAACATTTTTAAAACTAATCAATTTTTTTTTATATAAATTGATTAACTCCTTGTACATATCAAATGGAGTAGATCCTGTAGGCAGCCCTAAAACAAATGGGTTAGATTCTGTAGGTTTAAATTCAGTAATTTTTTTATATACATAATAGGCTGCCCATTTTCCTAAATTATGTTTTGAAATTAATAAACGCACAATAAAATCTCCAATTTAAAAATATTTTAAATTTACTCTTTTACCCCCAAATTTCGTGATTTTACTCCTTGTAGCAAATGATTTTCTATTGTTTCTAAAGAAATCCCTTTAGTTTCTGGTAAGTATTTAATACAATACCAAAAACTTATTAAACAAACAACTGCAAAAAATGCAAAAATAATATTAATTCCAAATATGTTTAATAAAACTGGAAAAGAGAAAGAAACCATAATATTGAAAATCCAATTAGCAGTAGCACCGATTGCAGCTCCTTCACCACGTACACTTAAGGGGAAAATTTCTGAAATAATTAACCAGCCAAATAACCCAGTAGAAATAGCAAAGGCAAAAATATAAGTCAAAATAGAACCAACCCCTATCATAGATTCTACATTAGACATGTTTTCATGAAAAGTTAAAGCAACCATCGCTAGTGCAACTGCCATTAATAAACTACCGCCAATCATTAATGGCCTTCTTCCTAGTTTATCTAATAATAATAAACCAATAATAGTTGATATTAAATTTACTAACCCCACTAATATAGTACTAAGAAAAGAGTTATTTATTCCTAATCCTGCATACAAGAAAATTTTAGGTGCATAATATATTATGGCATTTATTCCGCTTAATTGTTGAAAAAACATAATTATTATAGCAATAGCTATAATTGGAAGATTTTTTTTATTAAATAATTCATTCCAATTTGATTTATTATGCTCTAAGTTAAGAGTAGCCTTTATTTCTTCAAGCTCATTTTGAAATTTATTGCCACGTAATTTTCTTAATGATTTGATAGCAGCTTCCTCTTTTCCTTGCGATAATAGCCACCTCGGACTATCAGGCATAAAAAATAAGCCAATTAATAAAATTATAGCAGGTATTGTTCCATATAAAAACATTTCTCTCCATGGGTTAGTTGAAGTTGCTAAATAATAGTTAACTATATAAGTTAACAAAATACCAATAACTATAGCTAACTGGAAAAAAGATACTAATCTACCTCTTAAATGAGAAGGTGCAATTTCAGAAATATAATTGGGTGCTGCAAATGAGGCAATACCTATAGATAATCCTAGTATAAAGCGATAAATGTATAATTCATTTATTGTTGAACTTTTTGCTAAACCATATGTTCCAAGAATAAAAAGTACTCCTGTTATAATAAGTAATTTTTTTCTTCCTACTTTATCAGCAATTTTAGAAACTCCAAGAGCACCAATGGCTGCCCCAAATAGTAATATACTAACAATAATTCCTTCTTGGTTGGGGTTAATTACAAAATCTTTTTTTAAAAAAATCAATGCTCCTGAAATAACTCCCGTATCATACCCAAATAGAATTCCCGACATTCCTGCAATAATCGAAGCAAATATAACATATAAAAAAGAATGTTGTGATTTAATTATTTGATTGGCCATAATGTTGCTAAATCTCCATAAAAAATAAGATTTTAATATTATTTAAACATGACTATTGTAGCAGAATAGTGCTATTAATGATATATGCAGTGCAAAAAATAAATTGTTAACAAATTATTTTTTTAAAACTAAAGGTTGAAAATTTCTAAGAAATTCAAAAGTATTAACTACTTCTGAATATGTGGGACTCCAAAATATAACACTACATGCAATATCAAGCAAGTTCTTAGGGGTAGATAAATTTTCTTTTATCTTAGCAAACTCAATAAATTCATGGTCAATATCAATATGTGGTTTTATTATTTCAACAATTTGCCCTTCTATGTTGGGAAAATTTAAAAAACCTACAAAAACTTTACTATCTATAATTTTCAACTGATTAATTAACCCTAATTGAATAAGGATATTAATTTCTTCGATATTGATTCCAAAAGATTTTTCATATACCCTTGTAAGAAGAGCTCCGCCACTCCTTGCTGCAATTTCTAGAAACACAAGCTCATTAGATCCTTTTTCTAAAAAAGCTTCTAAATGATAAACACCTGCTTTACAATTTAATTTTTTAAAAACTTTTTGACAAAATAATTCTAAATCATTAAATAATTTTTGATCTTTAATGGGAATACTACCTACTGGTTTACCTTCAAAAAACCTAGCTAAAGCATAGCTACATTTACCCACCATAAAAAATTCAAGATTTCCCTTTATAATTATTGCATCACAATGAAATAGTTCACCATCAATGAATTCATCAACTTCAAATTCATAAGGGATATTTATTAGTTTTTCTGTTACATTATATAAAACATCTTTATTAGGAATGTAGTGAGTTTCAATACTACTAACAAGGTCAATTGGCTTTATAAACATAGGAAAATTTAACATATTAATGAGATTATTTAAATAAACCTCTTTATCCTTTAAATATTCAATTTTATCAAATTTAGAAAATTGAGGAATTCTAACTATATTTTCTAATTTTTCTTTAGAAATTACTTTATTTACAAAAGGTAATAATTCATTTAAAAGAGGCCCATTAATTTTATATTTTTCACGCAAATAACTACAAGTTAAATGGGTACTATCTTCATTGGAAATTAATACAATATTAGAGGCACCATATATTTTTACACAATTTTTTACTATATTTTCTACTTCAGTTAAATCAATAGATTGAAAGTTTCTACTAATTTTATATATTTCATCAAAACAGTCTCTATTCTTCTCACTTAATCTATTTAGGCAATATTGACTTGCAATAAGAATCATTTTTTTTGCATGAGGAATTTTTGAAATATCACACTTAATATAAATAACATTATATAAAAAAATATATATCATACTAATTACCTGGTTGAGTTTTCACTTATGAGTTTTGCTATAGAGTCTAGATTGTTTAATATAATATCGCGTTGGCTTTGATCAACTTTATCAGAAGATTTCATAAGGTTTATTAAACTAGTAACTTTAGAATTTATAGTGGAAAATTTATCTAAATTAGATTTAATAGTTTTTTCTTTTTCTTTTAATAAGGCTTGTTTTTCATTTTCAAAATCTGTAATATCTATAGCAAAGCCTAACATACCAATTACATCGCCATTACTATTTAAAATAGGTTGTTTCTGAGAAATAAAGAACCTATCACCTTTAATATTCTTAAAATTTTCTTCAATTCGTAAAAGTTTTTTTTCTCTCATTACCTGATTATCTATATCTTCAATTTTTTGAGCGGCTGCTTGATCTTCAAGTATTTGAAAGATAGTCTTTCCTATAAATTCTGTTGGGCTTGAAAAACCAAAATTAACTGCTTGATTCCAATTTCCTCCTTGATATACCCCATTAATATCTTTCCAAAATATATAAGGCATTACGTTTATTAACATTTGAAAAATTCTAGTAGAGTTTTGCTGAGGTAATTTTAAATTCATTAAATAATATCCTTAAATAAATATTTTAAACATTTAGTTATTTTTACATATTTTTGCAAATTAATCAATAAAGCAAAATAGCCAGTTATTTTGTCTAACAGGAAGCCACGGCAACAAAATAAATAGCAAAGATTATAACAGATTATTAAAACTTTTGGTATATTTTATGATAGAAGTTATATGAGTATTTTTATTGCTTTTATGCTATTAAAATAAATATTAAAGATTTTAGTATTTTAATCCAACTGACAGCATGCCTCCAAATGTATTTTGATTTAAATTATAATATATGTTATTTATTGCATTAGTAGAACTGCCTGAACTAGGCATAATTTGATCATAATAAGTATTAAAACCTAAAATTAATGAATCATATAAATTCAATTTTGCACCAATAGTAGAAGTACTTCGCCACGTTCCTAAACCTAATTGAGAGCTATCGAACATATTTGCTAATAATTGACTAAAATATATTTGAATTTTATCATTCACTAAATATTCTAATTGAACACCACCACCATATTGAATATACATGTCACGTGATAATTGATAAAGTAATGTTGAATTTTGAGAAATTGTATATGTATTAATATTCATTATTAAACCTGAATTAACATAAGGAATAATTTGTAAATAGTTATTAACCAAGGGAAATGCATAACCTAAAGAAACAGTTGCATTACCGGGAAAAGTTAAAAAAGTAGGAGCATAATTATTTAATTTAGAGGGTGAAATATTAGCTTGAGTAATACTGTTAATTAATTGAGCGTCAATAAATAGCCATAATCCATAATCCCATAGATGAGTAACATTTAAATCAACATAGTTTGTAGTAGTGCCTATTTTGTTTTGAGTTGGGTTATTTGAATTGTATGATGATGAAGTAGTAAATCCTAAGCCTAATAAATACATATTATCAAAATCGAGAAATTTTTCTCCGACAAAATTGCCATCTAAAATATTAGGGTGTAAATTTTTTGCATCATATGCGTAAGCAATTGATAACAATCCACCAAAAGTACTTTGATTTATATTTCTATATGTATAAGAAATAGGGTTATAACCTGTATTTGAATCTAAAATATTTATTTGATTATAAAAACCCTCTAAACCTAGTTGAAAACTATCAGTTAAATTAAATTTTGCTCCAATTACTGACGTTAGATTTAATGCACTTAAATCAATATTGCCTTTACTTCTATCATTTAAGTAACCTATTAATTGATCAAAGTATAATAAAATGCCATTATTAATCATATATTCAATTCTGCCACCGCCTCCAAATAAATAATAAAAGCTATTATTAAAACCAGCAGCAATAATTGATACTCCATTATAATTTAACTGTTTACCTATAGCCAAGTATGGAGTTAATTGTAATTGTTGATTTAATAAAGGAAATGAATAACCAGTTTTAAGAGTTAAAGCCGCAGGTAATCCTAAACTTTGAATATTATTAGCGAAATTATTTATATTTGATATAGTAGAACTAAATACAAATAAACCATTAATATCAAACCATATACCATTATTAAACAATTTTTCAATATTTAAATTAAATGAATTATTATTAATAGTCTGTTGCAAATTCATATTTGCTTTATTGTATAAGGTGCTTGAACTATAACTATAGCCTATTGAAACTTTATTGTCAAATCTTCGAAATTTATCATTTTCAAAAGCAAAAGTAGTAGAAATTATACTAATTAGAAAAACAAATAACTTTTTATTCATTAAGATTCAGCACCATTTTTATAATAATTTTTAATTTTATTATCTGAATTGTATTGATAATAATATATTTTATAAATATATTTATATTCTTATTTTAAGAAAGTTGATTATTATACCAAATATGATTATATTTTTATTTAATAATAAAATATAAATTTTCATAATGAGTAAATTAATATAAAAAAAAGCATTTTATATGATGTATTTTTAAGATATAATTAGG
>JACCDN011198620.1_pt1 | contig 18856 bp, 14 predicted proteins | sample 7441691 | NCBI WGS metagenome assembly JACCDN01 (sample SAMN15323439, study PRJNA562643) | freshwater metagenome | isolation source: river surface water | place: USA:Blue River Watershed | collected 2017-08-16 | reverse complement strand
TGTAAGATAAGGCAAATTTAGGATATCATCTTTTTTGGGCATCTTTAATCTCCTTGCTTAATCTTGCTATGCAACGCTTAGACTAACTTATTTTCGATTAAAGTGCCCCTTGCTTTGGGGGAGACCCGAATAACTCAAATCTTTGAACTTGATTTGAAAGCCGTATATCGAAATATTAACCAGGAAATCAATCCTAGGCTAATAATTGCAATTGACAGTGGCATCTGAGTTGCTTCAGTCGGAATCGCAAGAATGGCAGAGATGGCGGCAGATAATATCATCTGTAAGCAACTAAAGAGTGCTGCAGCCGTTCCTGCAATTTTCGATAAATCTTGTAGTGCTAATGCAATTGTATTTGACCAGATGAATGCCTGGCCGTAGGTTGCAAGCATGAGTGAAAACATGATGCTATATATATTCATGCTGTGGAGTATCAGCGATAGAAGGAGCATGAAGATCCCTGAAAAAACTATCAGTGAGAGTCCCAGTTTAATAATTTGTATAGGCTCAAGATAATGGATTAGCTTCCGGTTCATATGTGTGCTTGCATAATATGCTCCTGCGATGAGTAAAGTAAACCAGCCATAAGCACTGGTGCTATACCCCATCGTTTGTTGAAATAAAAAAGGCCCCATAATGGTATAAGCAATGACGACCCCGTAGGCCATAACACCTCCAACCAGATAAGACATGAAATTCTTATCTTGTAGAATGATACTGAAGTTCGAGAGTGTTATTTTTGTGAAACTCAATATTGAGTGTTTTGGTTTTTTAGGAATATGAGTTTCTGGTAAAAAAATTAAAAAAGCTATCAGTAAAAGAATTCCTGTAACGAAAAGTAAGATAAATTCCGATTTCCAAGAAAAGTAATGTAATAAATGTCCACCGATAACTGGGGTCAATCCTAAGCCAAGTGCAAAACCCACAGATAAAAAGGAAGCTGCATGAAGGAAATCTTTTCCATTAAAGCTATCCCTTAAAATAGCACGACTTAATGTCATACATGATCCCGCACCAATTCCTTGAAAAATTCGAGAAATTAATAAGCTTTCATAAGAGTTTGAAAATGCACTCCATAGACAACTAAGCGTAAAAATTAACATACCTCCGGTTAGTAAGCCCTTACGCCCCCAGCGGTCCGAAAGTGGTCCGTAGAATAGTTGAGATACTCCAAACCCAAGGAGATAGACTGTCAGTGTCATTTTAATGAGAGTAGGATCAACTTGAAAAATGTTACTCATTTCCAGAAAAGCAGGAGTGTAAAGTACCAACCCCGCTTGAGCCAGAGCAGTCATGGCGCAAAGAAAGAAAATCATTAACCGAAAAGCATTCGTATTTTTGGTGAGATATCCTGACATAACTCTCTACTCCATTGTGAGCCAATAAAGATTAGTTACTCGATATGGGCATGATATAGATTAAAAAATTAAAATCAAGAACAAGACTCGAATATTGCATACACTAGATGAAGAGAGGTGGTGAACCCTTTATAATACGTGGTGTTGAGACACGATATTAACTAAGGATCACCATGACAAATTGTATCAAGAACGAAATGAGTTTTACAGCACTGTCAGGCAAAAAAGTGCTGGCTGATTTTAATGGGGGTTCAGTGAGCTCGAATTCTGGGGTTTTGATCTTGCGAGAATTAGATCACAAGCTTAATTTGAGCAAGCAAATTGCAGCACTGATTCCCGATGATCGTAATAAATCGCTGGTACAGCATTCTGTTCGGTCAATGATCTCTCAAAGATTATTTGCTTTGGCCTTAGGTTACGAAGACTTAAATGACCACAATGTTTTACGGCAAGATGATTGCCTAAAGACAGCCAGTGGCTGCTTAGATGATTTAGCATCCAGCAGCACCTTGTGCCGTTTTGAAAACAGCATAGACCGTTCTGTGATTGGTCAGCTCAATGCACTACTTCTCAATATGTTCCTCGAATATTACCAATATAAACGTATTCCAGAAGAAATCATCCTAGACTTTGATAGCACGGATCACCTGATTCATGGAGAACAGGAACAAGCCTTTTACAATGGCTATTACGAGCATCACTGTTTTATGCCGCTCTATGCTTTTTGTGGAGATCACCTATTAGGCGTAGATCTTCGCCCCAGCAATATCGATGGCGCGCATCACACTTGGGGATTATTGGCTGTACTGGTGAAACGCATTCGCAAAGCTTGGCCCAATACCCGGATCATCTTCCGAGGCGATGGAGGGTTCTGCCGTGACAGAATGCTCTCATGGTGTGATCGCAAGAACATTGATTACATTGTTGGCATGGCCAAGAATAATCGCTTAATGCTTGCTGCAAAGAGTGCAATCCATAAAGCAAAACAAAGTTATGAAGCCACAGGAGAAACAGCACACACTTACGAGCAATTTGAATATGCCGCTGACACTTGGAAGAACAAGCGCACCTTGGTGGCACGAGTTGAATACAATCGCCATGGCGAAAATGTCCGCTTTATTGCAACGAATATCAAGGGACACTCTAAAAATTTATATGCTAATCTGTACTGCAAGAGAGGAGATATGGAAAACCGGATCAAGCAGCAGAAGTTGGATTTAAAAGCCGATCGCATGAGTTGTCATCGTTTTGTTTCAAACCAATTTAGAGTCTTGCTCGCAGGTTTTGCTTATGTACTGTTGAGCCATTTAAAGCTCAAATACTTGAAGAAAAGCAAATTTAAAAATGCCTATGTAGGAACCATCCGCAACCAACTTCTTAAAATTGGAGCGGTCATTATCAAAAACACCAGGAAGATTAAAATCCTGATGGATTCGCACTTCCTGCATCAGGCACTCTTCATCTCCATCATCAAAAAGTTACATCCTGCCTAAAGTAAAAGGTGCTTCCCCGGTACAATAAGCAATGGGGTTTGGGGGAACTCCATCCAAAAATCACAAAATGCCTATTAAAAAGCCTGAAAACTCCTCGACTCAAGCAGTCAGTCGCAATTTGATCTTTTTATGATTCATTGCTGGCTTGGTATGAAATATCCGGGAAGATTCTCATAAGTGCTGTGTGTCTTAGCGGCAATGAGAAATTTGTGTCTCAAAATCATCGACACTATAATATTGGAAATTTTATATTGAGTAAGCATTAAAACATGAGATTTTTAAACAGTATGTTTTTACAAGGTTTTAGCAAAGAGCAGAAACGGTTTATCAGCCTTTCGAGCTTAAGTAGTGGTTTGGAATATTACGATTTCATCATGTTTGTTATTTTTGCCAAAGCAATTGGTCAAAGTTTTTTTAGTGGGGCACTTTGGTTGACACTCCTTGCAAGTTTTGCTGTTTTTGCAGTTGGTTATTTTGGAAGACCTTTAGGGGCTGTTCTCTTTGGCCATTTTGGCGATCGCTTCGGGCGTAAAAAAAGCTTTATTGCTACAGCCCTTCTAATGGCCGTTTCTAGTTTGTTGATTGGGCTACTGCCGGGATATGCAAGTTGGGGCATGGCGGCTCCTATCTGTCTCGTTATTTTAAGAGTCTTGCAAGGAATTTCTTTGGGTGGGGAGCTTTCAGGCTCATTAATTTATAGTATTGAGACCGCGCCTCCAGCACATCGTGCATTAACCAGTGGGATCATTTTTGTTGGTGTCAACTTTGGTATTTTGTTAGCGTATTTGGTGAGTTATCTCATTATGCATTATGCACAAGGGCGGAGCTTTAATCCCTGGAGTTGGCGCATTGCATTTATTGTGGGGGGCTTACTTGGCATTATTAATTTCTATTTGCGGCGTGTATTACAAGAAAGTCCGATATTTGTAGCTCAGGATAAAACGAAAATAGAGCGTTTTCCAATGATTACACTTCTCAGAGTTCATTTTAAAAAAGTATTACAAGGGATTGGTCTTGTCATGATGGGGGCCATTTCAAATACGATAGTGTTTTATATGCCAACCTATTTGATGGTCTATTTCCAAATTCCTTTAGATAAAATCTTGCTGGTGAATACGATTAATATTATTATTTTAACGGTTGAACAAATTTTGTTAGGGTTGCTCTCTGATCGCTATGGTCGAAAACGACTGTTACTCAGTTGTGCTATTTTATATTTTCTTTTAAGTTACCCCTTATTTAAGAGTTTGAGTTTGGGAAACGTGGAAACTGCAGCCGTGGTGCTCGTAGTTTTTGCCTTATTAAATGGCTTGGCAGGAAGTTGTTATCCTGCGATGTTGGTGGAAATTTTCCCCACTCAAGTTCGCTATAGTGGTTTTGCCATAAGTTATAATATTGCCTTTGCCTTGTTTGCAGGGCTTACTCCAGTCATTTTAAGTTACCTGATCCATGTGACAGGAAGCATCGCTATACCAGGAATCTATCTAAGTATACTCGGTGTTATTGCCCTATTTGCAATTTTCTCTATTAAAGAAAACTATACAAAATCTTTACTGCAATAAAATCTAAATCCTGCTATTCTTAATTTCAGTTTTTCTTAAAATTGAAACTGTGGCTCGTAATCCTATCATTGATAACATGCGAGGCTTATCTATTTTAAGCGTCATTTTGCTGCATCTCTATATTCACTTCCCTTTTGCGAGTCATCTGCCTTATGCAATTTTCAACATTATTTTTGAGAGTGGCTATTATGGAGTGATTGTCTTTTTTGTGATTTCAGGATTTTTGATTACCCATTCGATTTTAAATAAATGGGAAAATATTCATAAGGTGAAGCTTATACCCTTTTACAAAATGCGTTTTGCGAGGATCATACCCTGTTTACTTGCATTGGTTTTGCTTTTAAGTATTCTCGATCTATCTGAGGTGAAAGGTTTTGCCATTCATACAACAACTTTGCCGAGCGCGATATTTGCTGCACTCACTTTTCACATCAATTATTTAGAGGCTAAAACAGGGTATCTACCCGGTGCTTGGGATATCTTATGGTCATTATCAGTTGAGGAAATGTTTTATATTGTTTTTCCTCTGCTATGTTTATTGATACAGAGCAAACGTTTATTTGTTTTGATTCTGCTTTTGTTCATTGTAGCAGGGCCTTTTGCACGTACACTTGGGCATAATGAGATTTGGCAAGATCATTCTTATCTCTCATGCATGGATGGAATTGCTTTTGGTATTTTAGCTGCGCTGGTGTCTACAAAAATTAAAAGGGTAAAAGCCTTTTTATGGAGTGGCCTTGCATTATTTATCATGGTTTTCTTTTTCAGACATGTTGTTTACGTCATTGGAATTTCAAAAATCGGTTTGAATGTTTCTTTACTTGAATTGAGTATTGCCCTGATCTTGATAGCTGCATATCAAAATACTTATAAGCATAACAGGCTGAAAGTATTAGGGTGGTATGGACGAAATAGCTATGAGGTTTATCTCACGCATATGCTGCTGATTACGGGGATTACTTGGTTCAGTTTACCTCTATGGGCTGTCTATCCAATTGGAATAATCGGCTCAGGATTGCTTGGCGCATTTGTGGCAAAATATTATTCTGAGCCTTTAAATCGCAAAATGCGTTAGTTGATTCATTCAGGTCTAAAGTTTGCAAAACTTTACCTATAGTTGAAAAAATGATTGATGTATCGATAGAGGAGAGTATAATAGTGTAGGGCGCTGAATCAAAAAGCGAAGAGGTTGCGTCTGGTCATTTTAATTAATAACGTATGAAATTAGGTTATAAATATATTATCGCCATTGTTTATGCCGTCGTATTGTTTCTCGATCGTCTAGATTTAACAATTGTGAATATTACTTTGCCCACATTGGCTAAATATTTTGGCATCTCAATTATTGCGACAGATTGGGTTAATCTTGCTTTTTTACTTGCTTTGGCAGTTTCAATTCCAGTGAGTACTTGGCTTGGAGACCGCTTTGGGTTTAAAAGAATGTTTATTATCGCAATGCTCTTATTCGGACTGGGCTCAACTTTATGCGCGATTACGGTCAGGTTTGAACAGCTCATTATTTTAAGGTTTATTCAAGGAATAGGTGGTGGGATGCTTATTCCCATTGGAATGACTTTGGTTTACCGTGTTTATGACAAATCAGAATATGCTAGTATTACGAGTTTTACTTTTTTGCCCTCTTTGATTGCTCCCGCAATTGCTCCATTCCTTGGGGGAGTATTGCTAGATATTTTCGGCTGGCGTACAGTTTTTCTTTTTTCAGGGCCAATTTGTTTAGTGCTGGCGGTTTTTTCCATGATCATGCTTCAAGAAGAACCGCATAAAGTTAAATATCCACTTGATAAAATGGGGTTTGTGTTATCATCAGTTGTTTTACTTGACATATTCTATAACTTGGCAAAAATAAGCAGAAATGGCTTTTCTATTTATACGGTGCTGCTTACTGCTATTTTAATTCCATTGATTTGGGGTTTTATTAAAATTGAAAATCAGCACAAGCATCCATTGATTGATCTTAGCTTTTTTAAAAATGGGTTATTTGTTCGGGCTAATCTTATTCAACTCTGCTTTCAGTCTTGTCATTTTGGTGCTATCTTTTTAATTGGGCTATTTTTACAAACTGGAATTGGATTCTCTGCAATTTTGGCTGGATTGATGATGGGAATGCAGGCCGTTGGTGCAATGCTAGTCAGCCGTTTTTCAGTAAGATTGTTTAACCGTTATGGTCCTAAATTGCCTATTATGATAGGGTTTACAGGTATTGCAGTGATTAGTCCAATGATCTTATTAATAAATAAATTGGATATGCTTATCGTTGGAATCTTGCTCTTTTTGATCCGGGGGGTTTTTAGTGGCTTATGTGGGACACCCATTCAAACTATCAGTGTTCTTGGTTTTGAAAAAAAGGAAATAGGCTCAATTAACAGTATTTTTAATGCTTGCCGACAAATTTCTATTAGCTTTGGGGTTGCAGTTTCTTCATTATTAATAGCCTTGGGGTTACATCTAGTTGGTATTGGGGGAACAAGTAATATTCCTGTCAATAAAACATTAGAAGTTTTTGGTTATGGATTTTGGGCGATAACAGTTATTGCGATTATAGGTTTTATTATTACCTCAAGTATTCAAAAAGTAGTTTTTACTTTACCGCAGAAACGGTTTCATTTTTAGAAAAAAGAATCGCATTTTCATGAATTAAAAAATATAAAAATATCATGGATAATATTCACGAGAATAAACTTAAATTTAGGAGCCTTCGTGAATCGCTTGAGCAAAATTTTATTGATTAGCATTAGTGGTAGTTGTATTGAGATGTATGATTTTGTGATTTATATGTTTTTTGCACCTGTTTTACAAAAAGTATTTTTTCCAAATGTTAATCATATGGTCGCACTTTTAGGTGTATTTAGTGTCTTTGCTGTAGGTTATTTGGTTAGGCCGCTTGGCGGAATGCTATTTGGGCATATTGGTGATATTGCGGGGCGTAAAAAAACTTTCTTGCTTTCAATATTCTTAATGACTTTAGTGACAACAGGTATGAGTCTTTTGCCCAGTTATGCCTCAATTGGAATTTATTCGACACTATTGTTGGTTTTATTGCGCGTGGGTCAAGGGATTTCGGTCGCAGGAGAAATTCCAGGTTCTTTATTGTTTGTTAGTGAGCATGGCAATCCGCGAGCAAAAGGATTAAGGTGCGGCTTGTTATTTACAGGAGTTAATATTGGCATTGCGATTGCTTCTCTTGTTGCCTTTAGCATTAATCATTATTTTAAACCAGAAGAGGTACTGGCTTTTGCCTGGCGAATTCCTTTTGTAATCGGTATTGGTTTGGGAGTTGTTAGTTTGATTTTACGTAAAAGAACGCAGGAAACGCCTGTGTTTGAAGAATACTTAAATAGTGAAGCTTTTGCCCAGCAAACGAGAAAAGTTCCGCTCGTAGCTTTGATTCACTCCCATAAATTAGAATTTTTAACCGGTGCAATTGTAACTTGGTTTGGCTCTATGTGTTTGATTGCAACTTTTCTTTATTTTCCTACCTATTTGGCAAATGAGTATAACCCTGGGTTAGTATTATTTTTAAATACCGTTGGTATGCTGATATGTGGTATTGCCAATCCGATTTTCGGCTTATTGTCTGACCGCTATGGCCGTGTCCGGATGTTGCAAATAGGGATATTACTGATGATATTGGGGATATATCCTTTATATAAGCTTTTATTAATACCAGATGTTTGGAATATGGTAGGCAGCTTAGGGCTTATTGCATTACTAGCAGGAATAGTCGTTGGCATTTATCCTGCTTTTTTAACTGAACTTTTCCCTGTTCCGGTACGGTATACCGGTATTGGCACAAGCTATAATTTAGGGTTTGCTTTAGGAAGTCTATTTCCGCTTGTAGCTACCTTGCTCAAATTAGCTTTACCTGTGGTTATGGGTACGATAGCCTATTTCTTAGGGGCAGGTGTGATTGCATTATTGCTATTGGTTAGTCTGCATCAATTACAAAGCAAGCAGTCTCAGTTCAGTAGTTAAAAAAAGCATTTATGTAGTGATGTTATTAATCTTGAATCACTTTGGCTAATAAGAACCCTTCTGCATCTTGGGTAAGGCCGTGAATGTCCGCTGCGAAACCTGGGAAGGCACGGCCGATGTCTTGTAATAACAGCAAATAGTCTAGCACATCTTTTGCAGCTTCGGTTACCTTCTCGCCTGGCATAATCAAAGGAATACCGGGAGGGTAAGGCAAAATCATCACAGCACTGATCTTATTCATCATATCTTGAATACGTATTTTTTTAGTATTAAAACGTAAAAGTTCTTGATTTGCTTCATGCGGTGTCATCGCTATTTCAGGTAGAACATCAAAAGCGCGATACATCAAATTAGGGAGGTCATGTTTTACCATGAGTTCATGCATATTTTGTGCGAGGTCTTGAATACGCATCGACTCATAAAACTCAGGATGTTCGGCGTATAAATGGGGTAACATTTCTTTTACGAAAAGATTACGATCGAAGTCTTGTTTAAAATGATTCAAAACCGTTAAAAGTCGCATAGCTTTAGCTTGCGTAATACCGATGCTAAATAAAAATAGCATAGAATAGGGGCCGGTTTTTTCAACAATGATCCCATGGTGATCGAGATATTGTGACACGATGCTTGCGGGAATCCCTTTACGTTCAAAACTACCATCTTTTAAACCCGGGAGCAGTAAAGTGATTTTTAATGGATCTAGAAAAAGATGATTAGCTTCTTGGTGTTGAAAGCCATGCCATGTATCGTGTGGTTTTAATTCCCAGCAAGCAATTTCATCTAGTTTTGCGGGTTGCCATACATCATAATACCAATCTTTCACAGTGTTTTTTAAACGCTTCACCTCTTGACGAAATTGATAAGCGCGTTCAAGCGTTTTGGCCATTAAGCGTTTACCTCGTTTTCCTTGCATCATTGCAGCAGAGATTTCACAACTTGCAACCATGGGGTAGAAAGGGCTGGTCGAGGTATGCATCATATAGTTTTCATTTAAAACTTCATTGTCAAAATGGCCTTTGGCATGAATCATTGAAGCCTGGCTAAAGGCTGCCAGTAATTTGTGGGTAGATTGGGTTTCAAAAATCGTTTGTTTTGCCTGTGGGGTAAGGCTTAAGCCAAATTTTCCCTGATAGATAGGGTGAAACGCAGTATAGGGAACCCAAGCACTGTCAAAATGCAAAACGGGAATCTTCGTGAGTAGTCGTCCAATTTCTTGCACATTATAAAACAAACCATCATATGTGGAATTAGTGATAACGGCATAGCTTGGCGTTTCTTTAAGCTCAGCGGTGACCCGCTCAAATTCTTTTAATGGAATTCCGCCTAAAATACCATAGGCATTACGCGTGGGTTTGAGGTAAACCGGTTTAACATTATTCATCATCATAAAATGGGTAATAGATTTATGGCAGTTACGGTCAACTAAAATAGTATCTCCATCTTTGGTAGCATACATGCCAACAATTTTGTTCGCAGTTGATGTCCCATTGGTGACAAATAAAGTGCGTTCAGCACCAAAAATTTCTGCGGTAAAATTTTCGGCCTCACGGTGAGGGCCTGAATGGTCTAACAGGCTGCCTAATTCAGCAATCGAGATAGAGATATCTGCTTTAAAAATATTACTACCTAAAAAATCATAAAAAAGTGCACCTGGCGTTGAAACCTGAAAAGCGCTGCCTCCTAGGTGTCCTGGGGTGCAAAAAGTATATTTTCCTTCAGTAACATAACGCATCAAGGCTTTGGTAAAAGGGGGTAGAAGCGATTGATGATAAGCTTTAATTGCTTGAATGATTCGTGATGTGTCATCATGTACTAAACCCTTATCATATTGCAGGAAGTCCATATTGAGTTGTAATTCTGCTAGGTTGATATCTAGGGGAGAATGTTGGTTGGTAAAAGCAAAAATAGGTAAATTATCGGTAAATTCTGAAACTCTCGTTAAAAGATTAAGGTCAAAATGATCCCAATCAAAGAGAAAGGCCATAATTTTAGGATTTTCTTCTAAAATGTTTACGGCTTCACTCAAAGCATGTGTAGCTTGAACTTGTAAATCATGCTTGATGAGCTCATGATGTAAAGCTTGAATGAATTGGGGTTTGGCCCCTTCCTGTTTTGTATCATATAAACATAATATTTCCATTGCTTTAATCCTTTTCTGTGGCTAGTTCTTCTTGATGCATTAATTCTTCATATTGACGATGATCTTTTTTAACATAAAAAAGCAAACAACCCAAAGAGAGCACAAGTGTTGCTAATACTGCGGATTCACTTGCGCCAAATAAGCCAGCAAAACAGAAGATAGTCACGACAACAGCACAAAGTAATTGGATAAAAGCTTTAGCACGATACCGACTAATACGAATTAAATTTAAAGCTGAATAGTAATATGGTAAAATGGTCAGTAGTACGGCAATCGAAATAATTTCACCAAAAATAGTGGTTGAGCTTTCGTGAAGGGTCATCAATCCTAACATCAGTAAGGTCATAAATAGGGTAGTTAAAATGATTCCTGCAGATGGAATATTATTTTTGTTGAGCTTGCCAAAAATAGCAGGGAGGTTACCATCATGCGCCGCGCGTGCTCCGGCTTGTGCGACTAATAAAATCCATGAACTCAAAGAAGTAAGGCAAGCAAAGGCAGTGATGATTGCAACGATGGTACTAAGATCATGCCCTCCTAAAATGAGGTTGATTGCTAAGGCAAAAGGGGCCCCGCTGTGTGACAAGGTTGTGGCGCTAAACATGCCATTCATTGCCGTACTTGAGGATACATAGACCAATGCAGCGATAAAAGTACCGATGAGTGTTGAAAGCGGAATAATTCGTTTAGGATTTTCAACTACGTTTGCATCTACTGAAGCCGACTCAACCCCAATAAAGCTCCAGATACATAATAGAACACCACTGACAGTGGCATGGATGTTTGAAGTAGCCGAAATATTCCAATTGCTATGGAATAGTGCAGGATGAAAGAAAAACCAACCGCCAATCGCTGTAATTAAAATCGGAATCATTAAGAGGGTTACGCCAATTCCGGCTAAACGTCCAATCCAACGGGCTCCCAATAAATTTAATAAAGCAAAAAACCAAATTACACCAATGGTGGCAAGGCCGGCTTGGATAGGATGGCTGAGACTAGGAATAAAAACAGATAAATAAGAAATAGCAGTCATAGCGATTGCTAAATTACCAATCCAATTGGCATGAAAATAAAGAACCCCTGTTTGATATCCAAGGATGGGTGAAACTTCACCTGCATAGGCAACTAAGCCACCTTCTTGTGGATTGAGTAACCCCAATTTTGCAAACAAATACGCTAAACTTAAAGCGCCTACAATAGCGATCAACCAGCTGAGAATGGTGATTGAGCCAATGCTGGCAAGGTTTGCGGGTAAAAGGGCAATGCCAGATCCCATCATATTACCTGCAACAATCGCAGTTGCGCCTAAAAGTCCGATTTTTTTGCTAGAGGTCATATTGTTTTGTGGCCTTATCATTTATTCATCTGGCGATTGTAGCATCATAACCTTTGTCATTATACTTGCACAAGTGCAATCCAGGATTCTAAATTTTCGGTTAAAAAAGGACGACATTTCTATTATTCTTATCGCCAAAATTCATAGCTGGTATATTAACAGAGACATTGATCACAGATATTTTAACCTTAGGCAAGTTAATGTTAACTTGTATTCCTCCTATATTGGGAGCTGCATCTTCGCAAACCTTAAAACACTATGATGATTATGGTTTACCTGAGCAAACACAGTTAGTAGCAAGTGTAAATATTTATAATGATCCTTTTGGCTATTCAAGTGAATATACGGATAGCGAAACGCAGCTAGAGTATTTACAAGTACGTTATTATGATCCTATAGTGATGCGCTTCACGCAAATGGACACTTATCCTTTATTAAACCGATATACGTATGCTAATGATAACCCGATAATGCAAAAAGATCCTTCGGGGCATATTGCTGCAGGTCAAGGGGGCTCTGGTACTCCAGGTTTAGAAGAGGATGCCCAAGATCTGTTTAATCTAGGGGTCAATTCAAATGATTTTATGCATTTACTTTCTAATGTTACCGAGGTTGCTGTGGTTGAAGATCCTGTATCAGCTCCGGAAGCTATTGTGGCTGAAGTTGGTATAGAAGAAATGGTCGGGGCGATAGATGCGAAACGTTTATCATCTGTAATGGCTGATGTGAAAGATACGGTTAGTCCTTTGAGTGAAAATGATGAAGGTTGGCAACACAACGATCATCTTGATATCAAAAGTATGGAATCACTTGATAATTCTAAAGAGGATGCTAAGACGTATCATAAATTACCTGAATATGTGACGGGTGAGAATTATCGCTTCTCTGATGCAATGAGATTATTACAGAAAAAAGTATCTCCATCTGCTTTTGAGCAATTTGGTGAGTGGGGCTCAGAGCAGCAGGCAAGATTCTTGCGCTTGCCTGCTTTTGATAGAATGTCTACTTCTTTCCTTGAATATTATATGACTACTATACAATCTCCGGAAAAAAATATAGCAGATTATTTGCAGCGAATAATCGATTTAAATGTGAAAGTGGAAGCACTTGATTTTAATATTGCAGAATATTTGCGTTTGCAAGATGTTTTTGATCAGTTTGGGATTAGTCAAACCCTAGAGCCAGCAGAATGGTCAGGGGCGTCGGGAGTTAAAAATGCTCCATTAATCGTGGGGTATGATCCGCTTCCTGAAAGTTGAGAAACTGGTTAATGGTATTACCAATTGCCTCAGGATATTGGTAAATCATTGCATGTCCGCCATTTTGCCAACGAACCATCTGTGCATGTGGTAGTTCATGTAAAAGTATATCGCTGTTAGCAGGGGGAATCACCTGATCAGCCCCGCCACTTAAAATTAAAATGGGCATGGGCAAAGTTTTTAATGCTTTTAAAGCCTGGGTGTTCTGCGTCCAGGCGAAGACAAGATTAACTTGCTGAATTGCGACTGCTGAAGAAACTCTTGCTTCTTTATAATGAGGATTAAAGCGATCGTACCATGTGATAAAAGCCATTTTAAATCGCGCATTGGCAGGAAACAAAATATGAAGGGCCAAGAAATATCTTTGCAATGCCTTTTGGGGCGGATGCATCAGCGCATCTTCCACATTTTTATCAGGAGGTGTGGGGTTCATGCCCGCGATCAAGGTGTTAATTAAAATAAGATGCGTTATTAACTGCGGGTGTAAAATTGCTAGTTGTTGGGCGATGATCCCTCCCATCGAGATGCCTGCCACATCAACTTGGTTAAAATGCAAAGCTTTTATTAGTGCATAAGTATCTTGCGCTAAGTCCACACTGGTGTAACTATCGGTATTAAAATGCGACCCTCCCACATTGCGATTATCAAATACAATCACTTCGTGTTTTTGCGCGAGAATTTGCAAGAGTGGAATGTTCCAAGATTTAACACTACTTAAGTATCCTGTAATAAGAATAAGGGGCGAACCTTGGCCGAATTGATAATATTCTATTTGTCCCTCAGGTACCTTCACAAAACGAGGTTGTAATTGGTCTAAATGTTGTTCTCTTTGACTGATGATAACAAATGTAACCACTCCAATCAGTATAACAAATAAAGATAATAGTAGTTTCTTCACGGTTTGATCCCTATGTCTGCTAGCATAATATCAGAGAAAATAAAAAATAAGAAGATTGATAATCACATAGATTGTTCTGTGTGCTGATTTAATTATTTGGTTTTTTAAGGTGTATTAAATTTACGAGCTATTAATAATTGTTAAAATAAATTTATTGATTTTTTTATTTTAATTCGCTATAATTATACTGCCTAAACGGAGGTTCTCTTATATTAAAAAAGGACTGGCAATCATGAAAAAAATAAATCAATGTTTAGATGAAGAATACTCTAGTTTAAAAAATATAGCTAAAACCATGTTGGGTTATCCGTGTAATCTTGATTTCTCTTATTCTGAGCTTTATCGGTTTTTAGAAATTCCGATTAATAACGTTGGTGATCCTATGGGTTATAGTAATTATGCTTTGAATACTTTAAAGTTTGAAAAGGAAGTTATAGCATTTATAGCAAAACTATATGAGCAACCTCGAGATCATTGGGGTTATGTTACTAATGGAGGCACAGAGGGTAATTTATGCGCCTTACATATCGCGAGGAAAATATATCCTGATGCTATGGTTTATTATAGTAGACATAGCCATTATAGTATTGTTAAAAATATTCAAATTACACGTTCAGAGGCGTTGGAAATACCTGTTTTACCAAATGGTGAAATGAATTATGTGGATCTTGAGAAGGCGTTAATAGCAAATCGTACTAAACCTGCCATTATTATCGCTAATATTGGAACGACCATGACGGGCGCTATTGACGATGTTAGATTAATTAAAGAATCTCTTAAGTTGGCTGGAATTGAACAATTTTATATTCATTGTGATGCGGCATTACATGGTATGATGCTGCCTTTTACGGATAGTCCAAAAAAGTTCAAATTAAGTGATGTTCATAGTTTAGCTATCAGTGGTCATAAGTTTATTGGTTCACCCATTCCATGTGGTATCTTCTTAACGCATCAGGCGATTATTGATACACAAAAAAGCTATGTTGAATATATCGACATTCATGATTGTACTATTACAGGTTCACGTAATGCATTTACACCCCTTGCTTTATGGTATAGCATTAACAAGCAAGGTATCAGTGGGTTAAGCCAAAAAGTACAGCATTGTTTAGATTTGAGTGCGGATATGGTTAACTTTCTGCAGGGTTTTTCTATTAAAGCATGGAGTAATCCGCATTCACCGATTGTTATATTCCCAAAACCAAGTTTATCTGTAGTAAAGAAATGGCAATTGGCTTGCTATGAGGGAATTTCTCATATTGTTGTGATGCCGCATGTTAATAAAGAACTTCTCAAACAGTTTTCAATGGAGTTGGCTGAAGATTATATTCATCATATACAAGGTGATAAGGCAAGAGTAATAAATAATGATGCTAGGGCTGCTGCATAATGTGAAATGATTTAACTTTTTACTTTAAAATGCTAAACGTTATCTCACGGTTTGATCCAGATGCCAATTAATGTAAGTAAGCCACAGCAAATGAGATAAATACTACTGGCATTGGCATGGCTAGTCCAATGTACTAATAGTGTTGATACTAAAGCAGCACAACCACCAAATAGAGCAAAACCGGTATTATATGCAAATGACAACAGCGTGTAACGTGTTTTCAGAATAGTAGAATCGATCATAATAGCTGGTAAAGGCCCTTCTGCAATTGCAACAAATAAACCAAATAGGCATTGTATCGCGATAATATCAGACCACATGCTGTTCTCTAATAACCAGTCCATCATGGGGAGACTAAGAAAAACAAATAAAATGGCAGCTAAGCTTAGCATTTTAAGCTTACCCATTTTATCAGACAACCATCCTGATATTAGCAAAGTAGCAATGACTGCCAGTTGTAACAATGTATTGATGCTAAGACTTAAAGCATAGGTTTTATGGAAGTATTGGCTAATGAATAAAGGAAAATACATGAAAGTAAAATAGAACCCGGCAGCAGGGGCGGCAGTTAGCAAAAATATTTTGAGTGCAGCACGCTTCTGATGCAAAATCACTTCTTTAATGGGAGATCTACTTAAATCTTGTTGCTTTGTTTCTTGATATAAGGCAGATTCCGGAATTTTCTGTCTAGCAAAATAAGCTAATAAACCAAAGATTGCACCAATCAAGTAGGTTAAACGCCATCCCCACATCATCATAAATTGACTAGAAAAATAGGTTGTAAATAATGCAACAACTCCAGAGCCTAATAAAATACCGAAGACGACAGATGCAAAAGTTGCACCACCAAAGAGACCGCTTCTTTTTGATGGTACTGATTCTAATACATAAATAAACGAGCCGCCGATTTCACCGCCACAGGAAATACTTTGTAACAAACGAATTACAATCAATAGAATACTGGCAATTATACCAACACTGCTGAAATTAGGTAGGCAAGCAAAAATAAACATACCTATGCTCATTAAACCCACGGATAGTTGTAAGGCAATTCGCCGTCCAAAGCGATCACCAATATATCCATATAAGAGTGAGCCTAATGGCCTGCCTAAATAACTAATGGCAAAAATTCCATAGACAATGATCAGATTAATCCAACTATTGCTGCTTTGGCTTTTAAAAAAAATATTGGCAAAGATCGGGGCTAAGAAACCATATAAGGCAAAATCATACCACTCCAAAACATTACCACTGATAGCGGCCAAAAACTGTTTACGTTTCATTGAATGCTCCTGTTGGGCTGAAAATATATCATGCTAGTTTTGCTTCGGCATGGCAGAGTATGCCGGCCGTGATTACTGTTGACTGATCTTGGCAGAGTTGTTGAAATGCGGCATCCATTTCTTTGTATTGCGTTTCACTAAGACCATTTTGTAAATATGCCAAACGGCATTCGTGAAGACGAAGGAGAGTTAAGTTTTTCAACTGTGATGTATAGAGACAGGGTTGAATATGCTCAATATTTTCAACAATAAATCCGGCTTGTGTTAGGCTAGGATAAAGCTTTAAACCAAAATCAGGATCAAGGTCTTGCTGTCGATAAAAATTGAGGTAAAGATTAAGATGCCGATCAAACCAATAATTAGCAGGTTCGCATTGCATTGTACTTAAAATTAATTCTTCAATAATAATACGGCCATTTGCTTTGAGCAAAGGCTTTAATGATGCAATGACATCGCGTGGGTTTGGCAAATGAATGAGCAAAAAACGGATATAGATCAAATCGAATTGAGTGCTTAAGCTCTGAATGGTATTTTCCACAGGGCCAACGAGAGTATGGAGATTAGAGGGGTTGCCGGTATTTTGTTTAGTTATTTCAATCTGACTGTTGGCGATATCAGTTGCAGTGACTGAACCTTTAGTCCCGACTTCTTGTAACAACGCTTTAGTCATATTACCTGTGCCACAAGCTAATTCCAGTACATTGGCACCTTGAAGGTTCTGCTGTTTTAAGTAATGGAGGGAGTGGGGCCCATAAATTATTTGAATCAGATCAAGTCGTTCTTGTGCTCTATTTCCTTGTGCAAAAATATAATTAGCGCCTTGAGACATATGGTAGTTGACCTAAAAAGATTTGATTGTATTGTGTTAGATTTAAAACAATCTTGGCAGAATATCATAAATTTTTGCTTTCTGGCAACCTAATGTGAGGGCCGCGCAAGGGTATGTTGGTTTTAGCTTGTTCTTGTATAAAGTCAATAAATAATTTTAAGCGCTTAGGCATATAATCACGATTGGGAAAAACAAAAAAATGTTCGCGGGGTTTAAGTGTCCATTCGGGCAGAAGTTGGACTAAATGCCCGGATTTAATATATTCAGCGCATTTTCCCGCAGGCAGAATGCTAACTCCTAATCCTGCTAGGACTGCTTGTAAAGAAATATCTAAACTTTTACTCACCAAATGAGGGTGTTTTAGCTTGATGCTCTCATGCTTGTTATTATGCGAAAAATGCCATTCTAACAAATCATCAGATGTGGGGGAGGTAATACATTGATGTTCTAACAAATCTTGTGGATGCGTCGGGGGGGCAAAATCATGCAAGTAATCTTTACTTGCACATAATACTTTATAGGTAATTGCAGTTTTACGGGCAATGAAATCTGAACTTTGCAAGGGGCCTGAGACAAAAGCAAGGTCAAAAGCTTCAGCAATTAAATCGACCTGACGGTCAAGTAAGACCAATTCTATGCTGATTTTGGGATACTGTTTTAAAAAGGCGATTACAACCGGTCCAATCATTTCACGGCCAGAAGCTGTAGGTGCTGCAATACGCAGATGGCCGGCCGGTTCTTTAAAGTCATTTTGTAGCATGTCGGAAGCTGCAAGAATATTATTAATACCATCGGTACATTGTTGATAGTAATTTTTGCCTGCTTCAGTGAGTTGAATTCGTCGTGTATTACGATACCATAAAGCCATGCCAAGTGTTTCTTCTAATTCGGTAATTTTGCGGCTAACCATAGACTTCGTCATATGAAGTTGGTCTGCGGCAGCCGTAAAATTGTTACATTCAACGGTTTTAATAAAGATCAGTACAGAATTCAAATCGATCATGGTATTGTCCTAAAAATGAAAATAAGATTTACAATTATAGCAATTGTTTTATTTAAATTCAATAGCATCATTCATAAAATAAAATTTTTACATAAAATAACAGAAAGTTGGTTGAGAATGTGCATACCGAATTAAGAAAAACAAGTATATTTTAATCTATAGTCAATTTGCAACACAGTGTTCTATAAATGTCAGTCCCAAATGATAATGTCACCTATGTCCCCGATTAAAATGACACCTGTGAATAATAAAATAACAGGAGCGGTCAGTGACAAAGGAGTGTATCGAGATGAGTTTAAAAGAAGTAGATCG